>JGI24006J15134_10000344_pt1 | contig 29356 bp, 49 predicted proteins | sample LinPmetageLP53_FD_15134 | JGI IMG/M metagenome (IMG submission 15134)
ATTTTAGCTTGTGCAGTTCCAGTCCATGATAAAACGTGCGTACCGCTTTGCAGATTAACACCTTCAATAACTTGCTGTAATGAACCCGCAGTAATAGTTATTGTTGTTACATTTGCAGATGTAGCAAAAGTGTATGTACACCCACTAGAGCCAGCTTTAAATCTGTCATGACCATACGCACCAGCAGACAAAGAAACAGTCCCAGATACTCCACGTTGATTTATAGCAAAGTTACCATTAATAATTTTATTTTTTTGTGCAGGAGCTGTTGCTTGTATAGTGCCATCATTATAGGTAACACCATTTGTTCCATTAATAACTACTGACATTATTCATCTCCCTTCGGATACTTTGCTTTGACTTCTTTTATATGATCGAGCCATGTTTCTGTTCCATCTTGTACATCATGGTATTGCATATCTAATTGTTCAGCTAATGGTTTGTATTCTGCTGCTCTTTTTCTTTGGTATTCATTATTATCATAAGCAGTTTGTAGTTCTGCCATTTTAGTTTCTATGTCAGCTTTAGATATTGGTGTTGTATTTTCATTCCATATAATACTATCAATATTATTTCCATAATAAGTAAACTCTGCTTTTCTATTTATAGATAGTATTGCTTTATCTATTGTTATCATACACCCACCTCCATTACAGTAATATTTGCATTTGTATTAGCAGTATTAGTAGAAGCAGTACCACCAGCATTTGCATTAAATGTTACTTTATAAGTTAAAGCACCTGTAGTAGAAGGGCTATCAACAAAACTATCACCAAAGTTAGTTATAAATTCTGAACCTGAAGATGTTTCATATAAATAAACTGACTGTGCTGAAGAAACATCAGCACTACCAGCTAAAACCGAAAAACTTCCACTATCAATTTTTCTATTTAATAAAAAAGTTACAGCTGTATCAAGTCCACCACCAGAAATGTACACATGAATGTTATAAACTATTAAAATTTTACTAGATGTTGCAGATGGGGTTATATCAACAGTCAATCCAGTATCAGCTGGAGTAGATGATGTTGTTGAAGCCATTGCACTAGAGTCTTTGTTGACGCTAACAACTTGTAATATTTTACCTGCTGTTGCTGTCGTAGCTAATGTCCCTGTACTTGCAGGTAATGTAATTGTGTTTGTCCCTGCTACTGCGGGTGCTGCAACTGTAATAGCTCCAGAGGTATCGCCTGTTAATACTATGTTAGCCATTACTCATCTCCTTTTGGGTATTTAGCTTTTACTGCTAAACAATCATCTATATATTTTTGTACTTGTGTATCATCACCTTTTACAATCCCATCTAGGTAATCTGCCATTGGTGGATACTCAACTAATCTTTTTTGTTGGTAAGCGTCAGGATCTACCCAAGCATTTACTTGTGTCATATCTATTTCTATTTCATTACCATTATTATCAGTAACTTCTATTGAACCATCTTCTTCTTCTCTAATTGTTACTGCGTTTTGATACAATGCGTATATAGCTTTCATTATACTGCCACCTCATATAAAGTAATTGTAGTGAAACCACATTGATTATTACTACCATCTCTATTTAAAAACACTTCATTAGCTGATACTTTAAACTGAACTTTATAAGTAGTTGCACTTGTAGTAGAAGGTGAGTCTAATAAAACTGTTACATACGATTGATTAGATGAAGTGTCACTTAATCTAGTTTTTTGTGGTACTTCTAATACTGTGCTTCCCCTTAAAATTTGATAAAAAGAATCATACCCCCCACCTGTTCCAAACATTCCAGCAAATTCTATTAAAATTTTACTAGATGTAGCTGAAGGAGTTATAGCTAAAGTAACCCCAGTATCAACAAAAGATGTAGAAGTTGTAGCTACTTTTGTTGTTAATACTTGTTGCACAACTTGTAACACATGACCAGGAGAAGTTAATCCTGAACTGTTTACTGTTGCTTTTGTTGTGCCACCAGATTGTAGTTGTATAATTCCAGAAGTATCAGAAGTTAATTTTAATCCGTTACTTGTATCTGCATTAATTATTGTAGCCATATTATAATACCACCCAGTTAGCTCCAGAAGGAACAGTGACTGTTACTCCTGATGCGATTGTTATAGGCCCAACACTCATACCATTAGTGCTAGACGTTAAAGTATAGTTTGCTGCAATAGCATTTGAGTTTTCGTATATAGCCCCTCCTGCTGAAGCACCGCCACCGATTGAACCCCATGCACTTTCAGAGTATCCTTCAAACTCATCGGTTGTAGTATTGTATCTAAACAGACCATTAGCAGGTGAGCCATCTCTTTGTGCAGTTGTACCAACGGGAATAGAAGCAGAGGCAGTTGTTCCTGTCTGTCCTACATACGCAGTGGCTGCTGTTGTTGCAACAGTGCCTAACCCTAAATTAGTTCTAGCTGTGCCAGCACTAGCCAAATCAGATAAGTTATTAGCAGCAGTTAGTAATCCAGATGCTGATACTGCGGCAACTTGCCAAGCAGAACCATTGTAAACTTTTAGCTGATTAGTAGATGTATTAAAATATAAATCACCAGCATCTAATCCAGATGAAGGATCAGAACTTGCAGCTCCATGATATTGTCCTTGGAATGTACTTAAGCTAGATGCAGCAGAAGTCGCTGATGATGCAGCGGCAGTAGCTGACGAAGCAGATGCAGTAGCTGATGTAGCGGCAGAAGTTGCAGAGGTCGCAGCAGCAGTGGCGGAAGTCGCAGCTTCACTTGCCTTGGTTGTAGAGGTTGATGCTGATGTGCTTGCCTCACTCGCTTTCGTGGTCGCAGTCGAGGCGGAACTGGTAGCAGATGATGCTGAACTGGTCGCACTGGTTGCTGATGATGCAGCTGCTGTTGCGCTAGAGGCAGCGGCAGTTGCAGAAGTGCCTGCTTCTGATGCCTTAGTGGTTGCAGTTGAGGCAGAGCTTGTTGCTGAAGTAGCAGAGGATGCTGCGCCAGTTGCAGATGTAGCCGCTTCGCCCGCTTTTGTGGTGGCAGTTGTAGCGGAAGTTGCAGCACTGGTAGCACTCGTAGCCGAAGCAGTCGCACTGGTAGCCGCAGCGGTTGCACTGGTTGCAGCAGCGGTTGCACTCGTAGTAGCAGTGGCAGCATCTACAATTAAATCCCACTTAGCTGCATCCGTATTGGTTGTTAATGGTTGTGAACCACTCGATGTATGAGCAGTGTTAGCCATAAATATATTATTAGTTGATGTATCTTTTACTAAGTCACGTTTGTTGTATGATCTACCTGCTGCCCAGTTACCCTGATAGTCACCAATCAACTCACCAATAACTGGATTACCACTAGCATCAAACGCTAATGTTTTGTTTGCTCGTGTTGTATTGTCAGGTAACTCCATACTAATTGTAGTAGGATCTGTGTTAGGCGCACGCAGTGATCGATTAGATTGTTCTAGGTTTTGTTGGGTAAAAATAGTAAGGCTGTCTAACTCATCGTTTAGCGATGTAGCAAACAGTGGTCCACCTGTAGTAAAGTCAGTGGTTCTTTGTATGGTTCTGTTACCAACAATAGTAACTCGATTAGAACCTGTTGGAGTGCTTGGTACTCTTGCACTACCCCCTACAACAATAGTAACACTACCTGTACCATCAGCACTAATAGCTACAGTATAGTCAGTAGTCAGCGTTAGCTCTGTATCATCTAAAAATACAGCTAGGTCAGTATTAGCTAATATATTAAACGCAAAAGTATACGGGCCAGTGCCTGCTGAACCAGTATAGACGATACGTCTTGAAGTTGCTGAAATGTCAATTGCCATAGTTTATAATCCTCTGCCTTATTTTACCTATAATATTTAATAAATTCTACTAAATGATATCCCTTGTTACTAATTAATATCTAGTTTCTCCCAACACTTCTTCTTTAATTTCTAGCTCATCTTCATAGTCTTGAATTTCAGGATATATTTCTTTAAGTTCTTTGTAAGCATTACTATATGCTTTAGACATAACTGATTTAAGTTTAGATTGTACTGCACCAACATCATATGATGTATCAAACTTAGCTCCCATATCCATAATATCTGATTGCAATTGACCTCCATTGGTCGCAATTTCAATCCATGTATTGTATTGTTCTGCTGAAAACTCATATCCATTTTTTCTAAACGGAGGAACGTATACTGGAACATTCCAGTCAATTAATGTTTGATAGCCTTCTATATATTTACCAGTTGATTTTTTAAAAGGACTAAACAATTCATAAAAATTACCAGCTCCAACAGTTACTTTTTCTCCTGATAATGGATCTAATCTTGGTGCAACTTCATTGCTATAGTAAGGCAATCTTGATTTATATTTTTTTATTGCAGTATCTAAAGGAGTTTCTCCCTCTCCTGACAAAAATGTATTTACAGTAGGATCTAAATATCTTTCTATTGTAGCCTTACCACTTTGATACGCTCCCATTGGAGAACCTTGTATAGCAAATTCAGATGATATTTCACCCATTTTTTTTAGTGATCGAAGAATAGTTTTTTCATCTTCTCCAGAACCTATAACTTCCATTAAATTACTTAATCCTTGCATAACTGGCATTTCAGAAAGAATGTCATAACCACTCATAATTCCTGCCATAACTAACTCCTCAGACAATGCTTGATTATGATAACCTTGAGAACTTGCATAAGAATTTACCATAAAAAATTCTCCTATAGAAGCACCAACTCCAGCTAATGTTGATAGCGGTTGCAATCCCTCATACGACCAATATATTTTTCCTTGACCTTGTGTTACTGTTCCATAAGTTCTTAATTCATTTAACCCTTCTTCGGTAAATTTATCTGAATCAAATACAAGAGAATAAGGTCGCCATCCAGTAGCTTCAAGTGTTTTTTTCATTTTACGATTTTTCGGACCTGCTCCTGTCATATTTCCAGACATTGTATAGTTAGCAAACCCACCTATTACTAATGATCCTAATCCAACTTTAGCTATTGCTAAATCAGCTTGTCTGCCACCATCTCTTATTGCTTTATAAAAATTAGGATTTATAAATTGAGCTGGCGTATGTTTTAAAGCTTCTGTTACTAAATTAGTTGGTGTTCTTACAAAAGGTGCAAACATTTTTAATATAGGTCCAAAACTCATTGCTTCAGAATTATTAATTTGTTTTTGTACTTTTGCCATAAAACCTTCTAAATCTTTAGTAAAAGTCATTTCTTTAGAAAATTCTACTGCTTGTTTTATCATGTCCTCTGGTGGATTTTTTACAATATCATCATAATATGCTATGCCTTTTTCTCTTGCTTCTTTTATTGGAGTACCATTTTTTATTAAAGCATCTACATAATCATTTTGCGCTCTTCCTGCTAAAGCTTTAAATTCTGCAAACCTTGCTAATCCTTTAAAAAATTCATCTTCAGCCATTAATGCTCTACCAGGCAATGTAATAAATTTGCCGTAATATGACATACCAGTTTTCATTGATTTTCCAAAAACTGTATCTCCGTAATCTACGTTATCAAAAACATTTTGTGCGCCTTCTAACTCTAGCTTAGTTTTACTACCATCTAGTGGAGCATTATTTCTAAAAGCTTTAGCTCCCAATCTAAAAGAATCTGGAGCAGATCCAAAATAATTTATAGCAAACTCCCAAGACTCATTAATAGGAATAGCTGTTTCTCCTCCCGGTCTTATGCCTCTTCTTACATGCCCTATACCAGATGCCATCAATCTTACTGGAGCTTGAAATATGCCATAAGCTAAGTTAGCCGACATATTTTTTGCATGCGTTACTGGTGAAGAAAGCAATCCATTTATCCATGTTGTTTGCCACATTTTAATTGCTATGTTAGGAGCAGTTTTTAAACCAAAACGCATTGATGCAGCTTTTCCTTTTTCATTAACAGTGTTTAATGCTAAGAATTTTCTTGCTCGATCAATAGAATTTACACTAGCTCCTTGTGCTTCTAATACCTCTAGTTTTTCTAAATTATCTGTAGCTCCCCTAGCTTCACCAAACATACGCAATGTACGACCTACATCCGCAGTTCTACCTTCAATTGCTTTAGATAACTCACCTATTAAAGTAAACATTTGGTCAAATTCAACTTGCATGTTTATATTTAAAGTGCCATCTGCTTCTGCCTTAATTATTTTTTTAGCCATGGCATCTGTTTGTGCAGCAACTTCTACTTGAGCTAACAACATTTTTCTAACGTAAACAGGATCAGCAACTGTTTTTTTGTTAGGGTTTAATATGTCTTTTAAAAACTTTTTGTCAAACAATTGATTTTGTTGAATGTCATATATGTTTGAGTCAGGTTGTTTTTTAATCCAAGCTTCAGCATCTGCTTGTGATTTAAATTTAGATATAGGAACGCCATCTTGAATAATAGAAAAAGTTGGAGTGCTTAACTCTGTAGCTAATTCTTTAATAGGCATTTTCTTTAATTTTGCAGGAGAATTTACCCCAACATAATTAATAAATTGATTTAAAGATTCAGGCCCATTAATATTATTAAGATTAAATACAGGAGCATTTTTGCCTTTTCCACGTTCTTTTATTTTACTAGGCTTACCTGTTGATGGTTGATCTTTTGCTTCACTAAGAATTTTTTTAACGTCTACAGGTTCGTAGGGAGTAACAATAAAATCGCCATCTTTAGGATCAATTTTATCAAATACAGATTTGTTTAATATTTCTCTTTCTGTAAGAGGTTTTTCTTCTTTTACTTTTTTACTTGGTTTGAATATTTTCTTTATAATACCAGGACCAGCAACTTTTTCTTCTTCTCCAGTAAACACTGAATCAGATTCATCATATGCAGTTATCTCTTCAGTAATAACACTATCTTGTATTACAGGATTAGGGTTCTCAGGATTAATGTTTTCAGCAGCTTCTTTAACAGCTCTACTGTCTACTACTAATTTGTCTATATCTTGTTCTAAAGAATCACTCATTTACTTTACCTTTTGGTGCATTTATAATTTGGTTTGAATCAAACACTATAAAATATTCTTCTTCTCTTGGGTTTACTTCTTTTGGAACAATAATTCCGTCATATCCTTTTTTCTTTAATAAAGTTACATCATCTACATTTATATTCCAAGCGTTGGATGGATATAACCCACCTAAATAACGATCAGGTTCTTCTTTTTTAATTAATGACATTATTTTATCTTTTATTCTTTTGTATGCTATTTTTACATCTTTAGATATTCCTCCAGTAAAATAAAAATCATCTAAAATAAAAGGTTTTTTCATTTTAAGATTTACTTCCTTTACTTTTCCATATTGTTTAGCTACATTTATGTCGTCAGAAAAATATATTGTTTTAGCTCTGCTATTCATTTTATTTCCATTAGATTTTTTTAAATCAAATTTGTTAAATTTTGCTTCTGTTCCATGATAAAATGTTTTAGCAGTTCCAGACTCATCTATTAATATATTGTTTTTTGTATCTACACGATATGGTGTTTTTAAGGTTTCAATTAATTTTTTTCCGCCTTTAGCTAAAGGAACTGCTCCTACACCGGGAGTTCCAACTTGCCCAAACATTTCAAATCCTGTTAGTATTTTTTTTTTCATAGCAGAATCAGCCTCGCTTTTAGGATCGAACCCCATTTCTGTTAAATCTTCTCCAACAGCCTCTGATGTTCTGCCAAGTAATGGAGGTAAATCTAGTTCTTTTATTTCATCAAAACCTCTCATAAAAGAATCAAATCCAGAAATTACTTTTTGTTGAACTGTAGGATCTTCTATTCTAGTCATTAATTCATCCATTTGATCCTGAGGTATATTATATAATCCTTTAGCAATACCTAATAAATCTCCAACTAAACCACCACCTTCCATTAAAACGCCCTTACCTATTGCTTGTGGAATTTGTTTAGCAAATTTTTTATCTTCTTTGTCCATAAAAATGTGTATAGGAGGAGGCCCATATCCTATAGAACTAACTGCACCTAAATCAAATAATGTAGGTTGCATTTCTGCTCTTGCTTTTTCTTGCAACGCCTCTATATCTATTACATCATCTTCATCAATTGCAAGATTATTTAAATATATTTGATCTAGTTTAGAAGTCATTATTTTAATCCTTTCAATTCTTTTAATCGAGTTTTCCAAAGATTAAGATTTGTTGCAGGACTGTCTTTTTTTACTTCTTCCATTAAATTGTCTAATTGTGAATTGCTCATATCTAAAATTTCGTCAACAGTAATATTTTTATATTGACTTTCGTTAGATAAAGCATTGTTAATTGTATTTTTTGAATAATTAGTAAAAAGATTTTTATTGTTATCATACAATTCAGAATACAAATCTTTTAACTCACCACCAATTAATTTATTCGCAATTTTTACCTGATCAACAGCTAATCCTTGTTCTTCTAATTCTCTAACTTTGTCATCAAATGTTTCTAAAGCTATACCTAATGGGCCTTTTATTTCTTCTTTTATGTTTAAATCATTACCTACAACACCCATTTTTCTTTTAATAATAGCGTTACCTATTTTGTATTTATCTTGTTTGCGATATGCTTTTCTTAATTCTGCATATTGCTTACCAGTTACTTCTCCATTAAAATATAAACCCTCTATTTGGCTTACACTAACACGACCAAGTGTTATTTGGTCTAATGTGTTTTGAAAAGTTTGCACTTGAGTAAATATTGCTTCACCTTCATTGGGCTGTTTAAATATTTTTTCTTGTTGTGTAAGACTATAATACTTACCTAATTCTTTTTGTTTTTTTATAAACTTTGTTGGCGTTAATCCTGCTGAGTTATTACCAAAATAATCTGTTTCATTTATGTATACTGCCTTTTCATTTTTTGCATCTTTTTGTTTTTTTGCATTTTCAACTATTTCATTCATCTCTTTTTCTTTAGCAAGAACTGCTGTTACTATTGCTTCCCTATTACCTTCCATGTTTCTTGCTTTTAAGATTTCGTCAAATTCTTTATCTGAACCATCTTTAAATTGCATAATAGTATCTTTTTCAGCAATTTGAGATACAATATATTTTTGTATAACTGCGTTTTCTGACTTATACAACTCTACTTCTCTTTTTGGTTCTCTTAAAATACCAAAAGCATTTACAACATCATTTCTAATGTCTTGTGTAACAATCATTGTTTTTACTAAATCTTTATTTTGAAATAAGTTTGCTTCAAAATCATCTAAATAATTCGCGCTAAATTGTTCTATTTGTGCTTTTTGATTTTCATATTCTACGCTTGCTGCTTTTAATCTTGCAGCATTTATAACTTCATATCCAATTTTGCTTGCTTGTGCATTAAATTTTACAGCAGCTTCTGGATTGATTCCTGAGATAATATCAAACGTAGCATTAACATCTGCTTGTAATTCATTTGCTATATTTTCTGCATCTTGATAAGTTATTAATTTTTCTTTAATACCTTCTTTAGCAATAGTTGCTTTATTAAGAAAAGTAGCTACTGAGTCTTGTCTAAATAAATCAGCTTGTACTTCTCTAGCAGCATTACCAAATACACTACCTTCTTCTGCAAACAATTCATTTACATTTTGATTTTGTTGTACTGCTCTAGTTATTTGCTCTAAAGTAGGTGCATTTTTTACACCATACAGTTGACCTTCTTGTGTTGCTTTGTCTTGTAATTTACCTAAAGCAAATTCAGATATATTATCTAATCGTTGTTGTAACGATTGAGATGCTTGCAAAGCTTGACGACTGCCTACATCCGTAACGTTAGGAACATTTAATAATCTTGCTGATCTTTCGTATCTATCTACTGCCATAATTTATCCATATAATTTTTTATAAGAATATGCCGCTTCACCTAACTTAACCCCGGCATCAAGCATTGCATCTACTGGCGCACGTTTAGATGCTGCTCCATAAATATCTGCATTAACATTTCCTCTGGATGCTATATTTTGTAAATTCATTAAATTAAGTTTATAGTCTTTACCATACTCTTGGTCACTTACAATTTGATTTAATAACGCAGAACCGCTTAATCCATCTACTCCACGAGCAGAACTTGTTGCTATATTAGCTGCTTGTATTCTTTTTAATTTGTCTAATCGATCTAATCCATCCATAGTAGCGTTAAATTTCATTGTTTCCATATCAGATAAAGCTTGTAGTTCTTGCAGTTTGTATTGGTCTTTCATTATTTGACCTTGTTGCATACTTTGTATAAAACTTAATCCTTGAGATGCTTTATATAAAGTGTCCATAACAGGAAATCCAGCTAACAAACCACCACTTGCCCCTATGCCACCAGCCGTTGTAGCAAGAAGAGGAGTAAAGCTTGCTCCTGTTGCCGCAAGCGTTGATGCAGTTCCCATTACAGTTGCTGTTGTTGCTCCAGCTGCTGCTGTTGCTCCTAGTCCTGCATATATTGGTGCTAAAAATGCCATACTTTATGTTCCTTGATAAACTGATACTTTATATTCTAAACCAAGTAATGTAAGCTTTAATGGTGCGCTTTGCGTTACTGTAATTTGCCCGTTATTACTATAACCAAGTATACCATGTAGCGTTTTAGTCCCAGTAAATTCTGGCACTGCTGTATCTAATGCTCCAGCGCCTAAAGTTCTAATTGGTACTAGGTTATTATTAATTACTATGTTTTGTGTTTTATGCAACAAAGCATTAACTTCTAATATACGTTTCTTAAATCCGATGCGTGTTCCTGATTGCATCTTAACCTCTAAAGGCATGGTTTTTACTTCTACTGATATAGGTAAACCACACTCAGAAGTTGCTGTTGGTGCAGTTGTAAAAGTAACAGTGCCTCCTCCCGGAACTACTTGATTAGCTTCTACATATCCATCTGATAATACATTTACAGTTGCCCCTTCTAAATGAGCCATATTAGCAGTTGTTGATGTTGTGCCAACTACACCACAATCAGTTAAAGAATTATCATCAAATACTTCTACATAATGTTTTGTAGAGCCACTGTCAGTTCTAGTTGTTACTACATATATATCTGTAATGTCTACACTTACATCTATAAACGATCCTGTAGTTGTAAACTCAGATGGTGCAATAACATTTTGTGATTGTAGTAAAGAATATGCACATATCGTTCCATCTGTACTATTAGTTATTAATAATAAATCGTTTTCATCTGTAGCAACTGCACGCCTAATACTCATGTTAGTAGGGTTTTTTAATAAATGACCACTTAACAAAGATACTTTAGATGTTTGATAAGACAATGTAGTATCTGAATAATTAATGGTAGATAACGCTTTACCTTGTCTTTGTATAAATAATATGCCTGATTCTAATTGTTGTACTCGTATACCTTCTTTCGATCCATTACGAGAGGTAGTAGATAAGAAAAAATTAGTTGGTGTTATAGCTGATATATTATCTTGAATAACAGCAAACTCACCACCTGTAGTAAATATTTGCAAATCTCTACCAGAAATAATATCAGTAATAGCATTAAAAGTATTAGTATCAAGAGTAGCTTCAACAGCATCATCAGCTAATCCTTCAATTGCTTGAAAATCAAAAAATAATGCTACCTTAGAACCCCATATTGTTGATGGTCTTGATTTACTGCCACCAAAATATAAACGTCCTTGATGAAACGTAACTGTTCTTGGAAATCCTTTTGTTGATGACCATACATCTTCATATCCTGTTTCTAATTCCCAATCAGCATTTGCAATTTGCGATGTATCAAAAAACGGAAACTCTGTCACTACATTAACTGTTCTGCTTGTTAAAAACTCTACAATTTTTGCACGGCCTTGTGGTTGTACATTAATATATTGTCCAACATGAGCTGATGTAAATATAGCATTTTGTGAAGTTAACGTAACTTTTCCAGAAACGTCACTTGGTGTTAAATGTCCAGCAGAGCTAGTATCTACTATAACTATAGTAAACGCATATTTAGGAATAGAATCAAATGTAATAGTGCTAACTGTCCAATCTGTATCAGATGCACCACGAACTATTTTTCTGGGTGCTAAATCTTCGTGTACTACAATTAATGTATCAGCAGATTGTGTCCAACACATATTAGCTAAAAATGCACTTGTTATGCCTGTGCTTGATTCTGTATGTACTAATGCTTTGTTTTTGTATACAAACATCGTATCGTTTGTAAAACACAACATATAACTATCGTTTACAGAAAATTCAAATGGAACTAAACGTACACCATTGCCAGGAGCGCCTGTTAGTTCATTAATAAATTTAGTGCCAGGTCTACGAGTTACACCACCTTGTGGTTGGCATATTACATTTTGTGCAGTTTCTAATGCGTTGTTATAAGATGCAATATCTACTCTAGCACGAACTAACGGATCGAGTTCTCCAGAAGTAAAGTTGGTTTGCATGCTAACAAAGCGTGCCATTAGTACCTCACATCAATAAGAGTAAAATCTTGTATTCCATTTGTTGGTTGTCCTTGCCCATCTATATTCATAGCTTGGCGCATGTAACCACCACGACCATTTTCTCCCGGAGTACCTTGTGCTACTGTTCTCCAATAATCTGTTTTTTCTATTTGATCGGTTATAGGCATAGCTAAATGCCATGCTAATTGATACTTCATATTTTGCACAAAGTAATGAGGCATTTCAAATTCTTCAACTGCAAACTGATAATCAACAAATACTGTTTCATAGTTTGACAATAATTTACCGCCTAATAATCTATATTCTCTTTGTGGTACTGCTCCTTGCGTGCTACTGATAAACACCTTTCTTGGTGTTCCTATCATGTCCGCAGGTAATGCGTATTCGTATTTGTATTCAGTAGTAGGTGTAGTAATTAACCTAGCTAACTGTACTTTTTTAAATGAAAAAGACCAAGGGTAACTTGCTAAAGTCTTAATCTTAATATCTGGGTATAAACTATTACAAACATTAGCTTCATCTGTACCTTCTGTAAAAGATGATATAGGACTAGCTCCAAGCATTAATAATGCGTCAGAACAAATTGATAATGATGTATCTCCAGATGCCATTTATTTTCTCCAAATATGCAAATAGGTAGAGGCCGAAACCCCTACCAAATGCACGATTATCACTACAACTAAGCTACAGAAATATCTGTACCTGCTGACACATCTACAACGCCTGCTGCACTGTTGCTTAACACAACGTGCATAGTAGCGCTGACAGTAGAGTCAGTTTTGTATGCGAAAATTAAGTCACCAACTTTTAATAAAGATGATGCGCTATTAAAATAACCAGATGCTGCTACTGCTGCCTTTGCATCTGTACTTGAGTAAGTCCACATTTGAGGAGCTGTACCCGCTTTTGATTGTGCGCCCGCTGGCGACAATTTGGTTACATCATAAGCCATGTAATTCTCTCCTTAAATTAAGATTCGTTTGCTTGAACTTCAACAATACCTTCACTATCAATAGCAACTGAGCAAGCTGATAGCATTGCGTTTACTAAATGTGATGTTTTTTCAGGTACATAGTTGATTTCAGTTTTAGGACCAATGCCTTCGCCATAGCCAATAGCAGTCTTATGGAATGCTAGGCAAGAACGAATACTTGAGCCATCAATAGAAAGACCACCTTCAGTACGATCACCTAAAGTATGGAATTTAAAACCTAAAAATGTATCAAGCTCACCAGATACTAACGCACGAACTGTATTAAAATCAGCGGATGTTACTGCTGTTTCAGAAAGTAAGTTTGATAAGTTATTCGCATGAATAATCATGTGTCTATCTTCTGGTGGTACATTGTTTGTGTCCATTGTTTTCTTTGCAGCACGAAGTTTAGCAACTGTTAGGTCCGCAGAGCCGTGAGCAACTGTAGAACCTTTACCTGCTAAAAGTGCATCAAGAATAAGTTGATCTTGTCGTCTGCCAATAGCGTTCGATACAACTTGAACTAACTCTTGTCTTTCTTCAAAATTAACTTTTTGTTGCATAAAGATGTCTGAATACTCAGCAGCGTTCCAATCTTGCATTGTTGCGGTAACTTGTGAGAAATCAGTATTCAATGGCACAACGTCAGTTTGTGGTACACGTAGTGTAGCCACGCCTTTCCCAACTTTCGGGAATTTTACTATATTGCCTTCAACGCCTCGTCTTTGTCTTGTAGCTTCTACAAGAGCAGCTTTACCTTGGTAAGCCTGTTTAACTTCGGCATCAAAGAGCGTAACAAATGCGGGGGATAATCCGATCGACATTTATTTTCTCCTTAGAAATTAATAAATAAAAATTAATCGCTTTGGTATGCCAGAGATTCTGGGCCGTGCTTGCTATTTACGATAGCCATACGACAAGGTTACTTGCGTTAAAGGGTTGTATTACGAATGAATACAATAAGCCTTGACTGTAATCTAGCATATAATCAAGGCTATTGCAATAAAATTAACTAAAGTTTTGAGCGAATGCTTTTTCTACTTTAGCTCTATAGACAGGATCTGTGGTGTATTTTTCATCACCGACCATAGCATAGAGTTCTTCTTTGGTTGGCGCACCTTCTACTGGTGCAGTTTCTACAGGTATTCTTCCTTCATAAGATGATCTAATTTTTTCTAAGGCAGATATTCCTCTTGCAGTTCCACCCATAATTTTAAACTCTTCAAAATCATCTTTACTCCAAACACCTTTCTGCACTAAGCCAGATGCCCACTTAACCATGCCATTAATTCTAGCATCAGCATTTGGACCTAGTTGTTTCTTTTCTTCAGCCAAGTTTACTTGATAGTTTTCTACAGCATTTTCATTCATACCTACTACTTCGCTTACTAAAGAATCTAGTGCTGCTTGGCTAATACCATTTTCTTTTGCCCATCCAACAACGTGTTGTCTAACAGGATCATCGTCAGGAGTTTCACCAAATGCAGATGTATCATACTTACCATCTTTTGGTGCTTTGTGTTTTCCTTGAGATATTTGTTTGCGTAAATCCATCCAAGATTTAGCAATACCTTCTAAGTCAGGCTCTGATCCATCTTCTTTCCAAAAGTTTTCAGGCCACCACTCTGGTCTTTCTAGTGGCTCATCATCATCTTCTAATTCACCTGCGGCTTTTAATTCTTCAGGATCACGATGATCGATTTCTGTTTCTTTTGGATCTGTACTGACTTCCTCTTCTGGTGTTGCATCGTCGAGTAGGCCAGTCGATTCTTCAGTTACCTCTTCCGAAGTTTCTTCAGTCGTGCTAGGCTCGATTGCTTCTTCCATTATAATTTCCTTGCTCTAATTATCCTTGCTTCTAAATCTCTAATTATTGAATTTTGCCCTTCTCGATAAAACGCATAACTAGAGTCGCTACCCGGCAAGGCTACGGGTTGCTCTAAAATGGTTTTTCGTAACCATTCCATCATTTCTATTCCATCTTCACTACCGAATACTCTTAAACATAATCGGTCTGTATCATCTCTTTGTTGTTTTACATCACGCACATCAAGTGGTAATGCTTGTTCTAAGTCATCCCATCCTGCCATAATTTATCCTTGTTGTTGTGTAGCTGCTTCTACTACTTGTGCTGTTGCTTCAGGATTTTCTGCTGCCATCTGCATCATTTGTTGTTGCTGTGCAGCTTGTTGCATTTGTTGTTTAATCATCATGCGTTCTTGTGGTGTAGGTCTAAGTCGTTGTGGTATACCTAACTTTTCAGCAATGTAATCCATCATCTCATCTACTTTAATATTTGTAGCACCTTCAGGTCCAGCACCTTGTGCAATCTGTGCATACTGTAATACGTTTTGCACTTCTTCCATATTCTGTGCCATAGCCAATGGAGCAACAGGAGCAATCTTTATTTCTAAACCATTCACTTTAAGTGGTAGTGTAATCAATCCTTTTTCGTCCATTACTTGCAACATACGGCTTACCACAGGAATCATAGTTTCGTTTATTAAACGACCAAATGCAGAGCCTAAATTTTGTGATAATTCTTTCATACGTTCTACAACTTCTGTAGCACTACGTGCTGACATATTGTCTGGAGGTAATGATTCGTCTAGCAATATACGTTTAATATTACCTCTTAAATCATCCATTACAATTTGTGATACATTAAAGTCACCAGCTCTAGGTAATGGTCGTAAGGATTCACCTTGTGGTCCACCATTTCTAGCAACAGGAATAATAGCACCAGGCATAATCTTAACTGTATTCGGATTGAGTACACCATCATCAGCAGCAGTATATACACCGCTTATAGATAAAGATGCGTTCTTTAATACTAACTCTAATGTTTTGTTAAGTGTTTTAATATCAGGCAATGCAGTGATAAGTGGTCCACGACCATATGTTTCACCTGCAATCTTGGCATAACGAGATACAATCCAAGGACTGTGATCCATACGTCTGTACACTAATTCTGTTTTAGTTCTTTTATCTATAACGTGATAACAATAATCACCACGCTCTTGATCGAATATAGTTGCCTCTACAAGTTCTACTTCTTCTGTAGGTTTTTGCTCAATTAAATTTTTCATTTCAGCAGGAATTTCTGCATCAGGCCATTGTCGTTGTATAGATTCTGCTTTTAATTTCATACGTCTATATACATTATCTACTTGACCATTAGCTCCCTCATCAAACGAAACTAAGAACTGAGGCACAGGAATAAAGTTAATAGGATTAATATCATCACCCGGTTGCACTAACATAACCGCAGTTCCAACACACAAGTCTAATAAGAACTCACCAATAGCTACATCAAAGTTAGATTGTTTTAATGTATCAAACATCTTATCGCCATACGCATCTAATGCTGCTTGTGCTTCAGCTCTTCTTTCAAAAGGTATATCAGAACCAGGCTCTAGGCGACACCATTTTCTTTGTGGAGGGAATATGCCTGATTGCATTCTATTAGCAAATCGTTGGGTAGAGTTAATAGCAGTAGAATCAAATACACGATTCATTTTCTTTTGACCTTGCACACCACCATCATAGTATCCGTCATATAGATTTCTTTGTGGTAATGCAAACTCATAAGCCTCATCATAAAGATTTCTAAAATCTTCTTTTTTAGTTAAAGCTTTGTCGTGTCTTTGTAAGACTTGCTTTGCATCTAATCTCATCATTGCCATAGTTATGCCTTTTTATTTTTAGCTGCAAAATTACGAGCGGCTTCTTTACTACCGAAACCCCACTTCTTTAATGCAAGTTTTAATCTAGTTGGTCTGCCTTTTGAATCTTTTAAAGGGCCAGCCATGCCGCCAAAACGAGCAGCAAAAGACACACGCCTGCCGTCACTCCCAGTCCTTTGGGGGCGTTTAAGATTTGAACCTTCAGTTCTTTTAAAATGTTTACGACCTGCTTCATTGAGTCCTCCACTTGGGTTTTGATGTTTTTTTGCTACCATTATGTGCCTACTTTTTCCATAGCTTTTTTATGCGCTTTAGTAAAAGTATCTCCATTCATCATATCTTTTTTCATCATAGTCATATGTTTTTTACTATGATGTTTTGCGTGTTTTTTTAAAGTAGCTTTTACTTTTTTAGTAAATTCATCCATTAAGCTGTACTCTTTTTCTTTTTCTTAGGAAAACCAGCTAACATATTTTTATATGCTTTGTCTGATATAGTAGATTTAGATTTAGTTCTGCTAGTGCCAGCTTTCTTTCTTGCATTTATATTTGCATATAATCCTTTACCCATTACGCCATTCCTTTTTTCATGTTTTTTTGAATTGCATTTGATCTTGCAGTTTCATAAGAACTCATCTTGCCATCCTTATTCAAATCGCCTTTTTTCTTTTTCATTACTTTTTTAGCTTTTTTCTGCATGCCGTTGTAATTATCTACCATTATTTTTTATCCTTATCTTTACCAAACATTTTTTTAAAAAGACCTTTAAATGGATTATCATCCATTGTGCCACCACTAGTAAAATAATCATTTTGTAGATCTATAAATAACTCTTTATCATCTTCAAAAATTTGTTTCATTTGTAATGGCAATCCAGTTTCTTTATTAAATTTAACGCCACGTTTTTTATATTTTTCCATTAATTTTTTACGATATTCTGTAGTCATTTTTTATCCTAATTTAGTTTCTCCAATACCAAGACCTAAACTACCAAGTGATGGTAATCCTGCTGATAACCCTACATCTTTTGTTGATGATCTACCCATCAAACCACTACTACCTCTTGCAGCACGTTTTCCTTTTTTAGATTTTGCCGCTTCTTTTTTAGCTTTTTCCCCTGTTTCTTTTGCTTGGGATTCTATTGTTTTTAATTGTGCAGATGTTAAATCTTCTCTTCCTTTGCCTACAACTCTTGTTTTTCTTGTTTCATATATTGGCTTTCGACCTGTATAAAAATGACCAGTATATCCAGTAATTATTGCATCTTTAGGGGCATCATAAAATGTTTTCATTGGACCACCGGGATACATGCCTGTACTTCTTGTTGCACGTTTACCTAATACAAAACTACCTGATTTTGTTTTATACTCAGTAGCTGTTTCGTATTTACGCATACCCTCTTTGATCTGTCGATCAAGCTGTTTATTCCACCACTCTTCTGACTTAAATTGATCGCCCGCAAGTTCTTTTACTTCTGCTTGCAATTCTTTTTGTGGAGCAATTAACCCTCTTGCTAATGCCATGCCATAATCTAATGCCATGATTTAGCCTAGGGTTGTTTTGTATTCATCATCTAATCCTGTTTCTGGAGTTAAACGCTTGTCTGATAACAATGAACCTTTGCCACCACGAGCTAATAAACGCTTTTTAGCAGACATATCTTCTGCTGCACTTCGTTTATCTTCTTCCGCTTTTTTAGTAGCAGCTGCTGTTTGTTCTCTTTGTAGCCTTAGTGATTCTTCTGCTGCTGATGTATCAGGCTTTCCTCCACCTAGTAATCCACCCATTAAGTTCTCCTCATCATAAATGTATCGTCTTTATCTGCACTGTATTGTTTCATTAGACCTTCAGATTTAAAACCTAAATAATGCGCCCACGCTACAGCACGTTTATTGTTAGAGTTTACTGTTATTTGTAACCTATGTAAACTAAATGATATCTCACAGCTATCGAAAAATGAAAAAGCACTCTTAGTCATGGCTATTGGATATCGTCTTGCTTGTTTTGAAAAGACAGACCACGCTTCACCAACACCATTCCACAAGATAACGCACCCAAACACAGCAACAGGAATATTGTTAACAAATGCAGTAATAGCAGGACCGCACCTAGACTGAAAGTCCAAATAACGGATTCTATCTTCAAGCGTAATCGATTTAGTATCATAATCTATAATACCTTGAAAGTTTTTAGTATGATCGACATGAAATGGTAAAAAATAAGCTTTTTTTACTGTAGGCATAACTTTTAATATTTCTACAGTTTTACTTAAATACATCAAACTCTGCCGTAGCAACAGTTTGTACAATCATCGTATTTGCAGCCAAACTATTTTTAGTCATTCTTTTATGCTCACCACCACCTAGCATAAGATAACCAAAAGCATCACCAATGTGTGAGTGTTCATTTTTATTAGGACTATCTTTAAATCGTTCATGTCCTGCACCTACTGCTATACGTTTAAAATGATATCCACCAGCAAGTGACTTTCTTATCATCTTACATGATGTGTTTATAATTAAACCAGGTTTACCATTAATTAATCGTTGCATAGGAGCAGCTGCACCTTCTCGCCTTACTTTAAAATTGTTAGATGCCGTAGGTTGCGCTCGTAATCCTAGCGTTCTTAAATAATCAAATGCTGTTACTTCATAGATTGCATCTCGTTGCATACCAGCAGGATCACCCCATATCATAACTTGTGCTTTAGGGTAACGTGCATTTAGCTCGGCTAGTAACTGAGTACCAAATCGTTCTAATCCCATATCTTCAGTAACTATTTCATGTAGCACTAACCATCTACCATTATTAAGTCTTTGTCCTATAGCTGCTGCTGGCGTTAAACCAAAGTCAAGACCTACTTGTATAGGTAATTGTGGATCATATTCTACTTCACCACTCATCATTTGGTCATTGTATTCAGGCCATACAGGTCTACCTTCTTGTACATAAGTATATTTACCTTCTGCGTAACAACGAATCCAATCTAAATTTTTACCACCAAGCATTTGCATGTAGTAACCACTTGGTAAATTAGATACGTTTTCTGCTGTTCTATTTAATGTCCACCATCTACCTCCTGAAAATATGTGGTCGTTGGCTTCTGGGTTATCTGGTAAATCTTCTGGTTGGACTTCGACCACACCACCGGGTTGTTTAAAAAACTTCCAAGCAAACTTTCCTGACAATTTTTCTTTTTCTGACAATCTGTACCACCAGTGGTCGTCATCCATTGGGTTAGTGTCCATCCAGACTCCATGCCATGTAGGACCGCCATCACGCTTAGTAGGATACCTACCCACACGATGAGTAAGCCCGTCAATAACTGCTTTAGGTAATTCTCTAGCTTCATTAACCCATGCTCCTGTAAGTTCAAGTGATAAAAGTTTTCGTACATCTTTAGGTTGGTCCAACGCTAAAAAAATCACTTCACAATCTATGCCTGCGGCATTACCCCTAGAAGGTAGGCGTATGTGATGTGTTATAGGAGGTGTATATAACATTGGACCAAAAGTGTTTTCAGGAAACAATTCTTGCCATGTTTTAATAGTAGTAGTTTTTAATTCAGGGTAAGAGTTTCTAACAATAACAAATCTTGTATAACGAACTCCATCAGCAGGTGATGGTTTTTGGCGAACAGCACGCATCATAATTTCAGCAGCACAGGCATATGATTTACCCGATCCTACTGGCCCCATAAGTCCACGTACAAAAGCATTGCTTTGTAAAAAGTCGTAAGTAGTTCTGGCGCTACTAAAGTCTAGGTCTATGCCCGGACCATTAAGCTCTCTATTACTACGAACTTTTTTATTGCTCATCGTCTATGTCTTTAAACTTCATTGTCATCATACGCTTGAGTTCTTGATTTTCTTTATACAATGTATCTATAATTTCCATAACTCTGTAATTATTAACAAGCGCCATATCAAACTCTTTTCGTAATAAATCAATCATTGGTTTTATATCCATGATCTTTTCTCCATTGCTTCCAAAGTTGTAAAGTATGTATTGCCTTATCTATATCTTCATCACCATTATCTTTTAAATCTACCCTTGTGACATACTTAATAATGGTATGTTGCATAGGATTTAATTGGTTAGCCATAGAAAACTCCATAGGCTGTATCTTCATCTTAGTATAGTGATTACCACCAACTTGAGTGTCTTTAGGATTCATTGCCATCAATTACCTTTTTAAAAACACATATCATGCTTGGAAATGGAGCTGAATTTTTAGAGTCCCCAAATTTAAGCCTGCCTTTAATAAATCTTAACTCTGCTTTATGGTAAACAAATTCATGAAACCATTTTGTGTCTGTCCTAGAAGGAACTAAAAAAACAATTATGTTTGATTTTTTATTTAGTTCTTTTTGTGCTTTTTCTAAGAAACCTTTTATGTTTGAGTAAGGTGGGTTTACAAATACAGACTTTCCCCAGTCAATACTTAACCCATCAAATTTTGCATTTAAAGGACATGGATCAAATGTAAAATTAAATTCTGAGTTTAATTTATTATAAAAATCAATAGGAGTTGACCAATTATCAGTTTTTTTGCTAAATAATATTTTATTCATTATCAATAGTTTCTGGTGCTTTAACATTAATACCAATAACACTTGGTTTATCGGAATCGTCTGGGTTATCTAATAAACCACTTGCTTTTGCAAGTAAGCGTAATGTTTGTACTTTATCCCAAAACTCTATAGCTATCATACCATCTCGATCAATTTTTATAGACTTTATGCTTTGCAATGCGTGTTCAGGAATATCTTTACTAGCTCTTACTTTGACATTACCATCGTCATCCCATTCCATTACATCAGTTATTTTTGTGTTTGCCATACAAAGAAGGCTGTACGCAACAGCCTCTCTGTTTGCAGCAAGTGTTGTGCTTTTCTCCAGATTTTTTTGCAACGTTCGCACACCACCATACCCGGATAAACTAGGTATGGGTTTGCTTTTGTTTTTAGTTTCAGCCATTAGAAAGGTAAATCATCCTCCATGTCATCTATGGTTTGAGGCGCACTAGCTTGGTTCTTATTTGATGGTGTTCCCCCCTCATCTTTGTTTTGGACAGGATTACCAATCTTGATCCCCATCCAAGTTTTGCCACCCTTCTCGTTATTCCATACATCAATGTAGTGTTCACTTCCATCAGGTAATAATATTTTCCCTCTATGATCTGCATGCCAATCTTCTGATTTGCGGTCGTTCGGCCAAACTGATCCTTGTCCTGGTTTAACTTCATAATCTTGAGCCATGTTCTTCTCCTAAATATTTATATATTGATGGTTTATAATCATACAACTGTACAACAGCCTTACCGCCATTGCATGCTTCCCCTCTTTCAATAACAATGATATCAATTTGGCTATCGTCATCATACATGCCAGCTTTCATCAATGCATCTAAAATAGCTTTGAGGGTATTATCCAAATCAAACTTACGCTTTGATCGTGGATGAATTACTATATTTATGCCAATTTTTCTATCGCCAAAAGGTTTCGGTTTTTGCGTTTTTACAATAAGCGATACCTCTTGTGTAAACTTTACCCCTGCTGGACTAATATACCTTCTATGTCCATTTGCCCTCCAATAAGTATTGACTGTTGGTGGGTAAGGTAACTCTAAGCGCACTGTGTTCATAGCTTATTTAATCTATCATTTATGTCAGACAGCTTATGTTTGCCTGTAGTAAAATAATACTCAATAGCTTCATTGATTAATAAAGCCTTAGTCTTTTCTTCTATCCTTGCTCCTTTATTTAACATTGCCACACTGTATGGCGTTAATCTAACTAAGAATGGGGTTAAATCACTCACATTAATCTCCTTTATACTTAATATATGGTTTTTTCTTTCTTTTGTTTGGTACAGTTTTTTTCTTTTCTTTAGCCATTTTTTTCTCCTCTAAAATATATTTTGCTAAAGTATGTACAGACATACCTTTATCTTGGCTCATAGGAAATTGTTTAGTAACTTTCCAATAGCCATCTGATCTAGTCCATTTATACTCTAGCGGTTCACCATCATTAAACTCTTTACATATTAATTTATAAAACTCTCTAAGTGTCAATATTACAACTTCTAGAAATTTTACATGCCGCATGTGTATCTTTATAACGTATAGTATTATTAGTTATATCTATACTTTTAATAACTGTTCCTTTAGGTAATTTAATATAATCTTGCATTAAACATCTTGTTGCTTTAGTGTCTGGGTGGTGTAGGGATACATAGAGTTGTGCTACTTTGCAATTAGTAAAATTGCCTACATACTTCCATTCGTCTATTGGAGTTACACTAATAATCATTACAAATAAATATTCCATAATTACTCCTTAAAGTTATTAATCTTATTTACTTTTACTATATGATTTATATCTTCGTTATCTAACATGTAACCTTTAACGTCATCCCACTTGATCGAATTATCATATACAATCCTTCTCAAGTTACCTCGTATGCCCGGATAGGCAGAGTTTTTTCTGCTTTCTACATAACCTAATTCTTCTAACTTTTTTAGTTGATTATGCACATTCTGAAAACTAGTTTGTAACTTACTTGCCATAGTCTTTAATCCAACAATACTAAACCCTTGTTTGTTACAGTACGCTGCTAATATCCCTAATGTTCTTATATTGGCGGCAGATACTTTCTTATCTATAATTGCCTTGAACGGCAACACAACAAAGTGTCTATGATCCTTGTTGCGTAACTTACGTATCTTAATAGATTCAGGTATCTCGTATTTCATACGTTGAGAATAGCATTAGAGATATCTTTGGTCAAGTAAATAAAGTAATTGAAATAATAACTCAATCGTGTATATTAATAAGTACGGGGCCATTACCCAGCCCTCCTGTCGGTAGATAGTGACCAAGGGAATAAACGTGTTTAACCGCAGAGATACCTTAATAATCCATATCAGTTCATCGATATATAGAGAGTACAGGGATCGTGGAAGCGGAGTCGAAAGACTTTACTAGATAAACGAGAGCTATCCCTCCTTTCTAAGGGAGTGACACCATATCGAAAATACTCTTTTCTTTACGGGTTAGGTCTTCTGTCGCTTTTAACTATTCAGGTGTCAATATCGTTACGATAATATTGTTACCATTTTTTATATAAAAAAATATGACAACATCTCCATCGAAACAAGAACTCAACAAGTTGAGTCCATGTGTTCAAAAGTGCGCTCTTGATAACAACTTAGTTTGTAAGGGATGTGGTCGTCATATAAACGAAATCGATAGTTGGAACAACATGAGTCCTAGTGACAAAGAAAATGTATTCAGGATCGCTAATGCACGACTTTTCAAAAAACTAGCAAAAATTTGAGTGAGATACCCCTACGTATAGGTCAATACCCACCCCCCCCAAAGCCTCTTTTTCATAGCGTGTAAAACCTGGTTATGTAGATCGATCATTAAATTAATACTATCCATGATTAATTATATTTATATACAAGGGGTAACTTGATACAGAATAACTACCCCCCCTTAGTCTTTTAATACTTATTCCATACACACGAAAAGAACTAGCTAATACCATCATTCATTTAACGTGATAGTTAAACTACATCAATTAATATCTGTTTATATATGATTGATTTAATAATAATGTTGACATGAGATATCTATCTATGTTTATAATGTCACAACGATACGATAATCGTTATTTTATAAACTACTAAAAGGTTACTAAAATGAAACTATCAATACAAGTAAAATCAGTCTATGGTCGTGATTTAATTTATCCACGATGCAAACAATCTCAATTATTAGCACAATTGTTAAACGTAAAAACATTCTCAGAATTTCATATTGGTAAGCTTAAAGCTTTAAATTATGAATTTGAAACTGTAATTAATACTATTTAATTTTATAAACTACTAAAAGGTAACTAAAATGAATTTATTTAATAAAGAATTTACAAACAGTAAGGGAATAGAATTAATAATGGCAGTATCTTTTGAAAAGGATAAGCTTAATATAAATGGTAATAAAACCAATAATCAATTATATGTTGCGTTTTATAAAGGCAATTATATGATGAGTAGATATTATTTAAAAACCTTATTAGAATATAGACCTAATGAGAGTGGTTTATGTTTAGAGGGTTCTATGTCAGATATTTACTTTGTAGATGATTATCACATGTCAGAATTTAGAAAGATATTTAAAATAATAAAAACTTGCATTACTGCATTAAAAATCAAGTAATAACTCATAACATCTTAAGGGGTGTTATGGGATTGTTATTTTTAACAATCATTTTATAAACTATTAAAAGGTAAATATTATGAAACAATCGGCAATGAATAACTTTAATAAGTTCGCAACAAATGAAACTCCATTGACTAAGCAAAAAGAATTAATTGGTTTAGATTATTTGAATCAAAAATTATCAGATGATGAAATAAGATATGAAGACCATTCAATGGAAACAAAAGGTGACTCTTTAATATTTCAATTTTATTATGGTAATTGGAGTGCATCAGTTCAGGAAATGAAAGACCACTTTATTTGGTGGAATGAATTGCTTGAATACATGCAAGGGCATGAGGTTTGGGGCAATTTTATACAAGAAAATGACCACTTTGACCATGCTTTTTGGGGTGAATTAGGCTTTGCATTAGGAAGGAAATATTGATGCCTATATATATATGTAATGGAATGAAATTTAATAGCATTGATGATGCTAGTAATTATGCAGATTATTATTTTAAACTAACTGGAATTATTTTAGGCATTGAATCTGAGTGATAACTTTTAGCATCTCATTGAGGTGCTAAGGGATTATCATTTGATAATCATTTTATAAACTATTAAAAGGTAAACATTATGAATCTAAAAAATGAATTAAAAGAAATAAGAAATAATTTTTATAAACATTTTGGATTATGTCCTATTCCAAAGGAATACATTGTTTTATTATTATCTAGAAATATTGATGCAGATACTATTTTTACAATTGGTGTAAACGCTTATTCTAGGAATTTTGGCACTGTTAAAAATAAATTCTATAAACGATTATATAAATAAGGGGTAACAATGGATAAGAAAAAACGTAATTGGTTTATTTTAGGCATCATAGGGGGCATTTTAAGCTCTTATGTTGCATTTATTGTTAACAATGGGCTTACACTACCAAACAAAGATTATATTTGTAAAAAAGGCAAGTTATATGAACAGATTATTTTAAATAGTAATGTTTATGTTAAAAACAAAGAGCATCAATGTTTAGATAAAACAATTATTAAATAAATATGGGAGGTTGTAAAAAATGACAATTGATACTTTAATAAAGATATATTCTAATAAAGGATTTATAGAAAGTGCAGATGCTGAATTATTTAATCCAAATATTACAGGAAAAGATAAAGAATGGTTAAAAAGATTCATAGAAGTATGGGATAGAATGCAAGAAAAATAACCAATAAGGATTCAAAAGGGGTTGCCATATTTCGTGGCAATCCTTTTTTTTTGCCTTGATCGATCCTATTTCAATGACCAGAATTATTAGGTTGAGATACCTATTTCAATGCCCAGGATAATTAATTTACCCACAATGAGATATCTATGATATCATTTATTTTAGGTTGAGATACCTATTTTATAACCTACTAAAAGGAACGAAAACAATGCACACTTATGACCGAGGTACTAACGAGTTTTATGGCGATGAAGATGAGGTTGAGATGTCTGCTGCTGAAGAGCAGCATGCACAAGAACAAGCGCATGAACATTTTGTAGCTGTAGAATTTAGTGAATTATTGTTAAATTCTGGTCCAACATATATGTTAAATAAATTAACAAAAGATGCCAAAGAAGAATTATTTATGGCAATCAATGAAATACAGGGAGCAAAATAATGGTAGGAAAAGTCACACCGAACGACCAACTCAGCGCATCCGAGATACCTGTTTTAATGGGTGCTAGTAAGTTTAAAACAGTCAATGAACTGTTAAAAGAAAAGATGGATGTTATATCAGGGATTGAACCCCCATTTATAACCAATGAGGCTATGACTTTTGGAAACTTGGCAGAGCCTATGATTTTGATTGAGTCTTGCAGTAGGCTCGGTCTTATCAATGACCAAGATTCTAATAACCTCAAAACTGACCATGAAAAACCTTATCATCATGATACTTTGCCATTCGCATGTAGTTTGGATGGCACTGTAATAGGTGATGATCGAGTAATTATGACTGACCTGGACAAGGGTATTATTTGTGTCAATGCTGATGAGGTGAAGATGTCCGGGTTGGGTATCATTGAGGCAAAACTGACTGCACACGAGGTAGAAAGTGCAGACCAACTACCACTTTATCGTGGCCCATTACAACTGCAAATGCAGATGGATTGTACAGGTGCAGAATGGGGTGCAGTGTGTGTATTGTATAAAGGTACAACGCTGCGAACTTTTGTCTATCAACGTGATGATGAAACGATTGGTCAGATACATGATGCCATCGTAGACTTTGAGCGTAGGATTGAAAAATGGAAAACTAATGATGAGGTGGAATGGTATGACATAACCACACCAGCTGAAGCCTCACGCATCTTTGACGAACCTGAAAAGGCTGAGATAACTATTCCTGAGGCTGAAGAGTATGCTGAGAAGATAATAGAACTTAGGGACATGATTAAGGATTTAGAGGGACAAGTGGCAACTCATGAGATCAAAATCATGGACCACATGCGTGACAATCAGCATGCAGTATCAGGGCGTTATAAAATATCATGGCCGTTAATTAACTACAAGGCACAGCCTGAGAAGATAACACCAGCAAAACCAGCGAGAACTATTCGACAATCTAAACTAAGAATCAGAGATAGGGAGATATAAATGAGCGATATAAATAACGATGGAACTGAGCAATATGACCATAGTATGCAAATAGTTGATACTGAAAACTTCTTACAATCCTTGTATCGCAACGTCAAAGACGTTAAAACAAGACAAGAAATTATTAAACTTTATTTTGGAGAACAAGATGACAACAACATCGGAGATTGCTAAAGCGTTTGTAGCGGCACAAAAAGAATTTGCACCAGCACTAAAAAACAGTACGAACCCACACTTTAAAAGCCAATACGTTGATTTGGCAGGGTGTATAGAGGCAGTATTAGATGCCTTGCATAACCATAGTTTAGCATTGATACAAAAGACTCATGAATGTGAGTCAGGTGTAAAAGTGGAAACTATATTTCTGCATGAAAGTGGTGAAGAGATGTCAGGAGGTTTGATTCATGTACCTGCTGATAAGCAAACACCACAAGGTTATGGTTCAGCATTGACGTATGCAAGACGTTATTCGATCATGGCTGCAACTGGCATTGCACCTGAAGATGATGATGGCAATGCAGCAACTAAATCTATGGCCCAAAAGGTAAAGGAAACTGCACCTGTAAAAAAGCAATATAGCCTGAGTCTGCCAGGCAAACCTTCTATCGCACTAGCAGATGAGTATCAATTGGCAACTAAATTTATTGAGGTTATTAAAAAACTTGGTGAATCAGAAAAGATTGATAATAAAACTAAGTGCGACAAGGTTAAAAATTTGTTAATGATAAACCAAGATAGTATTAACAGATTGCCAGGCGGTGAGCAAGTTAAGATTAAAAATGCTACTAATGATTTTATTCGTGACCATAAAGAACATTAATTATGGATACAAAAATTGATAGAGAATTTGCTTTATTTAAAACTAACAATCCAAACATGGACAATCCTCATGCAAGATTAATTACTGCTATATTAATGAGTGCTATTCACGATGCAATATCATCACAAGCTAGTGCTGTTCATAAAAGGCAAGCATGGATTTTTTTAGAAGAAGATGAAGTCCTTATGCCAATTTGTTTGGCTGTTATTAACATTGATCGAGAACCATTAATTAGGCGTTTGAAATACATGCGCACTAATAATATAAATCTTAAAAGTATGTACACAAAAAGGGAGTCAATATGACAAATCAAGAAAAGAGGTTATTAGATTATCTTAAAGCTAACAATAAGATTAGTCCGATAGAGGCATGGACTGAGCTTGGTATTTACAGACTTAGTGATGTAGTGTTTAAGCTGAGAAATAAAAACTATGAGATCGAAACCGAGCGTAAGTCAGTATTAAATCGGTTTGACGAGCCATGTAGTTTTGCACAATATAAACTGCTATGAACTATCTATCCGTATGTAGTGGCGTAGAGGCAGCAACAGTAGCTTGGCATGATTTAGGTTGGAATCCTGTTGCGTTTTCTGAGATCGAGAAGTTTCCAAGTGAGGTATTGGCACATCATTATCCGGGTGTGCCTAACCTTGGTGATATGTCTAATTATAAGGAGTGGAATTTTGGAGAAAGAAC
>JGI24006J15134_10000350_pt1 | contig 28923 bp, 47 predicted proteins | sample LinPmetageLP53_FD_15134 | JGI IMG/M metagenome (IMG submission 15134)
TCTATCCCCTTAAGTTGGAGCTGAGATATCTCGCCGTACATTAAATCGTTTATGTCTATCTGGAAACTCATGGTGTATCTTGATCTAAAAGAGGGCTTCCGGTAGGAGTAATAATATTTACTATTCCGTTAGGCGCTTTATTGGCTGTGATATAATCCGCTGGAGCTGGAGGTGCAGCTGTAGGACCTTGCGACCCATTCATCCTCCACCAACGCTCTAAGTTCCCACCGCCCACTTGGGTGAGGGTGACGTTAGTTATTACGCAGTCTACGTTGGAGGCATTTCTGGTGATAGCAAAATTAGATCCTGTGGTAGCCGTTAGAGTCACAGTATTAAATCCTTCGGCTAAACTTGAGGACTCGTCCCCTCCAACATAAGCCTTGACCGCACCACTTCCCGAAGCATAAGCTACATTACATGTTACAGTATAAGACTTCCCAGGCGTTATAATTCCATCCTGTCTTAACCACAACTGAGGGGATGTACTGCCAGAAACATACCTCGCCCCTACTCCTGGAAACTCTACGTAGTGAGTAGCGTCTGATCCAACAATAGTCCAATTTTGTCCGACTTCCTGAAGAGTTACGTTTGAAACTGAAAAATCAGAAGTACCTAATGCGTATAAATAAAGTATTGCCGATACACCCCAGACATCATAAAAAGTGAACTCTCCATTAGTCGTTACATTCCCAACAATATTACCCGCACTAAATTCTATTTGCAATTCACTACCAGCTACGAGATTACTTACCTCAAGGCTGATTTTATACGACTTCCCAGTGACAACACTTAAAGAACTTTGTGACAAAAGAGCTGTACTTACATCATCAACTGTTGCTTTATTTTCTCCAATACTCCAACCAGTTCCAACTGACCAATCCTCTCCGAGTTCTTTAACGGATATGCTGTTAATTATACTCCCATCACCATTATTAACACCGATATAATTATTTAACGTACTATTAACTAAGTATAAAGTGTTTACTCCCGCATTTAATGTTGGCTGTAACCCCCCTAAATAAAACGTTAATCCGCTTCCATTTTTTTCAGCTACATCTACTACAACCTTCCAAGACTTAGCAACCGAAAGGTCTACGTTGTCTTTATAAGATAAACCTACACCTGTTTTAGTTAGTTGTCCTCCTGAAACAGTGTTAGACCCAAGCCAACTTCCACTCATTACAGGCGCACCATCGGGAACTTGTTCACTTCCCGTATCCGTAAAGTTTGGATTTGTGATAAGGTTGCTACCCGTAGCACTAAAATCTCCATTCGTTACAAGCTCAGAACCTATTTGAGCAAAGTCACCATTCTGAACAAGGTCTGAACCTAACTCAGAGAAGTCACCATTTTTAACCAGTTCCCCCTCCCCTATACCTTCATAGCCTTCTAAATGTATCGCGAATTTTCTTGCTGCTGTAGAATCTAACTGTATCATACCTTTATATATAAATAATTCAGTTTCGTTTACAAGACTGTAGCCTTTTGTGTATGTGTTCTTTTTTTACCTAGCTCCATAGGTACATTTATGCATGTGTGGTTTCCTAATATAACCGCTACCCCTAAAGCCTGTTTACGGAAATGTTTTGCGTACTGTAAAGCGTAAGCGTCCCTATCTATTAAGCATCCTACTTGACAGCCAAAAATTTTATAGTTCGCGCCAACAAAATACTCTGTATACATTTGAGTGTGTATATGACCTTGAATTGTACTCATTAGGTCGTTTTTTGCTTTTGTACGAGCCGTACCCCCTTCCCCATGTACAAACTGCATATCGTCTATTACTAGCCTTTCAGTCCAAACCCAGTTTGGAGTATTTAAAACATCGTTGTAATGCTTAATCCACTCTCTAGGTATACCACCACTAAATGCTTTACGAGCTACGATGCGGTCATGGTTTCCGATAATTACCGTAGCTTCTGGAAAAGCCTTATACCATTTTGCTACGTGCTTTTTCGCTAGTTGTAATTCGTCACCTGCTCCCATACCATCGGGGTCTGACTCATGGAAAGAATTTGCGCTTGAGTCCAAAACATCACCTATGAAGATAACCATATTACAGTTAAACTTTGCATACGTCTCCTGAGCGTGTTTTAAGGCTCTAGGGTGGTCGAACGGACAATGCAAGTCCCCTACTACCAGTATGCGGTTCTCGTCGCTTGTAAGGTGTTCAAAAGCCTTTAAACGGTTTCCCGATAATCTTGGTCTAGTCATTTTGTTAAATATAAAAAGGGGCAGCCGTTAAGCCACCCCTTTCAATTTATATTATCAACAGGTTTATTAAGCTACTACAGCTCCCGTTACGTTGTCAAGTGGGTAGTTTGCATCTCCTACAGTTGGTGCTGTAGCTTGATAGTAAACTTCCTTTTCTTTTCCCTGTAACTCGATACTGTACCCAGTTAAATCTCCCATTGCTGTACCTGATTGTACTGAGCCTCCTGTAACATTCATTCCAAATTCTGCTCCTAAAAGCATAATTGCTCCGTCTTGAGTTTGCACCCAAATATTCGGGCGACCCTGACAAAGAATCCTAATGTCTTTTATGTCCGTTGAGTCTAATTTTTGGAAAACCAAAGATAAGTTTTGCTCAAAGAACGTAGTTCCATTTGTAGGATTTGCCTGAAGGTTAATAGTAAGGCTTGACGTTTCTGGACGTACATCAAACTGATAAAAAGTTTCTGCTGCAATAGCAGTTACTACTCCTTCTGTATCAGCAAAAGTAGAGTTGTTTATCATATCTTGGTAGTTGCCTATGAAGACAGAGATAATACCTCCTACTCCATCTTTACATCCTACCGTTCTTCCTGAATTTAAATCACAAGCCATTTTATTCTATTTTAGAGGTTAAACAATTAGTCTCCGATAACTGCATCGTAAGCACCTACTACTACATCTGAAGGTAAACCTACCTGCATACCTAGACCGAAGCGCATTGCGATTTTAACATTATCTGAACCGTCAAACTGCCAAGCGTCAATATACTGAGCTGTCTGATAGTCCGTACCAAGATTTGAACCTACTACTAAGTTCTCCTCGTAAGTTAAAATTAGTACATCGTCAAACATACCTTGACATACGTGAATTGGAATACCTAAGTATTGCAATGTATCAAACGCTTGGTTTGTAGCTTGTAAATTTACACCTTGAAAAGAACCACTATTAGATAATGCTTGCATATAGTTTCCTGCTGTCTTTGGAGAGCAGTAGAAAGCAATATCTGGACGGTTTAGAATAGCAGGACAAGAAGCTAAAGCTTTATTGTATACTTCGTGAAAAGCTCCTGCATTAGTTATAATCTTAGGGTCTGCTGCTGTTCCTGCATTAAATCCACCTGCTGTAACAATTTTCTCGTTAGTATTAGGTGAAGCTTCAGTACCTCCTGCGGCTAAGATAGAAAGTCTGTAACCTGCGTTATCTAAACTTCCATCGTTAGATAAAAAACCAGTAACGTCAGAATCCGTACCTGTAACGTCTAGTCCTTTCCATATAGCGTTTTCAACTCCTTGTGCAGCATATCCAGCTACAGTAGCCATAGTAAAGTTTACAAACTCAGGTGAACCTGCGGTCATAGTCTCTCTTGCTCCTGTCATTCCAGCCCATGTAGGGAGTAATGTTCCACGACATAGCTCCTCCATAACAGCTAAGTCAGAAAGAGTTAATACTCTCTCTCCTAGTGTTAGTGAGTTGTTGTCATTCCAGTCACAGTTAGCAGCCTGAATAACGCCCGAAGACGAAAGGCTTGAAATTACGGCTTTGTTTTGAATACCGTCGATTTGACGCACAAAACCTTGTGTTAAGGTATTGGCGAGCTTGAGAGCAGGAGCTACAAACGGAGCTGCGTGTACTCCTGCGTAAGTTGTAGCAGGTGATACAGCAGGGTTAGCGAACTCTCTGCGCTTTTTAGTTAGTGAACGTGAATAGCTCATTATTTACTTAAATTTTTATTAATCATATTAAATGCCTGACTTGTAGCTTTACCCATTGTAGTATTGCTTTCCTCAGTTACCTCTCCATAAGGAGCGTTTCTGAGTGGCTTGGTTGCAGGCGACTGACCAAACTCACGAAGCTGCTTGCGCAACTCAATGTTCTGACGGCGTAAACGGCTTAACATACGAGCCTCACGACCCTCTTTACTAAGACCTCTACGAGTCCTTGAACCTCCTCTACGTCCTCTACGCTGACGAGAAGCTTCAATTTTTTCTTCAATTTTTTCTTCTTTCACTTCTTCTTTTATTTCGCCTTCGCTTGCATCAATTAAATCCATTGCCATTTGATGCACAGCTTCAGCTTGTTCTGCCGAAAGCCCCATTTCGACTAAAATATTTACAAATGTTTCGTGGGAGTCTGGGGCTGACTCCTCTACTGTAGTTTCTTCGACTTTCTCTTCTACTACTTCTTCTTCAAATTTATACTTACTCATACTTATATATATAAAGGTGTTTATTCACCTGTTTTTTTAATAGCCAAATTCGGCTTCGTCAATAATTTCCATAAATAATTGTCCGTCTATAGTACGGAGTGTTTCAGGGGCATACTTCTGGAAAAGTAAGCGTACCCTCTCGTAGTCTTCATCGTAAATAGCGTCTTCAATCTGTCCTGCTACTGCTAAGAATCTAGTGTCGTAATCATAGTCGTATGCGAACTCTTCTAGCATAACGATTAACTCCTCTTGTGCTGAGTTAGTCCATACGTCCCATATTCTATTTATTAAACTCATTTATAAAAAGATTATTTCTACTTCGTCCTCTGAGTAGTCATCCGCTACCTCCTCAAATAATTCTACTAAACCGTCCTCTACATCGAAAGAAGCTCCAGCAAATCCTATTTCTACCATAGGGCGGTTGTCGATAGGAGCGTCAGCTAACCCAAAGTCATCAATGAAAATGTCATCCTTTTCTTCGTCATACCCTGCGTCAGTTACCAGTTGGTACACCTCATTGTATGTTAGTCCTTTAATAACTATTGTCATATTCTTTTTATTAGTGACTATTTATAGTGTCTTCGATAATTTCAAATATCTCATAAGAAATGTTTGGAGGCAATAGCCTAGCATCGTCAAGATATATTGATAGGTTGTCTTCTAGTTTGTCAATTAAGTCTTGTTTATCTCTCATATTCTTTTTATTAGAAGTTATCCATTATCTTTTCTTCTAGCTGCTCCTTAACGTGGCGTTCTATCTCATACCAATCTATAAGAGACAATGCTCCACCCATTAAGTCTGACTCAATACCGCTTCGAGGCATTTCAATAATATCCTCAAACATAGACTGCAAGTCTCTTGAGTCTACATCGTCTGGTTTTTCTTCATTATCGTAATATGTATCTACAAAGTATTCAATGTACTCCCATACTGATATTAACCATGTCTCACGATTCGCCCAGCCGTTGTAGCCTAGCTCTGTTTTTTTATTTTTATTCATTATCTTAAAATATTGCTTCTTGCAAAGCGTCTAGTAAATCAAACTCTATTCCGTAGCCGTACTCTTTGTAGGCTAACTCTTGTGCTTTAAAAAGCAGGTCTGCCGCTTTGTATTTGTCTCCGTCTGCTAGGGTGTCCGAAGCCTCGAACATTAAGTCTAAAAGCTCTCCTGAAGCCCCTATTTCGTCCATAGCAATATCCATGATAACTATGTATAGCTCCCATGTACCTAGATAATCTTGTACTATTCTTTCTGCACTCATTTTAATTTCCTTTAGTCTATATTAAAAGCTACTAATCCATAATATGTTCGCATACCCCAATTATCTTCGTCATAATCCCAATCTATTTTTTCCATTTTTATACCTATTTGTCGGACTAGATATTCTGCTTCTTTTTCAAAATCATCAGGTATTGTTGTTTGCACCCTATACTCTACCCAACCCCCTTGTTCAAAGTTGGTTTCCCAATCAGCCGCCCACTTGTCTAAGAAATCTTCTATGTCTGCTCTTTTCCAATCTGTATCTAAACTCATTTTAATTTCCGTATTTTGCTTTTATAGAACCGCAAATCTTTTCTGCTGTTTCTTTGTTTCCGTAGCGTTTCATTTGGTCAGCTATACACTCGTCCCAAGGGTAAGAAGCTAATTCAATATACTCTTCTTCTAAGTTGCTGAAGTTTTCGTAACTCCCAAACATCTTCTTAAATCTTCCTTTTAGTAAGGCTTTGTAGTACTTGACTTTCATTTTGTCTAATTCTACTTTTTCCATTTCTACTTCTACCTCCTCTTCTATCTTATCTTCTACAGCCTGAACCTCTCCATCGTACTCTATAAGGACACCTTCAAATACTTCTAGCTCAATTCCTGCTACAGTCTTATACGTTCCGTTATCTATCTCTATAGGTAGCCCTTCGTCATCTAAAGTAAAGACCTTCGCACCTGCTGTAAGAGCCTCACCATCGGTAGCTATTACTTTTCCGTTCTCTAGGTTTACCTCTGCGTAGAACTTGCGCTTAAAGAAGCCCCAGAGCTTTTTAACTATATCGGACATATTAGAGCGTTTAACCTTAGTAGACATTTCCTGTACTGAATCAACGAAAAAACCCTCTATAGAAAACCCACGAATAGAACCCTCCTTGACAGCTTCCCACATTTCATCGTTTCCTACGTGAACGCGAACCATCCAAGTACCTACAGGCATACTCATACCGTAGTGCTTAGACTTATCCATTTCTGGGTCTTCTACTATCCAAGACTCTACTACGCTTACTCCGTCCACCTTTTCTTGGTGTTCAAATGTATGCTCGTTAGTACGGTTAGATTTTAGGAATAACTCAGAAGCTAGTTTAACGGTATCTTGAGAAAAGAATACATCGTACTCTTCGTAACTCATTTCATCGTAACGTGGTATGTTCTTATCTGGAATAAGAGCCGCCCCTATTAAGGTACGCTTGTCCTCGTCTATAGCTGCTAGACTTAAAGCCTTTTGCTTCTTGTCCTTAGAGAAAAAGATAAAGTTCTCTTCTATTGCAGGAAACTTAACAAGGCTAATAGCCTCGACTCCAAAAGCGTCTTGGTCTTCTTCTATAAGTAGTTCTACTAGTTTTCTGTTAGCCATCTTTAAGTTGTTTTATGTTATAACCAAGAATATCCATCGTCCAAAATCTCCCTTACTTTTTCCCTGTCTATGGAATCTCCCCCACCCCATTGTGAGGCTGTTATAGAGTTTAAGTACTCCTCTACACCTGCCTCTAGTTCGTCTATACTGAAGCCTCCATTGAGTTGGTCTGCATAAATCCCGTCATACCCATAGAACTCATCTATGTATTCTATGAAGTCGTTATATTCGTTATTGCCTATTCTTACCATTTTTATTGTCTTTATACTATTCTATATAAGGTCGTTTATCCACCTCCTAATGCTGTTTGACTATACAACTGATTTGCTTGCAAGGCTGCCCCCTCTAAGTCGCTCTGAACTACAAACGCTTTACCTGTTGTCTCTGTCCTAGACACTTGTTCAGGAACTAAAGGCGTAGTGCTGGGTACTCCTCCACCTCCTCCACCTGACGAAGTACCTGCTTCATTTAGTATAGCATCAACCCCTACAAACGCTCCCATTACTGCAGAGATAGCGGTTATAATTCCTGCTGCCATATCATAAGGAGTAGCTGCTGACTTCGTAGCTACTTTAATTCCATTAGCTAAGGAAACGGCTTGAGATAAAAGAACGTCTGTTATAGCTAGGGCTTTTGCTTGCTCAGAACCATCCTCTGCCATTCTACCCATTGTACTAAACAACCCTCTAGCTGCACTTACTGTAGCCTTTATTCCTGCTTCTTTTATGCTCTGATTCTTTTTCTCTGAGTCCTCTGTCAAAGCCTCCATGTCAGCTAAGAAAATCTTTTCAGCTTCTAGCTCTAGTTCGTGGTTTCCATTTGCTAACTCTATACGTCTATCATACTTCTGCATAAGCAAAGTCTCCTCCCTATCTTTTTCATTCATTAAAGCTAAGAATATCTCGTCTTGGAGAGCTTGCTGTTCTTGGGCTACTTGCTCTGGGCTTTTCTCGTCAAAATCTTCTTCTCTATAGCTCTCCTTTAAATCAGCTAAATCCATTAAATACTTATCCTCTATTAAGAGTAGCTGCTCTGAAGTCGCGCCAGCCAATGTAGCCTTATCCAACATCTCTATATGACGTATCTCTAACTCTGCTTCTGCTCGCTTCTGCTCGTCCTCAATCTTAGCCAACATAATCTCTTCGCTAATTCTCTTCTCTAAATCTGCTAAGTATTTTGCGTCTGCTTCGGCTTGTCTAGCTATGTCGGCTGCTATTTTAGCAAGCTCTCTTTCGCTTAACTCTTGTTCAGAAAGTGCGTTATTCCTATCTCTTATAGTGCTATTTGTTTCCTCTATAAGACCTTTTAATACCGCTTCCGCTTGTATCTGTATATCCAGTCTCTTAGCAGCTTCATTATCTAACTTCCTTATTTCTTTATCTCTTTGCTTTCTAAACTCAACGGCTGAAATTTCAAACTTTTCTAAAACGTTTAAATCCTCATACCTAGAAGCTCTTAAAATATCACCTTCTTTTTGTGCTTTATTTTCAGCGTAGATAGCTTTTTTTCTCGCATCAATAAGAACATTATTTGCTTCTAGCAAAGCATTTGCCTGTTTCATTTGCGTTTCCCTGTCTGCCTCAACATCTATCCCACCTCCTAGAGCTTTGTTAAGTTCTTCGACTGCTGCCGCCCTCTCTATTTCTGAAGTCGCAATATTCCTTATCTGTGTCGCGTAAATTATAAGCTCTCTTGAAAGTTTAGCTTGGTCGTTAGCTATCTCTTGGTTTAATACTTTAGTAGCTTCAGCTTCTTTATTATAGTACCCTAGAGCCTCTGTTATCTTGTCCCAATTTTCTACTATTTGCTCTAAAGCTATAATTATAAGACCAATACCAATAGAAGCCCACGCAGCTTTAAGAACCTTAAAACTTTTAGATAACCTACCTACTGACCTGTTGGTAGATTTGAACTGCCTCACAGTCCTTTGCAGCCCTCTAGGAAGGACGCTACTGAAAAGGTCAGTTACACCACCCCAATCTTTTTTAGTCTCCCTAGAAGTCCTCCTAGCGGCGTTTTCTACCGCCTCCATATTTTCTACTGCTTCGCTCGTAGCTGTGTCGGTTTCGTTTACACCTCTTAACCTAATTAATAAATCTGTTGGTCTAACCATTGTCTTTTAGTAGTTTTAGTTTAGTTAAAACTGAAGTCTCTAAATCATAACGTCCATACCACGTTTTAAGTAAGGGGCTTCCCTTATATATATACGAAGACCCCAATCTAATCATTGAGGGTAATCCGTAGCCTACTGCGTTCATCCAATGCTTCATAGGTTCCAAGTTAAATAATCTTCTCCTGTAAGGTTCAAAGTTATAAGAGGTTCTTTGGCTAAATTCCATATAGCTAAGTCGTTTCTATTAGTGCTGTCAGGAAAAGTAAGCTGTAGCATCTTAATCTCTAAGAGCCATGTAATATTTTTATTTGTTTCTCCACGACAAAGCATTTGCCAGTAAGCTATCTCTCCTGCTCCGTCCTGCTTTTGATTTATAGTAATAGAACGATTTGCCCCTGCGTCTGCCTCAGAGTTTAGCAGGACACTTCCTACAGTCCTAGAAGTTCCTGCGGTATTTCCTAATGTAGCTTGATAGCGAAGAGTTGCTGTGTCCCCTACAGTTCCAGCAGAACCACCTGTGTCTACGCTTATAATGTCTGCTGTAATAAGGTATATGCAGTTAGGGTTAAACGGTAATTCTATCTCCCCCCCTATTCCTTGTGCTGCGGTGTTTGTTGCATCTGTCGTAGTAGCAGTCATTAGGAATTGCTGAGTGCTTCCCAGTATTCCATTTGCGTTAAGAGACTTCCCTTCAGAACTTGCTATGTCTCCTATTACTTTTCCACCTGTATTACTTGTACCTAAATTTTTCGTTGCGTCTTGAGCTGGGTTGCTTCCACCCCCATTAGGGTTTGGAGAACCTCCTCCGTTAGCTCTCCAAAAACATACGCTATTTGTATTGTCCCAAGTATAACCATACGCAGTACAACAATCCTGTGTAGGGCTTGCTGAAGCTCCTGTATCTAGCTCGGTAAAGTTTACCGTTCCGTCGGTGTTAAAACTAGTAGGAGCCAAGTCGCATAAAGGCGTAGAATTATAGTTGCTGGAGTTTATCAATTTAACTAACTCCAGAGTGCAGGGGTCGTTACCTCCTGTAGCAAAGTTCGATACCTTTACTACTCTCCAAAAGGTTTCGTTTATAAATATTTCGTCCTGCCATTGTAGCTGGTTAATATCTTGAGGAGTTAAATAGGCTTTACAAGTCATTATACGAGACTCACTAGAATACTCTTCATGTAATCTTCTAGCCCAGTATTTTCTTACTGCGTATAGGTTAGTTATGCCTGCTGTAGTTCCTGCGTTAATTAGTGGATGGTCTATATTATCTGGGTAGTCGTAACCCCAATTTAACGCCACACTAGAAGAGGTCACAGGGGTTGTGTTATACTGAGAAAAGAAAGGGTAAGTAGTTACGTCTTCGTACCCTGCTAAGTCTGCTCCAATTCTAAATCCACCACCATTTTCAATGTTTTGCTCCCCATGATAAAAGGCTAAAATAGGTTTAGCTTTTACCACCTCCTTTATTGAGGTAATATTCCATCCTAACTCATAAAGTCTAGGAACAAGTACGTTAGGTATTACTGTAGTTCCGTTCTGAAAGGTAGAAGGTATATGCGCTAATCTTAGGGGTTGGAACATACCACCTATTCTCTGCTCCCCTGTAGCAAATGAGTTTACGTTCTCTTCTATCCACCGTCCTTTAACAAAACCATAATGTTTTTGCCACCATGCGTTTCTCCAGTCACCTCCCTCTGCGTCTTCAAATCTTAGTATTTTCTTTTGATATTTTAAAGTTGGCTCTATCGTGATACTATCAAGGTCTACCTTTTCTGACCAGTCTTTCTGCTCTGTTCCTGCGTCGAGAAGATTGTTGTATGTATCAATGTATAAAACTGTGGGAGCTTCGGGGGTAGTGTATACTACTAGATTAAATCTGTTAAAAATTTCAGCTAACCACTCCCCTACTTTTACATCTGGAAAATTTGCTGAGACATCTACAAATAACCCAGTAGAGGTGTATGACTCTAACTCCACAAAGCTGACATTTACTCCTACCGTTTCTTTAATTGTTACCGCGTTATTTACATTGGTTGCCCCAACATACCAAGTTACCGTATCACCTATATTGCAGGTTATAGTTATGCCCGTTCCTATAAGCGTTGAATTTGTTCCGTAAACACAATCGTTATGTTCGTGGTAGTATTCAAAAGTGTTAGTTGTAGTATTATTTTTATAAGCCCAAACTGTTACGCTAAAAGCACCAGTATCAGGTGTAGCCAGAGAGGTAACATAGAGGTTGTACTTAAATGTAAAACTCCCGTTAAATGGAGCTACAAAAACTCCAGAAGTAAATAATCCGTCTACGTCATTAAATGGTAAACCTTCGTTATTTAAAGGTATTTGGTTTTGTTCTACAGAAGCTGAAGTTGGAATTAAGTAGTCATTTGTTAGCCCTACCTTAGAACCATAAACGGGTCGTCCTGCTGTTCTCTCTAGCTCAGTTGCTAGAAACATATACAAGGTACTAAATTCAGCACCCACTAAGAAAGTAGATGAGATTGTGAATCCTGCTTTTTGAGCTATGCGCTTTATTAAATAGTAGACATTAATAGAGGGTTTAAAATTAAACGCTCTGAGCTGCTCTCCAGCCCACCCTGTTCCCATACCTCCCCCTTCAGAGTCATAGTAAAATCCATATCCTTGAGGGTCGTTTCCTCCTAACCCCCAGTCAGAAAGTGGGTAAACTATAGTACCGTCTCCTACAGCTCCCGAAGTAATATCGTTATTTATGTCCCAGCTATCTACAATATTTGCGGCTGTTAAAGCGTGGTCTAAATCCGTATCTACGTTACCATCGGAATCAATAAATACCTCGTTAAAACTTATGTCTTTTACCGCATCGAAAAAAGCTCCGACTTCAGAAATTATACTAGCACTATACTTTTTAGCTGTAGGGTCTACAGAGTGGAGCTGTAATACCCCTATCATAATTACTACCCCAGAATCGTATACCTCTACATTCGTTTTTACCCCTACATCAAATTTCGCACTAACAAAGTTTACGTTATAAAACTGTCCGAAAAACTGATTGTTATTATCAGTCATAGGCATATCAAAGCGTAACGAGTGTGGAGAACGAGCGTAAGAAACATCTCTCATTTCCTGAATAGAGTAGTTAAACTCTACAGGCATTTCCTGCACATCTAAGCTGAATACGGCTGCCCCTGTCTGAGCGTTAGCTACTATCTCTATCATTTTACGTTTGGCTTTTTACGGCTTATTTCTACCTCTATAGTGTAGTTAGAAATCTTATCGTTTACGGCTGTTTTATAGCCTATTTGCGCTCCCTTAACAATACACCTTAACCATGTATTACTCTTAGTCAAACCAGGCTGCTGTAATGAGTTGCTATAGAGGTATACTCTAGGAGAGTTTACTAGAGACATAATTAAGTTGTTTAGGTTAGTGGGGTTATTTTCCCTTGTATTTAAAGTAATCGAAGTAGTAGTGAAATTTCCTACACTTGTCATACCTCCGTCTTGAGAGCCTTTGCTATAAGGTACAGTATTACTAGCTTGAAATGCGTTACCCCCCATAGACCTAAAGCTGCTTCTTTTTATGCTTTGTGTGACGTTAGAAGCTCCGTCACAAACTAAGTTGTCTATGCCGCCTACTTCGTTCCACCAGCTTAAAAAGTATTGACTCGGTATGTTGGAATCCGATTGGTTGTATCTAGTATCACAAAATTTATTAAACCTATAAACTATACTTGCTTCATTCCCTGAAAGCGTAGTGCTAGAAGCTGCTTGAACCTCGTAATAGTCCCAACCTGAATTGTTTAAAGGTCGTAAGTCTACAGCTATCTGTTGAAACGCTAGGTTAAGGGGAAAAGCTCCAAAGTATAAAATAGAAGCCTCGTCCGATAACCCTGCTGCTGGAACTACACCTCCGTTTGTAGGGTTGTTTTCAAAGTAGCCTGCATTTAAAGCTCCTCCTGCTGCATCAAAATACGATACGTGAATATAGTTGCACTCATCACTACCTACATCGTCACCATTAAGAAAAGCTAAAGCTCCAAACTGGTCTTCAGAAACCCATTGCTCTATTTTATTGTTTAAGGAAGAGGTTGTTACAGAAAGAAACCTATTGGACGCACTAGTTAGCCCAAAAACTCCTGCTGTATTACTATCGTTAGAGTTTTTAGTTAAAGGTCTAAGACTTCCGTTTATAGCTTTTAGCGTAGTGTTTAGTGAAGGCTCAAATGTTTGTACTGGAGCGTCATTTACTGTAAGAGCTTTTTCGTACCCAAACTCTACTGAAACAGTTTCTATAGCTTTTTTATTTAGACCAAATATTTTAGTATAATCTACTGAATCGTCTGCATCATATAATCCTAGCCTTAGTATGGTTTCGTCTTGCTGTACATAGTCAGAGATAATATCCTGTATTCTAAATACTGCACAGTTCGCACTATTAGGCAGTTGCTTAAACGTACCTATCACTACTGAGTCTATCGTTAGTCTAACTAGATACCTGTATTTTGGAGCAGCAAAGTTAGTAGTGTCTCTTACTTGGTAGTAAATATCGTCTGCTACTCCTTGAACTCCTTGTCCTGAACTTTGGTCTACTGTGTATGCCATTATAAAACTATTTCAATATTTATTGTTTTGGAAAACTCCTTATCTAAAAACTCTCCATAATCTTCAACATACGCCTCCTCCAATTTTGGTCTGTATTTTTTTAAGGTTCTGACAAAAGCATCTGTATAGAAGTCTGAGTTGGCTATACCATATAGATAAACTTTACGACTTATTAAACTAGTCATTTGGTCGTAAGATAGAAACCTTCCAGAAGTTAGGCTTTTCCATTGCTTAATAGGTTTGGTATTTATCCACTCTCGTATGCCTTTCGTTAATCCTCCGTTTGTATTTCCCGTTCCAAACTTAAATGGAGAAAGGGGTGCCAGAGCGTCACTTATCTTTCCTTTAACCCCGTAGTTCACATACTCCCAGTAAGGGGCGTTAGGGGCATCGAAAGTCATTGAGAACTCATTGTCATCTACGGTAACGGAATAGGCTAAAGACTCCCTCAAGTTTCCTGAAGCATTTTTCTTTTTCCTATCTAAATTCTTTTGCGCTCGTTTGACCACCTCCTTACCGAAGTCGTTAAGAATGTCTGTAAACTCATTTAAGGGTAGAAAGTAGTTTACCCCTGCTATTTCTATGTTAAGACGTATAAGGCGCAATGCAGAGGTTTATAGCGTTAGGTACTCGTATCTCAAAAGAGGTCTGCCAACCTGTTAGAAGGTTAGAAAACCTAGCTGTAAAAGGGTCGCATGAAATGGGTGTAGTGAAGCCCCAATGCTGGGTGTCATTATCTAAAATAGATTGGCTGTTCATACTCAGAACGAACTGAGCTATTACGTCCTGCATAATTAACAGCGTTTCAGCATACACTTGCGTAAGTAAATCTGACTGCTTTTCTATTACTAGGTCAGCTACTATTACCTCATAGGTAAATACAGTTACACCTCCGTCAATAGAAGCCCCTGTACATTGTGCGTACAGAAGTGGAAATAGGTCTACGGTAATTTTATCTATGTCTATTTCGTCTAAACTAAACGTATAGAACTTTTGTAACTGAAGGTGCTTCGTTACAATTTCTTTGAAGACGTTATTAATATCAACTACGGTGTCCATTTACATTAAGATTTTTAGAGGTTTGTATGTCTTTCTCATAAGCTAAAAAGGTTAAGGCTTCCTCTATATATATAAGAGTTACCGTTTCCATTTTAGTAAGGTCACCATCCGCTAACTCATACATAATATTGTACCAACCCCATTTGCTGTGTATTTTACTTTGGTTTGACTTCTCTACGGTTTCAAAGAGTGTCGCGAATCTTTCGCTAATATCGTCCCGATACGATAAAAAAAAACCATTGCAGAAACCGCAACATCCATTTTGCATTCTAACATAGCTTGCTGTTTTTCATGGTTTGGGTTATAGGGTTCTATCGTATAGCTGTCTACACTCCTTTTTATTATCGGTCTGTATAGAACTGAGAGTATGCTTTCTAATTTATCATACGCTCCTAAGCCTGTGTATGTTTCTAGGTCTGCGAACTCTCCTAAAGTTAGCTTAGTCCAATTCGGTATGAATCCGTACTCTACTCCTTTCAAAGTGAACTCCCGAATCAAAGGGTTTTTCTTAGGGCTGGTATCTGGCTCTTGCGTTATCCAGCTTACCATATTCATTACTTTATTTACGCCCTCCCATTCTGCGTTCTCTAAATCTTCTTTACTAATATCACAGAGAGCAGAAACGACTAATAAAGAAAGTTCCTTTTCTGGTAGTTTCTTATCGAATAGCTTGAGCATATTCTTGTACTGCCTTACGCTTACATCTTGGTAGCCTTCAGGTACGTATAGGGTTTTTTTCTTATTCACGATACATAGTATTTTCCTGTTTTCCTTAAAATCTTATTTAAACAAACGTAGCGCACCGCATCTATTAAATGGTTGTATGCGTCTACAGGGGTAGCTAACATCTTCCCGTTTTTGTCTGTTTTCCATTTGTAGTTTCTAAACTCCTTTTGAGCGTTTAGGCTGTCATCTTTAATAAATAGCTTGTGCCTACGCATAGTATCTATTCCTACCCTTATGCTGTCAGCTCCTTTCTTAGAGGGTTTTATATTAAAGTGTAGCCTGTGTATAGTCTCTATACTTTTAGGCTCTGCGGAGTCAGCTATTATCTCGTCATGCCTAGTTACTCCATAATCTGTTAATCTCTCTGCTATGTCGCTATTGGTTAGACCTCCTTGATAAATCATTTCTTCTATGTAAATCTCATTATCGTGCAGGTATACTTTAGCTAAAGCCGTAGGGTCATTACTGAAACCAAAGTCTAATCCATAGGCTACGAGCTTTGCGTGTTCTGGTAGCTCAGTATAAATCTCAGTTTGAAATATAGTCTCTCTACTTTTACCCCTTATTCCTAGCCCGTAAACTCTCCAGTAGTTTTCGTCCGTTTCCTTGAGCCGTTCAATCTCCTTAATCGTTTCATCTCCTAAGAAGGGGTTGTCTCTGTAAGTACTCCTATAGAAATTTGAGTCTTCTCTAGGTATAACCTCATCGTAAATCCAATGGTATTCGTCTGAAGGGTTGTAGTCTAAAATCATACGTATAGAAGTTCTCAGTATTAATTGTCTGAAGTCCTCCAGCGTTAATTCATTGCACTCGTTTATAAAACAAATCTCTCTTTTAGCTCCACGTATTTTAGAGGGCTGGTCTATTGAAATAAACTCCCATCTTGTACCCCATAGGTCGTAGGTGTTCTCTGTCTTGTTGTGATACTTCTCGCTATACCAATTCTCTGATTTGAGTATGTATATGAAATCTCTAAGAACAGAAGCTCTGAGGCTTGGAAACGACTTACGTACTACTGTAATCGTATAACCTGAATTGCTATTGTTTAAGCACCACTCTATAAGCAGTAAAATAATAGAGTACGTTTTCCCACTACGAGTTCCCCCTTGAAAAATTGCTACCCTCTTCTTACAGGCTTTGAGGTCGTAGTATGTTTTAGGCTGTGGGAGCATTTACCATAACGAAGCTATAACTCCAAATAAAGAAAAGGCTACACAAATAGCGTTGTTACTATCTATCATGTCGTACTCTTTAATCTTATAAATTAAGTCAGCAGTACATAGTATAAACACCACCCCAAAACAAAATCCTTGTATCATAGGTCGTTTAAATATATTGGGGAGTTCTCTGTTTCTAGGAGTGGAAGCCTTACCTCTAACTCAAACGTTTTAAAAGCTTCGTTTCTATCTATATCGTTTTCCTCCATAATCTGAGCTATGATTTTAGATAGGCTGTAAATTGCTCTAGGTTTAGCTTCATGGCTTATACCTAAAAGAGCATCTTTTAACCCTGTAAGCTGAAGTACATTGTATTCCTTTTGCTCGGTAAATTCTACCTCTTCTATACTATCCATCTATCGAGTCCTTTTGGTCTTCACGTTCTAATACGTCTGCAAACCAACTAGGCTCAGTTCTAGGTTCGTTTACCGTTATCTGAGTCTCTGTCTGTTTAGGTATAATGTACGGTAAATATGTAGCTAGTATTTTTAGGTACTCCTTTCCATTAGACTCACGTAGTAAATCAAATTCGTTTTCTACGTATTGTATCTGTCCGTCCAGAAGTTTAAGCAGTAAATTTCTAGCTGCTTCTGTAGTTTTATTTTTTATTCCTTTTGGTTTCCCTTTAAGGTTTCCTGACTCTCCTTTTTTATATGCCATTTGACTGAATTTGACTGATATTATCAGTCGGTTTTCTACTAAATCGCGTCTAATAGACTTAGTTGGTTTCCGTTATTATTCTCCATAAGTTTGTATTCAGCTACTTTAGTAGTTGAGCCAAACCTATTAGGTACTTCTACTGTTTTAGTCTCGAAGTAGTACCCTTCTTCTTTGAGGTTAAATATAGAAGCTGAGAGTCTGGTGTTACCTAAATCTCGTATTGCTTCTAGTGAAGTTATTGTACTGTGGGTACGTAGGTAATCTAGTAACCTGCTTGTGTGTGTTTGTTTACTCATCTTCTAGTTTGTTTTTAAAGTGTTGTATTATTTCTTCTGTCTTTTGCTTGTAAAATTTCTTAAAGTCTCCCTTTTCCCCCTCTTGTTTCCATAGGACGAATAGTACAGCCCTTAACCTTTGTGACTGTGATTTTGGTTCGTCATATAAATCTAGGTCTATGTTATCCAGCTCCTCTATTTCGTCTGCGTTCATTTTCTCTTCCCCTCTGAAATAAAGAATACCAAATTGGTCAAGTGCTGAATCTATATTCATAATCTCTTGACTTGTCTTCTCTTGAGTTATAAATGTTATTGACGCTGTTCTGTCTTTGCGCCTAGAGAATCTGTCAAATACTACAGGGAAGCACAACTTACTCATTACATGAGGCTTCGTATGCTTTTTCTATTTGCTTCATGTAACCGAGCATACAAGAACCGCATCGTGTTTTCTTCTTACGTTGTGAAAATACCCTTTCGTATACGTCCACTACTAATTGCATTTCTCCATCGTATAGACGGTTGCGTGACATAGCAGGTTTTAGGGTGTCTTCAAAAATCTTCTTGTCCCCTTCGTTCATAGGTTTCGCATAAGGAAAGCGTTTATTTAACCACTCCTTACGTTTGCTACATCCACAGTCTTCTCCTAAAACTGTTTCGACTACTTTCTTTATTCCTGTAGCTTCAGTTATCTTCTCTATCGAGTCCCCTATACCCTTTGACTTTTTCTTTGACTTCTTCTTGGGCTTTTTTGAGGGCGTTGTAGAGGGTGCTTTTTGAGATACCTGTGGCATTAGATAATGATTTTAATGAGTGACTATGAAGATAGTATATGCGGAAAATCTCTGCATTGAACCAATCCATGTCTTGCAATATAGTGTTAATATATTTAATAGTCTCCGTTGTATCGTATTCGTTATCAACATCTTCATCAACAGCTCTCAATAGAGACGGAGGGTAGTTTACTAATTTCTCGCTATGTTTTTTATATTTGTAGTAGAATCTGGTTGTGCTGCTGAAACCACATATAGCCATTGTTCTGCATATGTATTTCATTAAATCTCCGTCTTCACACATCTTCTCCAAAAGTGGTCTGGGTTCTTCTAAATAGTATACAGCTAAATCGTGAAGTAAGTCGCCCCCATATCCTCCAACGTAACGGTTTGAAACTTTTAACAGTTCGTCGTAGTTCTCCTTAAAGAATTTGTTAAGGCAGCTCATTAAATTTTCGCGTAAAGTGTTCTCTCAATTCTATCATTTCTTGTGTAGAAAACTTGCGTGTTTTATTGCTCATAATTTCAATCTTTTCGGCTGTACCTTTTCCAAACACTTCGTCCAAGCGTTTACTAAAAAGATACTGTTCTCCCCCTCTCATATTACACCTCTTACATTGGGGCATGACATTAACCATACCATGTTCAGGTTCGTAAAGAAATCTTGTACTCATCTTTGACCTGCTTTGAAAGTGACCGCAATCGGTTTCATACTTCCAGTCCTTTTTCGCACCACAAGTAAAACAGTTTATAAAGCCGTTTTCATCTGCGTTGCTCTTACGCACGTACTTGCTTAGGGCATCGTCTAGTTTCTTTTTCTCTCGCTTTCGCACAGCGAAATATAAGAAAAAAAAAGAGAGGCTAATGCCCCTCCCTTTAAACAAACGCACACACTTATCCACAATACCGAAAGAACAACCGATACTATGAATAGCGTAAAGATAGGTTACTTCTCTTCGTTATGCGACTTATTTTTATTTTTTAATCTAGTCCCTAACCTATCGAAACTTCTATCGGGTGTAGGCTCGTTGAGTACGTCCTTTAAAAATTCTCCTAAAGGCTTGTAATCCTTTGAGCGTTCTATAGGCTTAAACGTTTCTGACTTACGTTTTTTATGTAAAGTCTCCATTACTTCGGTTCGTACTTCACCTTCGTACTTTCTCAAGCAATCTAAAATCTCTGCTGTTTTTAGCCTTTCAAATAGTTTACCAAATTTCCCTTGTCTAATCATAACGAAACAAACCCGTATCTCTTCTAGCTTTAAAGTGGGGTGTTCTTCTAAAATACTCCTACAACAGAATTGTATCTCTTCGTCTGTAGAGAGAGTTTTATTTGCGTCCACTTCTTTTATAAGCCTACCTACCTCTGCCATAATCCAGCCCCTTATAATTTGTGGGTTGTGCTTTACGGCTGTCTGTATATTCGTTCCCGACTCCCATGCCTCTGTCGGTTTGACTAAGGTTTTGTTATCCGTTATTAACGAAATCGTTAAGGGCTTCAGGTGTGAAGTTGTTTGTATTAAATCCTTTTTTTCCATGCGTGTTTTGTTTATTTCTGCGTTTCCATTGTCGAGCGCAAGCTTTCCAGTCTTTAATTGAATTACCGCCTTTGACTTTCCACCCAACTGAGTCGTACCAATCTACGAATTTTTGTGCTTCGTCCAATAACATTCCTAAATCTTTAAAGTAATCTAAAACCTCATCAAAATTTTTAGGTCGCCCTTTCATTGGTTTAGGTAGTTGGTTAAAGTTATTGGTTATAGTAGTCCTCACCTGAGTGAGGTCAGTACCCTCAGTAGAGTGAGGTATGCTCCCACACTTGAGTGAGGTAGGCAACCTCATTAGCCTGCGGTTAGCTCCGTTAATAACGGTACGCTTTCTTTCTAGCCTTTTACTATCTACTAAACTACGTATAGCCTTTTCTATTCCACTCTCAGAAATTCCTATTAATTCTGATAAATGTTCGTTGCTTACAAAGCAGTCTAAATTATTCTTAGAAAAGGAATCTACCTCCAGTAGAATAATCTTCTGCGTCCAAGTTAAGTTTGTATCTAAATACAAGTCTGCTGGAATCCATACCCCTTTGAAGTTTCTACCCATAAAGCCGTTGTATAAGCCCTAATAAAAGGAAAGTCCCTATAACTATAATAACTACTGTAGTAATCTTATTGGGTGTAGAAGACGGTTCACTTAACATCCTTAATAGCTTGCACGTCATCACATCTTTGATTAATCATTTCAAGTATATTTTCCGTAGTCTCGTTACTCCACTTCTGGAGTTGCGGTAGGTACATATAGAATCGTTTAGGGTTAGAGTTATACCATCTATTTACAGTATTCTTACTTAATCCTAACGCATCGTTTAACCTTTCGTGTGTTCCAAAATGTATCTTAATGAACGCTCCCATTGACCTCATTGCTTAGTTCTTTTAAAGTTAATAATATCTCTTTTGCATAACGCTTTACCCTGTTGAAGTACGCCTCCGTAGGCTCGAAGTCTAAACTCCCTACAGAGTTTATAGCGTTTTCTATAGCCCACTTTATCTCTGCATTTGTAACAGGCATATAATCTGTTTCATAAATGTAGTTATTTTCTTCCTGTGCTTTTACAGCTTGTTCTGACATTTTACTCATTTTATTCTTTTCTGAATTAATTTAGTTAAGTGGCTCATCCTTGTTTTTTTTTCACTACAGCATACTTTTAAAAAATCTTCAATATCCGAATACTCTGCGTTAAGATGTACTTCTATTGTTATGTCAGCCAAATTTGAGTCTGTGTATTTATTTCCTGCTGTTGGTGTTATAGTAAGTGTGTCTTTATTCATGGTTAAAAAGGTAGGGAGTTAGCACTTGGTTCTGGTAGCTCTACCTCCGCAACCGACTCTGCTCTATTCATGTCTTCGTCACTCCATCGAGTAGAGGAAGAAGCCACAGGCTCGTTGTAAGGCGTTTTAACTATGCTGTCGCGTCTTAAAAGAAGTTCCCGACCCATAGCCTCCACCTTGTTTAAGTAAGTGTCTTTATCACCCTTTAAAATGCCTAGAGAGCTTATTGCTGCATTTATAGCCCAAGACGCTTCTATTCTTCTAGTAGTCTCGTCTTTGTTAGTTGGCTTTGCTTTACTGCTAGAATTATTAAATTGTAAATTCTCAGGTCGTTTAACTTGACCCCATGTAAAATTACCGTTTGTACCTCTTACAATTACCTCAACTTCGTCACCTACTTTAAACGGTGGTGTCGTTGTTTTATGATTTGCACCTATTGTAGTCTCATCTTCAAAGGTGTAGTCAAATTTGTAAAGTAAGCCATGTGGACTTTCGTAAGTTCCTGCACCCTGTATAGATGCTACTGTTTTTAAGTTACTCATATTGTTTATTTATAAAGTGAATTTCCTTGTTTATCGTATAAAGATTTGCATTGAATTTGTATAGGTCTACCTGACTTTGGTAGTTCGTGACCAAAATAAGTTCCTAAATATCTTTCTTTATCTTTTTTAGTTTTAAAGACCTCGTTATTTCTCTTAGAGTTTAACAGCTCTTCTACGTCAGCACCCTGTAAACAATGCTGCATCATTTGGTGATACCTACACCCTGCGTTACCCCAGTAGGTTACGTCTTCTACTTTTTTTAAATGCTTTCCTTTATTACAGTAGTAGTTTATAAATCCTACTTCACTAGCCCACCCCACAAAATTTCCATCTACTCTAGCTGTGACTTTTTTATTATAGGTTTTAGCTAAATCTACATCTGTAAGACCAGCAGAAGTTAGTACACCTCCACTTAAATCTAACCCTTCCCCTCTAGTTACAATGTACTCTGCTCCAAAATACTCTCTGTTACTTTCACTCATTTTGTTCTTGCTTTAATTATTGATTGTTTAAATTGTTCTATTACCCTCTTTTCGTCAGCGTCTAAAACCTGCTGACTTATCCAACGCCTCCACTCGTTATAGTCTTTGATTGGTTCTTCTGGGTATGTTGTTTTCATTTACTCTTCGTCTTCGTTAAATTCGCAATGCTCTAAACATTGAGGGCATATACCCATTTCGGTTTCGGTAGTTTCTGCTCCGCAGCAATCTGAGTATGGCATCATGTTAGTGAGTTAAAGGTGCTACGTGCTGTATGTAGTCGTGATTAAATTTAACAGGTACTACAGACCATATTTCTAACTGTCCTTTTAAGTACCTTTTATTAGCTTCGTCTTCAGCTTGCTCCTTGCTTCGGAACTTAGCTGTCTTACCCCCTGCTATTTTTACGGTGTTTAAAGTCCGTAAATTGATAACAATAAAAAGATTTGTATATTTCATGGTATTAGCAGTATAGTGATTCAGGTATGCTATCCTCTAGTCTTCGTATATTTTCAATATGCTTAAACCATATAAGAGTTGTAGTGGCTTCGTCTTTCATGTTTTTCCAATCTTCTTCGTTAAGACATTCCCCAATAGATTCTCTTAAACCTTGTAGCTGGTAAAGCATCTCATCGTTATAATTATAACCTCCATGCTCATGGAAAATAGCGTAGCATTGGTCACTCATTTCTACTACGCTTGCCATCATTTGAGACATAGTAGCACTTATTGCAGTTTTTTTCATTGTGATGTTTGATTATTTAATTAACGATTCCATCTTTACGCTTTCAAAGCAAATGTCACCCTCACCCCATCTGTTGCGAAATTGAATTTTTGCTTTTCCATTTTTTAAAATTTTTACTACCGTAGCTCGTTGGAAAATAAAACTTTCGTGCATTGATAGTTTCCAGTCTACGCTGTCACCTACTTTAATTTTTTTTGTGTTTTTCATTGTGTTAATTGTTTGTTTAACGCAAATATAGGGTATTTAATCTAATAAACCTAATTACCCTTACTTGTATTTACTTGTATACAAGCTGTACAAGTTTGTCTAATTAGTGAACACACTCACCTAATAGCATAACCAGAAGTGAACACGCACGTTTTACGTACGTTTCCCGTAAACCCGTACGTTTCCCGTAAAATACCCTAATCCCAGTAAAACCAAGCAACCCCGCAAACCCCGTAAATACCACCTTTTTTACCGCAACCTAATTACAGGGCATAAAAAAAGGGCAACCCTAAAGCTGCCCCTTCTAATTTAACGAGTGAAGAACTATGAATAACTACAATCACTATGTACTCTCGTTAAAATGTTATTACTTTCTTCTGCTCTTACCAAATACTACTGCTTGTAAAACTCGTTTTAAGATATTGATAATCTTATCGTCTTTCGTAGTTTCAGTTAAGGCTGTGTAAGTACCTAGAAATGTTACAAGGGCTAAAGCAATCTCTACCCAATTAGCTGTTAAAAATTCCATGTTATTCTTTTATTAAAAATTTATATTTGCTTTGAACATCAAAAGACGGACAAGCTTTGTTAGAAAATTCGTTGTGACCATGCAGGTCTAGTTTGCCAAATGTAACGCTTAAAGACTCAAACAACCGCATGAACGCAATATCTTGGTATAGAGACATGGTGTCTTTTGGCTTTCCTTTTTCGTCTAATCCTCCTACGTAGGCTACTCCTATGCTGTCTTCGTTTTCTCCTCTTGTATGGCTTCCCTGCGTAAATAGGTTACGTCCTAAAGCTATGTCTCCATTGAGTAGAATTACGTAGTGGTAGCCAATATCCTGCCAACCGTTTCCTACTACGTGCCAACCTCTTATTGTTTCCAGCGAAATGTCTTGACCTTCTTTAGTTGCTGTACAATGTAATATGACTCGGTTTATCTCTCTCATCTAATCGTAATAACCTCTAAACGCAACGTATAAATCTAAGTTGCCTAAATTATCTTCTAGTAAATACCTAAATTCTAATTGACTATACCGTTTAACCATATTCTCTATTTCTTGCATTTCAGACGAAGTAAATAAAATCCAAGCAGGTGAGGTTTGTTCTCCATGGTGGTTAATTATTAAATGTCCTACAGTATCTTGACCACCATCGTAACCTTTAATTACATCCCAATCTCTAGGCATATATCCTGCGTCAAATAGGTCGTCTTGCAAGTCGTATAATATGTCTTCAAAGTCTTCTCCGTACATTACTTTATTCCTTTTTCTGCTAAGAGCAATTTAATATCCTGCATACCTTCACACAGTTCTTTTAAGAGCGTTTTAACTTCTCCCTCTTGTTTTTCAAGTGAAAATATACGAGCCTTAATTTTAGTGACATCGTTAGTCATTTTAATCCACGTACCGAGTATACCTGTAAAGGCTGTCGCTGCTACTGCTATTAGTTCCATTATTTCTTTTTAGGTTCTAATGCTACAATCCTTGCTTCAAGTTCGTTGAGTCTTTTAATAATTTTACCTAATACATCGGACAACATTTCTTCCGTTGTAATTTGGTCTTGTTCTTCAGTAGTCGTAAAGTCTACAAGTTCTTGTGGTTTTTGCCAGTCTTTCATTATATTTTCTTTAATAATACTGTTAAACTTAGTCCCAAAAGATTAGATGTACTATCTACGGTAATACCCATTCTATCTCCAGCAGCAAAATTATATGTAGCCGAATTAAATGTAGAAGTGTAAACAACACCAGTATTATGTGCTGCTTGATTTACTGTGCCAAGAGCAGTCGCTGAACTAACAAGTTGATTGTATGAAGTTGGTTTATAAACACTAATATCTGTACTTCCTCCACTATTTTGACTTTGTGTAATTACATTTACAACCCTACAATCTATCGGAATTAATACAGTTGTAATATAATTAAAAACATTTGAATCTCCAGTAGATAACCAACCAACCGCCATTTCATTTACGGTTGAAATATACCCACCTCCAGCTAAAATAAAATGGTCATCACCTCCTGCTCCTATTCCTAAATTTGCATAGGTAACTTTTTTACTTGTCCCTTCTGCTCCTCCTGTAGTGTCATCTACATCGACTAAGGTTAATAAATCTCCTGCGGCTGGTGTAGTGCCTAATGCGGTTAAGTCTGTTAATTTTGTGGACATTTTTCTATGTATGCTCTAAGTCGAGCATGGTTTTTAAGCGTTAAAATATTTAATTCCGAGCGCACTTGCAAGGGCTTTGATTTGGTTGTCGTTTGTGATTTTCGGGTATAAGTTGAGTCCTCCAAAATAGTTTCTTTGTGATGGTGAAAGGTCTGAGCCTGTGTTTTGATTATATTCTGGCAAGGTAGCTGTATTATTTCTAATAAAAGAAATCATGCGCTCTCTGTAAAACATAGCTATTTCATTTGACCTAGTAACTACTTCGTTTATATCTCCTATACTAGCAGGAGAGCCTTGTTCTGAAGTGGGTACGGTTACTGAGTTATTAGAAAAGCGTAAGCGCACTACATAAGCTACTTCACAAAAGGCAAATTGAACTAGAGCAGGTTGTATGTATTCATTTACTAAAGTAAGGTAAGAACCTGTTAAGGCTGTACCTGCTTTAATTTGAGTTTTTAGGTATTCGTCTAACTCCGTTCCTAAAGCTGGGAGAATCCATCTGTCTTGAGAGATATTTATGTATGGGGTTAGCAGGTTATCGTCTACTGCTGAACCTAGAGCTGTATCTCTTTTTAGCTTACTAGCTGAAATGTATAATGTAGTTGCCATTAGTTTACTGGGTTAGGGTATTTAAGTGAGCCTCTGTTTGGCATATCTATCGGAGCTATGGTTTCGTACCCCTCGTTTACTACGTAAGGGTTGTCGCCTACCCTATTCATAACCGCATCGAAGTCGCCTTGAATCTCTACGTTCTGTTCCTCGCTAAATTCTGCTATCTCTCCGTCTGGAGCGTATATAAAGATATTTCTCTGAAAGGCATGGCGACAGAAGCAACCGCCTTTATACTTTAGAATATCGTACTTTGATTGCCCCGCAGGTGCAAATTGGTCGTTTACTCCGTCTTCACCCATTTGGACTATATCCTCATATCTATACATAGCACCACCGTTAGATAAATCCATCATAGCTTCACAAAAGTCTCTGCTCTTGTAGTTAGGGTTTTCAGGTGGTGTTTTAGCGTTCTCCATATAGCTATAACGAACTGCAAATAAATATCCTTTAGGGCTAATTACATCGTAGCCTAAATCATTCCTGTCACCATAATTTACAAAGTCAGAGGTATTTTCTTCGTAGTTTACATAGTCTTGAGAATCAAAAGCTCGGTGCATCTTCTTAAACGAGTGAAACCATTTATCTTGCTCAGTATCTTCTGCTACCTCCGTTCTCCACAGTTGCCACCCTTCTTTCATGGTAGTAGCTTTGTCTGAAAGGTGCATAAGCCAAGCCTCTGAATCTTCTAAAGAAATCTTCTTTGTATCTTCAGAAAACATCATAGGTCTAACCTCCTCCTTTTCTTCGCTTTCTTCTAGGAAATTAGCAGGTACAAGTTTCTTAAAGTGTAAAGGAATTGTTATAGAGCTTGCTGCTAGTATAGGTCGTAACCCATCTAAAAATAACTCCTGCATAGGTTTAATTACAGTACGGAAAAACAAGTCGTAACCGTCTTTCATTTCGTCAGCGTTAGAACCAAATCCTCCACCTTCGGTACGTATTCCAAATAACAAAGGAGTCGTTATTCTGTGACCCGAAAGTATTTTTGTTTGTACCTCCCTAGAAAGGAAGTCGTAAGTCTTATGAGCCTCCGATAAATTTAAAGGCTCTATTGTAGGGGCGTTTTCTTTACTGTCAGAAAAAGTCATTAGAATCTTTCCTGCGTTAGTAGCTCCTCCAAACTTGTTATAGATAAGTCTTTCTAGCTCTGCTCTCTCTTGCTCTGTAGGAACTCCGTCTGCGAAGTTAATCATACAGCTAGGAAACAGCCCGTTAGTTATATTTGACTGGTGATACGCAGCTAAGTCGCAGTCTACTTGTATGTAAGGTGTAGAACTCAAGTAGTCTGGGAGTCCGTATGCGTAGCTTAGTGGGCTGTAAAGTTTAATATGAAGTAGTTGGCTCGCTGCCGTTCTATCCGCTACGTTAAAGGCTGGTATAGGCTGCGGTTCTTTATTTGAATACCAATCTACAGAGTGGTAGTATAAAGGAAATTTATCCTCATCGTCAGGCACTCCACATCGAATTGTAGAAGCAGGAATATGGTGTACCTCTGAAATAGTAGAACGGTCTTGACTCCAAATAATATTTAGATAGCATTGACCGTATAGCTTTAAATCAAAAGTCGCTCTGCGTAAGCAATCTCCACTTCCAAATATTTGTTTTACTTTTAACCATTGCTCTATTTGCGAATCCTTATCTACAGAGTCTAAGCCGTCTCCATAAATCATTTCTGCGCAGCCTTTTACTACTGCTCCGTTTATAGAGCTAGAGGCGAATAAAGACTCTAGGTAATGAGGGTAGTGGTTGTCTGCCCCCATTTCAATATACTTCTTATTGTTCGACTCAGTAAAGTGAGGCGTATTCGTGCTTTGGTAATTTAGTACCGAGAGATTTTGTTTCATTATGGTATGTAAACGTAGTCAGGGTTATCGTCCCCTGTAGTGTATTCTTTGTATTCGCTTTCTCCTAGTGGCGGTGTTCCTGTCGTAATATACGCAAGAGTTTCTGCGTAGGTAGTGGAATCACCTGTAAATTTTATCAAATACATTCCCTCAATTAAGCCTGTGGGCTGGTAGGAAAATTCTGTATAGCGACCATTTGACAAAAGTGGAGTTAAATTTACTGTAGTTACTTTTTCTGTTAGTTGGTTAGTTAGCGTTAGTGTTACTGCTCCAGTATTTTTTAGTCTTACCGAAACGTTGTCAAGAGTAACATTAAAGTTTCCCGTCCCCGTAAAGTCTAATCTTCCAGAAGGTGAAGTGCCTGCCTTAATTAATTCAGTATAATCATTTGAAGTTAATCTTGAAACACCTGACGTTCCACTAAGGTTAGCGTGTAAAGTTCCTTGTGTAAAATCTGTTAGTTTATAAGATACTGAGTATGTTTTATTATCCTCTACAACATTGCTTTGAAATATTGCCGCACTGCTTGTTCCATCTGCTATTGCGCCCTCACCACCAATAGACCAATTTGAGTTTAAAGCCCAATATCCATTCGGGTCAAGTTGTTGGACTATTATGTTTGTTATTGAACCATCAAAATCGTGTAAATCAGAAAAATAAAGCCTTCCATCTGCCGTAGCCGAATTACCAGTGGTTGTAAAATAATGAGTGTAAGTTCCGCTTTCTGTTTCATCTCCAAAAAATTGTGAGCCAGTTTTACCATTAATAAAAACGGAAAACGCACCACTATCAACTGTAATAGTGTAAATTAATTTGTAATATTTGACCGAATTTTGGTCATATACATTATCTTGATAAAGATAACCAACTGCTGGAGATGCCACTGCTTTATTTTCTTCAACAGTCCAACCATCTCCAACTCTCCAATCTTGTCCGACTTCTTTAATAGATATGTCACTTATTGAGCCAGTAAAAGAATTTTCACCCTGAATATATAAAGTTGTATTTGCTGTGTTTATTGTAATATATTCCGTAAAAGTTCCGTTTGAAGAACGATTTG
>JGI24006J15134_10000351_pt1 | contig 28845 bp, 24 predicted proteins | sample LinPmetageLP53_FD_15134 | JGI IMG/M metagenome (IMG submission 15134)
TAAACAACAATGAGGTAAATAAAATGGCAACAGTAAGAATAAGTCAAAGACTACGTGAAGATATAGTAGACAATGCTAAGAGTCTTTTTCATGGTAGATATGAACAAGCTCAAGCAAAGCATAACAAAGACTGGGGCAAGATGATTCGCAGTAATCTATACCCTAGTGATGTACTTGCTAAGGTAGATTCTTTAGGTGAAGAATGGTTTAGGACAGCAGAGGTAATAGTTTTTGATGGGTTTTTTAATACACCTGATGAAATGATTACTAGTGTACGTTCATCAATCTCTTTTGGAGTAGAGAAGTTTTCTTTGCCACCTAAAAACAATAGTAAGTATGGGTGGAAAGGTAGTGGTGGCTATCGTGATGAATGTAATATAGAACTAGACGCTACTAACCCCAAGTGGGCAACGATACTTGATGAGTACAAAGTGTATACGAAAAAGATGTATGACATAAAGCAAGAGAGAAAGTCATTGGTAGATACAATCGAGAGAGTATTAGATACCTACACTACTCTTGCCCCATGCATAAAGGCAATGCCTAAACTGTATGACTTGCTACCTAATCACACTAAAGAAAGACACAATGAAATTCTTGAGAAAGCAGAGAAAGTTAAGCCTGAAGAATTAGATATAGACTCATCAATATTAGATGTGGCTATGGTTAAAAATAATATAACTAAAGGAGGTAAATAAAAATGATTGACTGGAGAGCTATGGCAATGGCACAACAATCACATGTGAAGATGTTAGCAATAGATAATTGGGGCAGTAAAGCATTGGGTTATAAAATACCTGACCATGGACTAGGTAAGTTTGAATATGCAGACTTGTGTAAACTTGCTCACAGGTCACGAGATGTTTATGGCATAGGTAGGTGTGTAAATACATGGCTTAAATTAAAACTTAGTAGCAACGAAGAGCCTGAGCTATGGATAAATGGATATAAATTTATGACTGTTAGCAAGGACAACATAGCTACTGTGAATATGGATACTAAACATGTATGGACAAATGGCTCAGTTACTTTTGTATCAGCATTAGACTCGTGGATACCCTTTACAGTAGAGAGACACAGGACAGGTATCTATAGAATGGTACATAAACTTTCTTTGTACCAACAACTAGAGGAGTATGAGGGTGAGGGTGATACACATGGTATGGTATGCAATAAGTAAACTTGTGAAACAGTCTCAAGTAATTACTGAGGGACTAAGGTACAACTTGTTGACAGGAGAGCTGTTGAATCCTAGCAAAGCCAACGAGCCTGAAAAATGTGTAGAGAATGCAGACAAGAGAAAGGTATGGAGGAAAAAGATAACTGCATTTAAGAAACAACTAAGAGTAAGAGGTAAGTTAGGTCTAATTGAATCAACCATAGATGAATTAGAAAATATAGATGGGGGTAAGTTACTTAGTATAGTAGAGACACATGCCAAGTTATTGGGGACATATGATGAAAAACTTAAAGAAACTTTGTATCGTGTAAGACCTGTTAGTAAACCATTTACATCTGGTATGTACCAACACGTTCATGTTAATTGGGACACCCCTGAAAGCATAGAGTTTCTAGCAAAACATATAGATACCAATGCAATGCCTAGCGAAATATACATACCCATTTGTATAGCATTATCTAGCATACGAAGTCATACAGATACTCACTACTATAAACCTAAAGAAGATTGGTCTTCAGAGATTAATAAATTCTTTGGTAAGTTAAGTATACATTTACGTAGACACTATGGAGTCATTGAGAAAGAGGCTACTGTAGAAAGTGATGATAGTTTGTATAACTTTAACTTTGGTAGCTATAGATACAACAATATACCAATAGATATAAAACAAATACACAACACATTCAAAGGAGTATTAGATGACAACAAAAATATTAAATGAAGTAATAGAAATACTTGAGCATGATACACAAACACATGACAACGAGTATGCACTAGGACTGCTGAACAAAATTAAAGTATGGAACAACATGGAGAATCAAAGGATGATTGATGTAAACAGAGGCAGACTAAGACCAACAAGTGAGGACATAATAAGACTCATGGTTGAAAGAGGTAACATAGTAATACATGAGGATAGACATGAGTAAAGAACAGGTAAAAAATATTAGTATACAGGTAAAAAATATGGAGGCTTTCTTAGCATGGGTTAAGACATGTCCATGTGATTTTATAATATCATCAATGACAGGGGAACATATGCATGTGAAGTTTACTATTCCATACTACCCCTACAGAAAATTAAACGAGGAGGAAGACAATGAGTAGTAGTACAGGAGAATGGTGTTGTACAGAGTGTGGCTCAGACAATGCCTATCAAGAAACATTTAGTGATGATGAAGTAGGACATGTTATGGGTTGCCAAGATTGTCATTACTATGATGTGTATAGAGAAGACAGGGACACAGGAAAAGTAATTGAGAACTATCAAGGTTATGACCACGAGTATGCACAAGATGACAAAGATAATAAGGAGGATAACAATGAGTGAAGTATATAAAGTAGGAGTAAATTTTGAAGAGGGTTTTTCAGTAAAAGTGAAAGCTAATAGCAAAGAACAGGCAAAACAAAAAGTGTTTGATATGGTAGATGAGTATGGAGCTTGTGTTATAAGTGATGAAGTACCGAAGTACCATGATAGAAAAGTCCACCATAGAGATTGGACAGTATATGTAGAGGAGGATAACAAATGACAGTAGTAGTATGGGATGGCGAAACCTTAGCCACAGATAGACAGGCTAGTGATGGCTCACTTAAATGGGAGACAGACAAAGCATGGTATGTAAGTAGGGATGGCAGACCCTTTATAATATCAGGGGTAGGATACCTTAAGTACATCATAACTTTAAGAGAATGGTTTACTGATGGTGCTATGCCTGAAAAGTATCCATATGGATTACGCACAGGGACAAGTAGGATTACCACACAGCAACTTGTTGTCATAGACAAAGACAAAGGTCTGATAGTTTATGATGACTCACCATTCCCAGTAGAGCAGGGGTTTACACCATGTGCATTCGGAGATGGTAAAGAGTTTGCTTATGGGGCATTAAGTATGGGTGCTACATCAAGTGAGGCAGTAGGAGTTACCAACGAACATTCTTTACATTGTGGGAAAGGAGTGTCATTATATAGTTTACACGATAGTAAGGTAGAGTATTTATCATGAAGAAAAAAGATATGGTCAATCACCCTGACCACTATACAAAAGGTATTGAAACAATAGAGTACATAAACTCATGGGGCATGGGGTATGTGGTCGGCAATATTATTAAGTACATCACAAGGTATCCATACAAAGGCACACCCCTAAAAGATTTAGAGAAAGCAAGGTGGTACTTAGACTACCTAATCAAGCAAGAGAAGAACAAGTAATGGATATAGTAACCATAGATTTTGAAACCTATTACGATAGGGAGTACTCATTGTCTAAGATGACAACTGAGGCTTACATTCGTGATGATAGGTTTGAGGTCATAGGTGTAGCTATTAAAGTTAATGACATGCCAACAGATTGGTATGGGGGTGATGATGTTGGTAAGTTTTTAAACTCATTAGACTATTCAGATAAGGTTATACTTGCACACAACACAGCTTTTGATGGGTCTATACTTCAGTGGAAGTATGGCATAGACCCTAAGTTTTGGTTTGATACTATGTCTATGGCTAGACCCAAGCATAGTATGACAACAGGTTGTTCCTTAAGTGCATTGTCAAAGTACTATAAGATAGGAACTAAAGGTACTGAAGTTATCAATGCATTAGGTAAAACAAAAGCAGACTTTACACCCCAAGAATTTGATGACTATGCTAACTACTGTATCAATGATGTTGAGCTTACCTATAAACTGTGGAAGAAACTATCAAAAGGATTTCCCACATCAGAACTTATGGTCATTGACCAAACCTTACGTATGTATACCAACCCCACTATTGAACTAGATAAAGAACTGCTAGTCACTCACCTGGATACAATCAAGCTCAACAAACAGCAACTACTTGACACGTTATCTACCAAAGGGCTGTCAAACATTCAAGTAAAGAAAGCTCTCATGTCTAACCCAATGTTCGCCAAGCTACTCACACACGTAGGTGTAACACCACCCATGAAGACTTCAGCTAGGACAGGTAAAGAAACCTATGCCTTTGCCAAGACAGATAAAGAATTTATAAACTTACAACAACATCCTAATTCTGTGGTGCAACAACTTGTATCAGCAAGGCTAGGTGTAAAGTCTACTATAGAGGAGACACGAACTGAGAATCTAATAGCAGTAGCAGACAGAGGTAGTCTACCTATAATGCTCAACTATTATGGTGCACACACAGGCAGGTTTTCAGGTGGTGATAAATTAAATTTACAGAACTTACCTCGTAGTGGTGCTCTAAGGAAATCTTTAGTAGCACCCAAAGGTAACGTACTGATAGCATGTGATTCATCACAGATTGAGGCACGAATGGTTGCATATATAAGTAAGCAAGAAGATTTAGTACAAGCATTCAGAGAGGGTAGAGATGTGTACAGTGAGTTTGCTAGTGATGTATATGGTAGAAAGATTACAAAGAAAGACAAGCTAGAGAGGTTTGTAGGTAAGACTTGCATACTAGGTTTAGGCTATGGTATGGGGGCAGTAAAGTTTAAGGACACGTTGGCTATGGGTCAAGGTGGGTTGTCAGTGAACATAGATTTAAACGAGGCTAAAAGAATTGTTACTTTATATAGACAGAAAAACCACAACATAGTTTCTTTTTGGAGGCTATGTGGCCATGCATTAGAAACCATGATTGGTGGAGGAGTAGGGTCTATAGGGAGTGGCATGTGTAAGTATGATTCGAAAGGAATTATATTACCAAACAATCTTAGGGTCAGATACCCTGAGCTAAGAAGAACATCAGATGGATTCGAGTACATATCTAATGCTAGGACTTACAGGAAGTTAAACACTACTGGAAGTATAGAGGATAAGGATTGGACTAGGATTTATGGTGGTAAAGTAACAGAGAATGTTGTTCAAGCACTGGCTAGGATAGTAGTATCAGAACAAATGGTTGAGATAGGTAAGCATTACCAAGTCTTATTCCAAGTACATGATGAGATAATCGTGTGCGTGATGCAAGAAAACAAGTCGGACACACAACAACACGTTGAGACAATCATGTCTACCTCACCCAGCTGGGCACAGGACTTACCCGTGGCTTGTGAAAGTGGAGTAGGATTTAACTATGGAGAGGCAAAATGACAGACATAATAGGAACAGATGGGAAAGAAATAAAATCAGAGGCAGAACAAAAACGAGATTCGGTTATTGCTCTTATAAAACAAATTGGTTTAGAGGCAGAATCAAAGGATAAAAAAACAGAGGGTGCACTCATACTATTAAAAGTAGATGGTAAGTACTTGAGATATTCTACAGGTATAGATAATGCTTTAGATGAAGTAGCTCAATTAGAACTACTTAAGCATGACATACTAAGGAGAATGCTAGGTGGCTAGTAAACTAACTCATAGTTATTCTTCTATAAAGATGTATGAGAATTGTCCGAAACGATACATGCACCAACGTGTTAACAAGGAAGTTACAGACACAGGTAGCGAGGCTACTAAGTTTGGAGAGCGAGTGCATTCTGATTTAGAAAACAGGTTACTGCATGGAACGGCCCTGCCTCAAGAGTCAAGCAAACACGAACAAGTCTGCACAACTTTACAAGAACTAACTAAGGACGCTACCCTTCTTGCAGAGCAACAGCTATGTCTTAATGAAAACCTTACACCAACAGGTTGGTGGGATGAGGACGCATGGTTACGTAGCATACTTGACGTACTTATTATAAAAGATTCGACAGCTATAGTAATAGATTGGAAGACAGGTAAACGTAGACCTGACTTCATGCAACTACAACTCTTTGCTTTACAGGTATTTAAACACTACCCTGAAGTAGAAAAGGTTAAGTCATCTTTGGTATGGTTGAAAGAGGGGAAGACTGACACCGAGACCTACACTTCTAATCATACAAGTTTAATGTGGGCAGACTTGTTGGCTCGTATAGAGAGAATCAATCAGTCTTATAAGACAGGGAACTTTCCAGCAAGACCTAGTGGACTATGCCCATGGTGTCCCGCTAAGAATATATGTGAGTATGCAAAGTTATAATACTTGACAGTACTGTATGCTTAGGTATACTTACTATATGGCTACAACACCCGAGGGAAAAATAAAAACTAAACTTGACAAGATGTTAAAGTCTTATCATAAAGAGGTGTGGTTTTATAACCCNCAAGCAGGAGCATTTGGTAGAGCAGGAATACCTGACAAGATACTCTGTGTAAANGGATTNTTTATCGGAGTAGAGTGTAAGGCAGACAGGAGTAAGAAACCCACTGCCTTACAACTTCAATGCATGGGACAAATAGAACTCGCAGGTGGGGTTTGTTTTGTTGTATANGATGACGAAACAATTAANCAAGTTAGGTTATATATAGAGAGAATTAAATGATAGTAGTAGAGAAATCAAAAGCAATAGCATTAAACTTAAAGAATCCTAACAGGGTATTAGATGTTATACCTGATTCCAGACAACTAACGTTTAACAACCAGCAACTTGTTGTCACACCACATACAATACCTGCTTCCAGAGCATTACGTATGCTAGGATTTAAAGTACCCTCACCCATACTACATTATTACGATTGGTGTGGAGACTTTATCCCATATGAACATCAGAAAATGACATCAGCTTTTCTAACTATGAACGACAAAGCATTAGTACTCAATGAGATAGGTACAGGTAAAACACAATCAGCTCTGTGGGCATGTGATTATTTAATGCAGACAAAAGTTATTAAGAAAGTATTAATTATATCACCACTATCCACACTTGAGAGGGTATGGGGTGATGGTATCTTCATGGGGTTTCCACATAGACAGGCTGTTACACTACATGGAACTAGTGCTAGGAGAAAACAATTACTTAAGACTAATGCAGACTTCTTTATTATAAACCATGATGGGTTTGGAATTATATCTGAGGAGGCTAAGAATATGTTTGACCTCATCATAGTAGATGAGGCGGCTGTGTTACGTAACCCATCTACCAACAAGTTTAGGGTACTTAGAAAATATTTATCCCTGCACCCTAAGATAAAGTTATGGTTGATGACAGGTACACCTACACCCAATGACCCAACAGACGCATGGGCACTAGCTAGATTAGTAGACAGTCCATATAACTCTAAGACTTTTACCTCATTTAGAGAGACAGTAATGATGAAGATAGGACAATGGAAATGGATACCAAGACCTGAATCAATAGAGATTGTAAAGCAAGTACTACATCCTGCTGTGCGATATAGCAGAGATGAGTGTCTTGACCTACCTGATACTGTATTTCAGACTAGGAAAGTACCTCTTACTGTAGAACAAAAAGACCACCACGATAAAATGTTAAAGCATTATGTGACAGAACTGGCACAGGAAGGCACGATAACAGCTGTCAATGAGGCAGTTAAACTACAGAAACTTGTGCAGATAAGTTGTGGTGTTGTGTACGGAGATGATGGTCAACATATAGAATTAGATTGTGCACCTAGAGTTAACTTAGTTAAAGAAGTTATAGAAGAAGTAGGTGGCAAGGTAATAGTATTTGTTCCACTAACAGGAACACTAAAGATGTTAGAGAGAATACTCTCAAAGCAATGGAGTGTTGGTGTAGTCAATGGTGCAGTTTCGGCTAATAAAAGAAACGAGATATTCCATAACTTCCAACACACAAAAGACCCTCATGTCTTAGTAGCACACCCTGCAACTATGGCTCATGGTCTGACACTAACTTCTGCGAGCACTATCATATGGTACGGACCAGTGACAAGCAACGAGCAATACGTTCAGGCGAATGGGAGAATAGAAAGGATAGGTAAAAAACACGTATCAAACATAGTACATATAGAGGCAACTGACCTTGAACATAAAATGTTTGAACGGCTAAAGAATAAACAGAAACTACAGGGTCTATTACTAGACCTAATTAAGGAGGGAACAATCGAATGACTATAAGAATAGTAACTGTAGATAAAGTTATATCTACATATATAAATTTTAGAAATCAGAAAGAGGCTATTGAATCTGAGTCTAAGGCAAAGGTCAAAGAGATAAAAGAACAGATGGCTAAGCTAGAGGCATGGCTAAAAGAAAAGGCAGACCAAGATGGTGTGGATTCTTTTAAGACAGCCAATGGTACAGCATTTCTAACGACCACTGACTTTGCACAGGTAGCAGATTGGGACGCAACATTAGCTTTTATAAGAGAGAATGAGGCATTTGATTTGCTTGAGAAACGAGTTAGTAAGACAGCAGTACGTGGGTATATTGAGGCTGATAAGTCTGTACCAGCAGGTATAAACTATGGCACACGTATTGATATCAACGTTAGAAAACCCGTTGCTAAGGTGAGTGACTAATGATTAGCTCAAGACTATCTATTAAAGATTCTCTCTTTCATATTGTGTCTCAGGATAAAACTGAAACACTTGAGCAAACAAGTCTAGACGTGGTAATCGTAGGTGCGAACCCTGGACTAGCTAAGCAATACTATGAAGGAGAATTTTCTGCTGATAGAGAGTCGTATACACCTGACTGTTATTCACTTGATGGTATAACACCTAATAAAAATAGTGCCCTAATTCAAAGTGATGTATGTGCACTGTGCCCTCAAAATTCATGGGGGTCTAGAGTTACACCACAAGGATTTAAAGTTAAAGCATGTTCCGATATTAAAAGACTTGCTATTACTTTTGCAGACAAACCTAAAGAAATTTATCTACTGCAAGTAACCCCTTCATCTTTGAAGAGTTTGAACGCATATCAAAAGACATTGTCTATGAGAGGTATTGCACCTGAGATTAGTAAGACAACACTGTCGTTTGATACTGAAGTTACATTCCCTAAACTTAAGTTTAAGTTTGGTGGTCTTGTTTCTAAAGACGCTCAATCATACGTCGATTCGATTATCGATTCAGACGTTGTAAAGATGGTGACAGGTGAACTTGCTGTGACAAATAAACCAACTACTCCCGCAGAAGAATATGGATTCACTGAGGAAGTAGGATACACAATCAACAATAAGTCGGAGGACTAAACATGACAACAAAAATATTAACACCAAAAGGCATAGCTCACTACCCGTATATCAGTAAGCCTGATGAAGGCAGAGAGTATTCGGATGGTAAGTACAAAGTTAATCTATCTATACCTGCTGAAGAAGCTCAGCCTATAATCGAGCAAATCAATGCTGTATTACTTGCTGGTATCAAAGCTGAGAAAGATAAAAACCCTAACAAGAAAATAAAATCAGCTCCAATACCTTATAGTAATGAAGTGGATGAAGACGGAAATGAAACAGGCAATGTTATTATTAAGTTTAAATCTAAATACAAACCATCTGTAGTGGACGCAAAGAACAACCTAATGGTAGACCATAATATATATGGTGGCTCAGTGCTCAGAGTGGGTGGTGTGGTATCATTTTACAACTCAGCTATTGGTTGTGGTGTAACTATAAGACTCGGAGCTGTTCAGATTATTGAATACGTTGAGGGTAGTGCGGGTGGAAACTTTGGATTCGGTGAAGAAGAAGGCTTTACTTTCTCTTCCGATGAGTCGACAGACACACCTGGAGAAGTTGACATAAGTGTTAACGTTCCCGCTGCCGCTGCAGAAGTTGCACCAACAAAACCCAAAGCTAAACCTAAAGCTAAACCAGTACCAGTTGAAGAGCCTGCACCAGTTGCAGTAGCTACAGAAGGTAGTAGTCTAGCAGATGAGATAGCTGCATTAGTGGGAGGGACTGATGACTAAACCTCTTCCATTAGACTTTAAAAAAGTGGAAGCTCTTAGAAAACATATGTTACTTACAACAAGTAACATAGCTGTGTTACTTGAAGTATCTCGTATGACATATTATGGATGGGTCAAAGGGAAACCTACTCGTAAAAATAATGAAGATAGAGTGAGAGTTACATTGAGAAAGCTATTGAAAGCTATGGAGGGTGGATGGCCTATGCCTGAAATCATTGCACTAGAGCAGAAAAATAGATTCAAAAGGCTTCTTGAGCTTTTAGATAAAAAATAATAGTATAAATAATACGGGTGGTTAAGATTAGTTGTTTTCTCCTAGCCACCTTAATGAGTAATCGAGGGGAGAGTATATCATGAATATGTTGGAATTTTTCCAGCAAGTATTACCGACAGAGGGATTCTATGTTACTACAGTTATTAATACTGATGGCAGAAAGCAAGGATTTTTTAAGACAGTAGACGAGCTGGCACAAGTATGCGAAAGATTAGATAAGACTAAGAACAATACTTACTTTGCTATATCTGCATTCAAACAGAAGGGTAACAGGAAGCAAGACAACGTACGAGCTACTAAAGTTATAGCTATAGACGTAGACTGTGGACCTACTAAACCCTATCCATCTTGGAAAGAAGGGCTATCAGCACTGGGTAAATTTGTAGATGAGATGGGCTTACCTAAGCCTATGATTATACACTCAGGTAATGGACTGCATGTGTACTGGTTACTAGAAAAAGAACTACCTCCTGAAGATTGGAGACCCCTAGCTGAAGCTATGAAGCAAGCAGCTATAGATAAAGAATTTAAAATTGACGCAGGACTTACAGCAAACAGTGCACTAGTACTAAGACCTATAGGCACACACAATCCAAAGAACGGGAATGAAGTTAAACTATTAGTACCATCTAAACCTATTGACAACATGGTGATACAAGACTGTCTATCGTATTACTACCGTCGAGATGTACGGTCAGACAGTAGTTCATTACAGGACAACTCGTTGCTGTCTAATTTAGCTAGTAACCAAGAACATCAACCAGCTATAGGCTCTATTGTTGCTACTAAGTGTAAGCAAATAGAGTGGGCTATGGCTAATCAGGACAAGGTAGACGAGCCATTATGGTACAGCATGATAGGAGTAGCTGCATTTTGTACTGACCCTGAGAAGACAGCTATAGAGTGGTCTAAAGGACACAGCAGATATAATGAAAGAGCAACCATAGACAAACTTGTTCAGTGGAGAGAGTCGGCTTCGGGCCCGGCAACCTGTTCGAAGTTTGAAACAGACAGACCCACTGGATGTAAGGGCTGTAAATACAAAGGTAAGATAGGCTCACCAGCTAGGCTGGGAGTACAATACCAAGAGACTCCTGTAATTAAGGAAGCTCCTGATACACTAGCTAACTCAGTACCCATGCCTAAACCTTTTAAAAGAACTAAAGAGGGTATAAAGCTAACCCTAGATGACACAGATATAGACGTGTGTAAGTTTGATATATACCCTGTAGCTTATGGGTATGATGAATCATTAGGATACGAGACAGTAAGGTATCATTGGAATAGACCTCACATGGGGTGGCAAGAACTTGTGTTAAGGCAAGCTCATCTCACTGATGGAAGCCGTGAGTTTCCTAGTGCTATAGCAGACCAAGGTATTGTATTGTACAATAAGAAACAAACGGAGTACTTCCAGCTTATGTTAAGAACTTACATGGATGAACTAAGACAGATTCGGACAATGACTAACTTGTATTCTACTATGGGTTGGAAGGAACATAACAAATCATTTATCTTAGGTAACACTATACTAAGGCGTAAGGATGATGGGTCAGTTACAGAGGAGAAGATTAACCTAGCTTCAGTTGTATCCAAGAGCAGTACAGATATGTTCAGTACTAAGGGCTCACTGCAACAGTGGGTTAACCTGACTTCTGTATTAGAGAAAGCTAATCTTAAATCACATATGTTTGTACTAGGTGTAGGATTTTCAGCACCTCTATATAATTTTACTGGACTTAAAGGATTGACAGTATCACTGTATGGACCAACGGGCGGTGGTAAAACACTGGCTCAGTACTGGGCACAGTCTATATATGGCAACCCTGACAAGCTACACTTTGCTGCCAAGTACACACAGAACAGTTTGTTCTCACGTCTTGGTACATACGCTAACCTACCGCTTACTATAGATGAAGTAACTATGATGAATGATAAAGAGGTCGGAGACTTCTGTTACTGGGTATCCCAAGGTAGAGATAAAGCTAGACTTAATCGTAACTCAGAAGAACGTGACGCTAAATCATGGGCTACACCTGTCATAGTATCTACCAACAAGTCTCTACAAAGTAAGCTAATTGCTTCTGGTTTAGATACAGACGCACAGATGGCTAGACTATTAGAAGTAACAGTCCCTTCATCAGCTGTGTTTACTAGAGATACTAATGTAGGTAAAAAGATTTACGATGCAATCCATACTAACTATGGTGAAGCTGGTAAGGTATTCATTAAGAAGTTACTTGAGATGGGGGAAGAAGGAATCCAGTCTGCTATAGCAGAAGCCACAGCTAACTTCCATAAGAAATACAAAGCTAAGTTTAGTGGTGAAGAAAGATACTGGGAGCAAGCAATCATACTATCTGATTTATCTATGAGCCTTGCTAAAGATTGGGGTCTAATAGACTTTGAGTATGAGCAGTCTACTGAGTGGGTACTTGCTCAGATAGGAGCTATCCGTAGGTCAGTACAAGAGAATCAAGTAGACGCATTTGATTTAGTTGCAGAGTACATGGCTGACTCAGCTGATACATCTGTTACTGTCATGCATACCATAGGTCAGAAATCACAGCCTGATTTCTCTAGGATACCAAGAGGAGATATAAGAATAAGATTAGATGTATATCGTAAGTCTGCATTAGAACAGTTTGATAAAGGCACAATGATGGTAGACCGAACTCACTTTAGGAAGTGGTTGTCTGTGCGTGGTGCTGACTACAAGACATTCAAACAGGAACTTGTTGATGAGAACGTGGTCGCTACTCCTAGGTCGGAGAAAGCGTCACTAGGTAAAGACACTCCAGTTAAATTAGCACAGCAGTATGTGATTGGATTTAATCTAACTCACCCTAGATTTCAAAGCCTGTTAGAAAATGCTGATGTAGAAGCAGATGACCTATCATACGGACAATTACAGGTGATTGACAAAAAACCATAGGCCTAACAGCCTCGAGAAGGCCAGCAATTAAACGTTGGGGTACTCTAGGCTACGGAAAATTAACTACTCTAAGTCATCACTGTCTAAACCGTAGGCTTCCATCATACGCCTTATTTCTAATTTATCTTGTCTTGCTGAGTATTTTAAAAGTTCTTTACTAACAGGTTGAGTAAATGCTTGGTATGCTCTTCTAACTTTAGTACCAAAGTTTCTAATCTCAAGTCCTGTGCCTTCAGCATTGTCATTAAACTCTTCTACATTTCTTAGTACTCTGTTCATTTCTTCATTGTCATTGTCTATTTGAGCTCTTACCATTTGGTTTACATATCTTGTAGAAAGTTCTTTTCTATAAGCATCTCTTTGTTTTACCATCCTTACAATATCGTAAGTATATGTAGACCTAGCTGGGTAAAAATTTAATGCTCTCATAATTATTTCTGAAGTAGTTACATCATGGGTTATAATTTTTCCGTCAGAGTTAGTAATCTTACCATCCTTATAAAAAATGCCTGCTTCTACGAGACCTTTAATTCCACTTAAAGGTGCTTTTCTAAAAACTTTTTCAAAGCTTGTGTCTTCTAGCAGACCTGCTGCTTCAGGAATTTGCCTTAATGTTCCTGTTATAAGTCCATATATACCCTTTACAGCTGAATAGACAGGCCCAGCAAAGTTTTCTGTTTCACGTTTGAAATTTGCTCCTGCTTTAAAAGACCCCGTTAGTGGTATTAAATCACTAAAGCCTAATCGTGTAGATACTGTACCTCCAAGATAGTAATCTGTAATACCTCTTTGTAAAATTATAGGAGATATGCCTAAACTTTCTGCTATATCATCTATTTCTTTTTCTATAGGTTGTAGTTTAATCTCAAGTTTTTGAACTAATGTATCTATTAAATCTCCAAAGTCTTCAGAGAACGGTATGCCTTTCATTCCAGTAAATAAAATTAATAGTCCTATCATAGCTATTTGTTCTTTAGGAGCTAAGCTTGCCATAAGTTGTATAGTAATAATTACAAATTGTTTATACATAAAGATGTATTGAAAAAACCTACCACGAGCCATTTTTGGTCTGTTGTACATTCCATATTCACCTTGCGATTTATTTACCGCATCGGTAGCAAATAGTATTGAATTTTGTTTAGCATCTTCTACACTTTGTCCTGCGTCTAATAGTTTTTTTTGTTGTAGTCTATAAGCTGCTAAGAATGTAGCTCTTCTATTAAGCTGTTCCGTGTAAGAAAATATAGACATCCAAGTTCTGATTGCTGCTGCTACTCTTGGATTGGCTTGTAGCCCGCCTCTAGCAGAACCTACTAATGCATTAAATTGAGCTGCTTGTAAAACTCCTTGTGCTGTAGCTACTTCTAAAGCATCTGCTTCATTTTGAGTTATGTTATGTTTTTTCTGCAGTGCTTTGCTAGCTTTAACTTTTCGCACATAATCAATATTAGATAATGCAGTTTTTTCAGTTCTTATTGAAGACTTTACTTGTTGTGTTAAATCACTCATGTTAGCTACAGCTGTTGTCATTTCTTTTGCTGCGTTTACTAAACCAAAGCCGCCGCCAAAACCGCTTTTTGAATTGTAGGTTGCTAAGTAAGGTATACTATGTGTTATCATAGATACCATATTTATTGCCCCTGTAGCAAATGACCCACCTAACTGCGTTACAACAGTTGCTAGTTTTAAAACAGTGCCAGGTGTTTTACCTAATATTTCATCTTCAGTATTTACATCTATGTTTGCAGCGTCTGCGTAAAATTGTTGTAATTCAGCTGCGTCTCTTCTATAAACTTCACCTATACCTAATGTTTGTTTTAACTCAGACTTTCTATTAAATCCTTTTCCTTTATATATACGAACAGTATTATTAGCTGCTTTGTCTCTCATATGAAGATATTTATATGCATACCTGTCATATAAACTTTGTGCTTCAAGTAATCTATTTATGTTTCCTTGTTTTTCAGCAAGTTCCATTTTGTCACGCAACTGTTTTAATTTTCTATCATCGCCTCTCCACATTTTAGTGTCTAACATAATAGAATCAACTTTATACATATAGAAAGCTTTACCTGCTCTATGTGTTTCAGTTTCTAAATGTTGAGATATTTTTTGAATAACATTAGTATCCCAACCTTCTACGTTAGCTCTCTCTAAATAACTTCTAGCTTTCTTGCCTTGGTCTGCAAGAGCTAACACAAGTTTCTTTCTACCCGCTGGTGCTATAGGAATACCTAATCTTTTTAAAACATTATCTACTTCGTTTAAACTAATTTGATTTGCAGTAAGAGGAGCTACGTTTGGAGCAATAGATGACTCAGCTCTAAGAGTTACTTCTTGCATTACTCCTGTTCCATCATCAAGCTTAAACGATTGTAAGTTACCAAATTGTTCTTCTAATCTATCTCTTATTTCATCTGCACTTTTAAAGCTATCGACTTGGTAATACGGTAGTGAGGTCTTAAAGTGTGCAGGTATTTCAACTCGATTACCAGTTCTATCATAAGCATTGATTTGTACTTGATATGCTCCTTCTCTATTAAAAGGTACATAGCCACCCATTATTGTACGTTTAGCGTTTGCTTCTGCATTTTGATTTCTTATATCTAAATCAAACATATCTTGTATGCCGTCAGTTATTTTATATGCAGACTTAGTAAGACTGTTTGTGTTACCTGCGTCAGGATTGTTGTACAATTTATTTAGTCTTTCTAATCCTTGAACTATACTATCTAAATTTTCTATGTTTTTAAATTGTTGTGTTTCATTTGTTACATCTTTACCTGCTTTCCAATCAGCTACTTTTAAATCTTTATGTAGAGCACGGTTAATTTGTGCTATAAATTCTATAGCTTTATCAGAATTTGGGTACTCTATACCACTATCAGTTTCTACTGCGTCCTCTAAGTATATTTTTTTATACTCTTCCATAATATCTTTAATGGTTTGTAAGTCTAAATCTGTAGGTAACTGATTATCTACGCCAGCAAAAGTTTTAAAATTTTCTATAGTATCTTTTCGTTGTTGTACTGTTGCTTGTAAGTTTGCTTCTAGCACATCTACAGCCGCTTGGTTAACAGCATTACGTTGTTCCATATATACTTTATATACGTTATCAGTAATAGAAAAACTTGGTCTGTATAAACCACCTGGAACTCCTAAGTCTCCTTCTAACTCTACAGGTAATCCTTCCATAAATTGTTGTCGTGACACTATACCAATTTGTGCAAGTTCTGCTAATGCATTAGGATTAATTATAAGTTCGCCCTCTCCATTATACGCAGTTAAATCTTTTGCATTTCTAATCTTAGCAGCGTCTAGTTGTCTAAGTTTGTATATAGCAGCATAGGCTAATAACTCACCTGCTTGTTGTCGTTCTTGTTCAGTTGAACGAGTAGCCAAAATACCAGAGCCGTGGGTAAATTTTGTTAACTCAGCATACTCTTGTTGTAATCTTCTTACTCTACCAGTTTGGTCTTGGAATATTCTAAATATATATGATAGTCCTTCACTACGAGTAGCTTTGTTATCTAATGATTGAAGCGTTTCTTTAAGTATCTGTGTAAACGTTTGTGGATTTCTTTCTGATTTTTTTAACCCTTTAATTTTTTTAGTAGCTTTATCTACATAGTCTTGAACTTTTTTTACAGCGTTTGAATCCGCATTAGTAATTCTATTGTATGTTTGAGATAAACTAGCATGAAGTTTAGTCATTAAGTTAGTTGAATTTTGAGCTGCGTAATAACGTCCTCTAGCACCATAATCATTTAACTCTAATAAATTTGCTTGTATCTGAGGAACTGACACTACACCAAAGTTTCCTCTAGATATATTTCTACGTGATTGTTTTATTAGATACTCTTCCATCCCTTCCATAGAACCAGGGTTAAATATTCTTCCCAGAAAACTTCCTACTCCATTCCAAATTTTTCCTATAGTTGTAGTTTCTACTGCATGAACTGCATGGTCAGCTAGTACTTCTTCTATAGCTTCATGAAACTCCATACCACTTACTATGTTCATATCTGCTGATAGTTTTATGTTTGGGTCTTCTCTATAAGCTGCTCTTAAGATGGCGTTCAATCTAGCTTTAGGCATAAATGCTGAGAAGCCAAAGTGACCTAAAGTTTCATGGCCAATTACAAACCTAACTGAATCTTCAGTCATAGCATAGTCACTAAATATAATAATCTGGTCTCCTATTGAATACCCTATAGCAGGAGTTGTATCAAAATCTCCATCAGGTCTTCCTTCATTAGCTAGTTTATATAGCTTAGGATTATTGTCTTTTAAATCCTGAACATTTTTAACTATGGTAACTGTAGGTTTTATCTTAAGTTTCTTTAGAAGTTGGTTTACAATTAATTTAATCTTACCCTGCGGTATAGGAGCTCCTATTTCTTTATCAGTGTCAAATCTTTTTAGTCTTCCTTTTGGATTATCATCTAATAAATGGTTAGGGCTTGGCATAGTTTTAGACTTAATTTTACCTACTTTTAGTTTTGCAACTTTGTTAGCTCTAATTCTATCTTGTTGGATTTTTTTATCTGCATCAGTTTGTTCTACTGTAATAGGTCTTATAAAACCATCTGCATCTTTAAGGTATTTTAAATCTCCTGTACCGTTATCTTTAAAGTAATCTTTAATTTGTTCGTTTGTTCCGTTACCTCTGTCTCTGTCTAGTTCATAATTTATATCAACTTTGTCGCGTAAATCTATAAGTTCTTTAATTTTTCCACTGCTTAAAGATTTACCTTTAGAATATCCTTTTTTAATCTTGTCTAAAATGTTTTCAAACTTTTCTTCCATAGATATATCTTTGTTAGTACCTGGTAGCGTAGTACGCAGTCTATCTCCATCTGTTTCACCAGGTAAGCTTGGGTCAATAGCTCCGTATTGAGACAATCTTTCAGGTAAATTAATTATGTTTACCCCCTTACTTATTAAAGCTTCAAACAAACCTTGTTCTTCAGCAAAAGACACCCATCTTTTTTCTCTTTGCGGAGTTCCTTCTGGTTGGTTTATGTTAGCAGACTCAAGAGTTTTACCTTCTACTCCATACGCTATTATACTTTCTATAAATTTATCGTTTATTAAATCTTGTTGAGCGTCACTAAATTTACCAGTAGATATAGACAAGTATGTGGCTGCTGCTTTGTTAACATCTTTTGCCCCATCGAAATGAGCAAGCATTATAATGTCTTCTATTGCTTCTGTAGTTCGCTCGTTAGTATTCATAGCTCCTACATCTTCTTCTAATATTTGTTTAGAGATATCAAACAAAGCAGTTGGACCAAATGCACTATCCTTTCTATCCATTTCTAGCATAGTATCTTTAGCGTTTAGATATATTTGTTCTGCTATTTGATAAGGGTTTCTTTTTTTCTTACTACCTAAAAGACCTCCGTTAAATAGCTGTGTAAATTCTTCTTGTTGTTGTTCAGGCAACATAGTAAATTCAACTTGTGGATATAAAAATAATTTATTCCAAGCTTGTGTAACATTTTCAAACCCAGTGTTTACACTATCTTCCCCCGTTTGATTGGCTGATTGATTAGCTTGTTGACTGTCAATTTGCTCTCGAATTTCCCCAGCGGTGTCTTGGCTTTCGTCGCCTTGTAATACTTTTTCTGTCTCTTGCGTTTCTCCGACAGGCTCTTCAACCCTATTCTCTGTGGTAGTTGTGCTCCCTTGGGGGTCTCCTTGAGTAACAGATTCGCTATCTCCGGCTTGTTTTCTTTCAACCATTTCAGCTGGGCCTTGCTTTTTATCATTTTGTGCTACTCCTTTTTTTGGCATTGTTCTTATAGCAAAATCACTCATAGCTTCTACAGCATCATTGCCAAACGATACTATTAAACCACGTGCATCCTGTACAAATCTTTCGTGTTGTTCTTTTGTACCATTAAGTTGTACAAAGTTAACTCCACCAGAAGGTATAGGTGTATATGATTCTGTAAGTTCTGCGTTATCTATTTCAGCTTGAGTATCTACACTGTTAAAACTTTCACTTAATTGATAAAGAACTTTCCCACCTACAATTTTACGGAACGCTGTTTCCTCACCTGCTTCTTGTTCTTTCTTTTCAGCGTCTTCTAAAATTTTTGCGTTTCGTTTATTATCTTCATCTATTTGTTTTTGTTCGTTAACATTTTTATTTTCTTTTGTTTCAGCTACTGGTGTAGAATTTTTTATAGCCTTTTCTATAGCAATTAAATCATTGAGCACACTGTTTGTCTGTGCATTACTTACTACTTTTCCTTTAGTATCAAGCCATTTGCTAATCTTAGCTTGTGCTGATTTTAACTCATTAAGACTTAGTGCACTTAAAGCTTTACCTTTAGCTCCTTCAAGACCTGTAATTGTTTTAGCCGATTTAATTTTGTAAGTTATATTGTCAACATTGTTATTAAGATTATCGTTATCTGTTTGTTCTTGTTCTTTGTTTTTATTATTAATTATTTCTTTAAGTGCGTTTTCATTTTTCTTTTCTTGTTCAATTTTTAATTGTTCTGCTTCATATGCAGCTGCTATCCTTTCGTTTTCTGCTTTAATTTTAGCATTCTGAGCTTTCATTTTAGCATCGTTAAATTCTTTAAATCTAGCTTTTGCTTCTTCAATTTTTATAGGTTTTGATACTAACTCTTTGTTCTCGTTTAATACTGCAGATTCTGTGCTTCTTCCAAATTGATTAGTGCCGTCAGTATATTCATAATTATAATATGCTGTATCACTTAACCCTAGTGCACTTCCAGTACTTTTATCCGCAGTTGAGTTGTAGGATGTAATTAGTGCTTCTCTTCCACCAACAGTTACTATCTCTCCTATTGCAATAGCTGACGACTCTTCCCCCCTTCCTTCTTTAATTCTTTTACCACGAGATTTGCTAATAACAGGTTTCTTATCTAGGTCTGTTACTACTGGTTGTGTCCCTCTTCTTAAATCTTTGGTACGTACTACTGGGTCAACAGTTTCTTCTGCAACTTTTTTTCTTCTTGTTTCTAAAATTTTTTGTAATGCGTTTTGTATAGATGCTTCATCTACTTTAGGTTTATCTTCAGGTGTAATTACTTCAGGTGCAACTTCAGGTGCAACTTCAGGTGCAATCGCAGCTCCACTCATAGTTTTAGCAGTTGGTGTGCTATCACTTGGAGGTTTAGAAGGACCAACAGTTGGTCGTATAGGTTGTAAATCTGGGTTTCTATCAGAGTCTAGTATATTTATAGGAGCATTAGATTTAATACTAGCCGCTCCACCTAATGGACCACCAATAAAGAACCCTGCTGCAAACCCATTTATTAATCTACGTCCAGTTTCAGCGTCACCTAATTGGTTTGTTGCACCTAATAGTAGACTTTCTTGTGCTAACTCAGTGCCACCTTCAAGTAAACCACCACCTAAAAATCCTCCTATTACTCTTCTTGCTAATTTAGGTTGTTTTGATTTTAGCCCTTTTGTTGGTAAACCAAAAACTTTAGCTGCTAAGAAAAACTCAGGAATGACTTCAGAGATTGCGTAAGGAAAAGAACCTAAGAACGCAGTCATTCTATCGCCTACTCCTGTATCTCGTATCTCACCGTATATATCTGCTTGACCTAATTGTTGAGAACCAATAAGAGATGCACCGGCTGCAGAATCTATTACATTTCTTTTTCGGGCTACAGCTTTTATTTTTCTAGCACCTGCTAGTGCCATATCTTCAAGTACTTCTTTGCTTTCTCTTTTTGCAAGTTCTTTTCCAGTTAAAGCAACACCACCTGAAGTTACATAAAAAGCTTTTGGATTTTTAATTGCTAGAGCTGCACCTATACCCGACACTTCTTGTAATAATTTTTTTTCAGCTGGCGTAACTTTTTTACCTGCTAAGTATTTTTTAGATGCTTGCATTACACCTTTTTTAAAAGCTTCTTTTTGTAGCAATGCAGTTATAGCTCCACCAACTGTAGACAGTGGGTTTGCACCTGCTGCTGCACCTATTCCTGCACCTACTGCAGCTACAGTCATAGATTCTAATATCATAGGTCCTTGTTGACCTAGGTTAGCTACAAACCAATCTACAAATCCGTCTTGGAAATACTCTCCTTCTTCATTTAACATCTCTCTTTGAAATGGTTGATTGTAGTATAATTCTTTAACTGCTTCGTCGACCCACTCTTGACCCGTCTCTTCTTTATCATAAAACTGTAACCCTCTACCAGTTAATAGTTTTAAGTTACTTACACCTATATCAAAATTTTTACCAAACAAGGTTCCAAGACCAGGGTCTTTTATGTTCTTCATGTATTTACCATAAGCTTCAGGAGTAACTCGTTGCCAATCTTGTATATCTTTTGGTGTCTTAGCTCTTGGTCTATCTAAAAATTTTTCTGCTTCTAAAGCTGAGGTTGCGTCTTCTTTGTCAAACATAGCACCGTTAACAAAAACTTTGTTAGCTGATGGGCTAAATAAAACTGAAGGTCCTGTTGGTATGTCTTCGTCTACAGCTGTTGAATAATCTCCTAGCTGTTCTGCAGCAATGAGTGCAGATTGAAATGCATCAGGAGTATTAGATGGAGCTGAGGGAGTTAGTGTAAATGGATTAGCATCAGGGTCTTCTGCTATATTAGAGCTAAATGGATTACTCGATGTATCTAGTCCAACTTCATCAACCACTATTTTAACCTCTATTATTCTACTTTGGCAGCATTTTTGTAATCATTAGCGTTAGATTCTGTAACTAACTGGCCTGTTTGAGCATTCCTTACTGTCATTCTACTTGTTTCTTTTCCAGTAATGTCTGTTGTTTTTTCCTTTTGTACGGTGTAAACTATTCCAGCTCGAGTAAATGTAGCTGTAGTACCCAATGAGTCATAGACAACTTTAGAAGTATTAGTAAGGTAACCTTGTAAAATTTTCATTTCCTCTATTTTAAATTTAAACACGTTATCAACAGTTAGTTTTTTAATCTCAGCATCCATTTCTATTTTTGTCTGTTGTGTTTTCATATGTAACTCTGCTCTAATCGATAGCTGTTTATTACGATATGATGGGTCAGCAACATTTCTAAACAGTTGAGTCATTTGACTTTCACTTAAATTTTGAGCCCTAGGGTCTATAACACCATCTATTTCTAAACTAAAAGTTCCTGTTATATCTAGGTTTGGAATTACTCGTACATTTGTACCTGATGCGTCAGACCACAGTGCACTCATTCTTTCTGTACGACCTACGCCTATATCCATACTTGCTTGTAGAACTGAAGCTTGTAATAACTGCACATCTGCATCTTTTACTTTAGCTTCTGCCTCGTAAACACCGTTTATTAAGTTTTCAATTTCTGTTTCTTTAGCATAAAATATGTCCATTCGACCATTTTCTAATAAAATATCTAATAGTTTTGTTTCATAATTTATTTTTTTTCTTAACCTCTCTGCTTTTTTTGCTAAAATGTTTCTGTTTTCAATAGCTAATCTTACGTCCTTACCTAATTTAGTAGGGTTTTTTACATAAGCATCCGTTGGGTCTCCTTCAGTAACAAATTTTTTCTTGGCAAAGTCTTTTGCTGCATCTGTTTCTTTTTTAATATTTTCTTTATCTCCTCCTAAAATAACAAGACTCGACGCACCTCCACTATCTGGTGTTGTGTTTCCAGTATTAGTTGTAGCTACCTCTGTATCTGCACCTGTAAATCTTTTTATTAAATCATCATCTAGTTTTTCTAAAGTGCTTCTTTCCTCTGTATCTGTAGCTGTAGCTGTGCTTGTATCTTTAGGTTTTTGATTACTATAGTTATTTTTATAGTTCAAACCTACTATTGCATCTTGCACGTCTGGGTTTAAATCATCAATAGAACCAATGTTTGTACCATCTTTTCGCAAACCTTTTTGATAAGGCATAGCATTCACATCATCAGAACTTGGAATCCTAGGTAGGCCCATTCTATCTGTATATTCATTTCTTACTGTTTCGTCATCACTACGCATTGCTTCATATCCACGGCCACCAGGTAAATAATCCATTGTATAATTAATTACTGAAGAATTGTTTCCAGGCCCTTTACTTCTTCTAAATTGGTCTTTTAAAGTTTTAAGGTTTTGTCGAAACATTTGTTCTCTTGGAGAGTTAATGTTTAATGCTTCACGGCTAGCATCTGGTGCTGCATACTTATCAAATTCTACCTGATTTATAGGATACTCTTTTTGTGGGCCAAATTTTAATTTATCTCTTTCTAAATTAGGATTTGGTCTTACGCCATATTCTGATAGGTTACTGCTTTCTAAATCTAAACCAGGTTTTGTTTTTAATGTATTGTCAGATTTAAGTTCATTTCTTACTTCTTGCCCTCTTTCTCTTTTTGAGTTTTGCATTTGCAAACGTGAAAGTTCATCTCTTATTGTTTGCTCAGTTGTTAACTGTTTTCGAATACCTGTTGTTGCATTGTCTGGGTTAAACCCTAGAGCATTAGATAAAATAGACATTATGTTATAAGCCCCGCTCCGTAAGATTGGTTGCCCCCAATCGCTTTTTGTAATTCATCCTCTTCTGCAGGTTGAGCTTTTTTCTCGCCTGATACTGGTGTCATAACTAGCCCAGCTAAATTTTGAGCTATTTGAGCTTCTTTTGCTTGTGCTGTTTCTATTCCTGCTTTGCTTGCTTCTCTTAAATCCTGTGATAATTGAGAAGTTTGTGTTAAATAATCAGTGCTAAAATTTGGCATGGAAGCATAAGCATTTTTAACAGCAGCGTCTCTTTGTGTTATACCCTCTTGTTGCCCAGCTGCATAAGCACTAGCTGCATCTCTTGACACACCATAATTTGCACGAGCCATATCACCACCAGTTACCGTTTTACCTTGAAGTTCTGCTTCTCTAAATGACTGTTTATTTGCACGAGCACCTAAAATTCTTGCTTTGTTTTCTCTGTCTAGTCCAAATTGAACTGGGTCAATATAACCTGCATCAACCATCAGTTGTTGAGCAAGCAAAAGTTGGTCATCGTATACTTGTTTATTAGATACCCTTAACACTTCTAGCTCTTTTGCACGTGCGTCTACTAATTGTTTTTCTTCCGGGGTCATTGAAGGTAGTGCTTCTGGTGCAACCATTGAAGCCCCCATACTAATTGCTGCTTGCAAAGTTATGGTTGCTAGTCTGTCTGGGTCAGTAATTCTGTCTAATACTGCAGAACCAGTATTTTTTAAGGTTTCCATGAAACCTTCTTTAGTAGCATTTATAACGCCTTCTTCTCCCACTGTCTGTAAACTTGTTTTTACAAGTCCTGGAGTTGTTGTTGTTTCTACTCCTGCAGTCGCTCCATCAGTTAATGTAAGCCCAGCTTCAGTACTACTTGTTCCTGCTGCAGCATCTGCGGCGGCGGCTGCTTCTGTTCCTGCGGAATATCCACCTAAAGCTCCACCTAGTCCACCATATAATGCACCAGTACCTACATCTTGTCCTGTTACTGCTGCTGATACAGCACCTAAAGCTGCACCTGCCATAGCTGAACCTACTACAGTTCCTATAATTTTACTTCCTACAGCTGTTGCAATAGCTGAAGATAGTCCTATTGAACTTGCAACAATCGGAGCTGCAAAAGGTATTGCTACCATAGCAACTATAGATATTAGTTTTCCTATCCCACCTTTATGTACTGTGGGTTGAATTGGTGATATTAAAGTATGGTCGCTAGGACTTACCGAAACTATTAATGGGTTTATTCTTACAGTATCCATCTAGACCTCCGTCAAGTCTTGTCGCATTTGAGTATAGGTCGGTTTAAATCCTACATCAGTTAAAATTCTTTCCATAGCAGGAGGTACTGAGCATTCCATTTTAGTTACTCCGCATATACGAGCCCACCCACAAACGTGTTGCCAGAACATTTTTATCATATTCTTTAAATCTTTGCCACCTAATGCTACAACATTCATAGCTGTAAACCTTGGATAGTATATAAGTTCTAATACTAGAACTAACTTTACATCGGGTATTTCTGGTGTGTCATCTTTAACTGCAATTATATACATCTCTCCTTTTAAGGCACGAGTATATATATCTTCTATTTCCATTTCGCCTTGCATTTGTCTGTCGATACATTTTTCTAATAGTGGAATGCATTGACCCCAGTATTTATCTATAAGTTCTTTTGTAGAGAGAAGTTGTGGTGTGTATGTTGAATCAGTTGTATTTTTTATTTCATGAAGCATCTGGTTTATCCTCATAGCTAGCTAACATCTTATCAAAGAAGTCTGTACCTTTAGCCATAACAACACTTTTAGGTATAACGTATTCTCCGCCTTCCATTTCAGCATTACTTACTCCAGCTACTTTAACTGGTATACCTCCATTATCATGAGATGGACCTTTTAAAATTCCCCCATCTTGCATTTCTTGCATAGGCTGGTTATTAGGCTGTGCACCAGCAGACAAAGATTTGGCTGCTATAAGTAAAGCAACTACTAATCCCTCATCATATTCTATTGGTAGTTCTTCTTCTGTAGCTAATCCTTTTTGTATAGCAAACTGTCTAATTTGCGGGTACATTTGAGGGTTTTGAATAACTGTCTTAGCAAGCTGTATAGCCATATTAAGGTCTTCCATAGTTATTTCACCTGCTTGTAAACCTGCTTCTATACCTAATTTAATTCTTGCTCCTATTTCAGGATTCTGAGTCATCATCTGATTAATTTCTGTATCTGCTCTAACACTATCTATAGGTCCTGATTGTTGGGGGGCAGTTTGTATACCAGCTCTTTGAACCATACCACCTTCTTGATATGAAGTAGTATTCATAGGCTCAGCATTTACACTACTACCCATGTTTAATATATTTTGTATTTTTTCTGGTAAATCTAAAGAAGTAGTAGAATCTTGATTTATACTTACTGTTGCACCTAGCATTGGGTTTATATTATCTGTCATAACTTATCCTTTTATTTGATTTATAAGAGCATTTAACACAGCTCTTGTATAAGCTAAATCATTAGCTAACTCTTGTACGTCTGTTAATAGTTTAGCATAATCTTCAAGGCTAACAACATCTTCATTACTTATAGTAAACCCTTTACCTTTTGCAGATATTTGTTGCATTCTTTGTATTGACATTTGACCTACAGTTATATCCCCTTTAGTTACTGATTTACTTATTCTATCATCTTCATTCCTAAAACCTGTAAGCAGCTCTATATTTTCTTTTACCGCTGCTATAAGTAAAGTTTGAGAATCTGTAATTCCTATAGGTACTTCTGGTATTGCTGTAAATCTATTACTCATATTCCGCTAAGTCCTAATGGTGTTTCTCCAATATGTATTGCTCTAACCCTTGCCGAACCTGATACAGCTACTTCAAATGTATCTGACCTATAACCAGAAGGCAACCTAAATATACTACTAGATGTTACAGTCCCTTGAAATATAAGAGCTTTATCAGCAAACAGTTTAAATGTTATAGGTAAAGTTCCTGTAACTTCTACTAAATCTTTAGTTTGTCCATCTCCATTTATGGGGAATGCATTTAATGTACCGCTGTTTTCTTGCCTTACGCCACTAAGCACATAGTCAGTAGGTCCATTTAAACAACCAAGTTGTTGTGATGCAGTCCATACACTAGCATTAGACACAGCTACAGAGTTGTTGTAATTAGTGTTAATAAGAGTTTCTGCACTAGTTACAGTATAGTCTGCTACAACTCTAGCAGCTCCCATATTTGAATATGATGGGATAGTAATAGTTTTTGATTTCCATTCCATAGGTGCTAATATTTGAGCCTTGTTATCCCACTGTAATATATCTGTAGAATTGTTGCTTACATAATATAAAACATTTGTTATAGAATCAGTATATGCTGCATTAAATTTGTAATTAATGGTTACAAAATTAGATACTTCTTGGCCAGCCTCAAAAATAAAAGACCCAGACTCATGAGACCCAAAATATTTACCATCATAATAGTGTCCAACAAGAGTAGAGGGGTCTAAATAATTTCCCCATGTATCCCAGTCGTGTATTTGACTAGTAGGTATTGACACACCACTCGATGGAGTATAACTAATTAATCCTGAATGCGATGCCCATACTATACCACTACCTAAAACTACTGCTGAATTTTTCGATAGACAAGGAAACTTAGCATCTATACGGTTAGAAGACATTGACCCAGGGCTTTTACCTGATATTCGATATGGGTAATCTTCTGTAAGAACTACAGCAAAACCGCCTACTTCTTTTATTGCAACTATATTAGAGTTTATAGTTATTCTATATTTTTCAGGCCACGCATGTGGTTTATTAGGAAAGGAAAAACATACTTGATTATCAAAAAATCCTATAAGCATATTATTGTTTATACTTTGTATACCTTTCATAGTAGATTTTGGTTTGTCATAAAATTCAGAAGCTAAAATAGTAATAAGACCTGAAACTGAAAAATCATCTACAAAATTATAATTACTATCTCCCCAATATCTAGCTGTATCTGTTACATCTTCGGCAACGTCGTGACACAAAACACCGTCTGTATCTCCTGTAACACTAACGTTACTGCCAGTATCTGCATAAGTAAATGAGTACTTATCAATAACACTAACAACAATACCTCCTACAATATTAAACCCTCCACTATCTATGGTAGTGCTTTTTATTTTAAACCTATCCCCTACAAGCATATTATGTGGGTGAGCAAGTATTACAGTAGATACATTGCTAGTTCTAGAGAAACTTACTGTAGAAGTAGTAAACCATAGAGTGTGCAATAAAAAATAATCTGATGCTGATGGTGATGAAACACTACGATACAGTCTTATACCCCTTACAAAATTGTTTCCAGAAGGTTTTGTACTAGGTAAATTTGTTAGTGTAACTGTCTGTCCTTCTTTTATGTACACTTCGTTTGAAGCTGGAGAAGGTATTGATTCCTCACCCCATGGCGTAATCCATGTGTATACATAAGTTCTAAGCTGTGTATTACCTGCCATATCAGCTCTACCACTAGTATTAGATGTTTTAGACACCGCATCACCAGGGCTGTAGAATTGAAAATCAGTAGCATTAAGGACAGTAACTTGTACGTTTGTAGCATTAAAAGCTTTAGCTTCATCCGAGCTTGCAAACTCACGAATAGTCACAACATTACCTGTGCTTAAGTTATGTGTTCCTCCGTAAAATGTAGCCGTATTACCAGAGTCTCTTTCGTAATGAGTTGAACTAACTACAGAAAAAGATGTAGCCGTAGCTGTAGATACAGTTGTTGGTATATCCAATCCTAATTCATAATACCCGCTTGTTGATGGATATGGCTCAGAACCTGTTGTAGATATAGCATAATTAGAAACCTTTGGTACTCCGTCCCCTGTAAAATAAAATCGTTGCTCATTATCAGATGAGTCTGTGGCTGTAGCTATATCAACATCTGTAGCCCAGCTAAGCCATACTAAAGCGTTTGTATCAGGATTTTTTAAAGCATGTAAAGTTTTTACATTACCAGTTCTTTCTGTACTATCTACAACAACTGGGGTTCTGTAAGGAACTAAATCACCTGACGACAACTTTACATTAAGGGTTTCTTGTGCAGCACTTTGAGGTATTAACTCAGAAGATATTTTAGATACTTCTCCAATAAATTTATCTATTTTAAATGCAGCCATATTATTTTCTAGTTAAAGAGCCTCCAAAATATAATCCTATAATTGAAAATATTGTGTGTGATTGTAGGTTAGTTATAAAGATTGCGTTGCCTTCTCTCCATGTTGAAGTTTCATAGCTTGAGCCAAATATCCACCAACCTGAGTCTT
>JGI24006J15134_10000352_pt1 | contig 28801 bp, 39 predicted proteins | sample LinPmetageLP53_FD_15134 | JGI IMG/M metagenome (IMG submission 15134)
TTTTCTTTAATCAAGAACCCTATGGTAGACCTGACAATCGGTGTTAGTTTCTTAGCTTCTTCTAAATTGAAATCGTCTGTGTCTACCCAAGCATCTCCCCATCTAACTTCTACGACTTTCATATTAGATGAACCGTTGGAGGATTCCGCTAAGNAGTATAAACATAGCTATAGCGTTCAAAGTTATTAAAGATCTATCTCTCCACAAGTAAGCCACACATAACCATCCAGTAGCTCCTATAAGAGATAAAACATTATCTAAAAAGTTGGAACCGTCTGAAGCTCGGACCGCCATAGCGGCTATCAGAAAAAAGGACGAGGCCCACTTAACGCACCAGGAGAGTCTGTCTTTAGGAGTTGTCTCGTCTAGTCGCATTTTATATTACCTATCTCTTCTTCTAAAAACCTGTGTAAGGGTTCTAGTTTAATTCTTCCTTCTTTGATAATCTTCTTAACAAAAGGAGCCTCTTCTTTATTGAATATCCCACTAACTTCTTTTTCTGGGAGGCCACTCAGTTCAGTTATTAAGTTTCCTTTTGAATCTATTAAAATTCTAAAAGATAAAATGTTTCCTTCTTTAATCATATTATTTCACAAGTTCCCGCAGAGCAGGCTAGTTCTTTCGTGTTCTCTGTCATGTCTTCTGTTTCATACTCAGGAAGCTTCGACCAGTCCACTGTATCTGTGGTCTTCTTTAACCACTCTTGATATTCTTTAGCGGTTATCTCTTGGTACGGAGCTTGCTGATAAGAATGATCTGTATAAGGAAGGAAAGATATACCAGACACAGAATCGAAATTCTTGTATACCCAGGCTCCTACTTCTAGCCATTCTGATTCTTTGACAGAGATAGTTACAGAAGGTTTATGCTCACACCAATTATCCTGGTAACGCTTCCAAAGATTCAAGTGTTCAATAGCTGTAATGTCTGCTCTAGTTACGGCGTTCTTAGGAGACTTGATAGGGAAGTAAAAGACAAGAGTATGATCTGGCTTAGTGATGTCGTCTTCGTGATAAACGCCTGCATCTATCATTAGTTTAGCCAGAGGATCTTTCTTATCTGCTCTGATTGTTCTCAGGTAATAAGGACTGTGCCTTGTGTGTATACCTGAAGCACTGTCTACTAACTGACTGACAGTTCCGCTAGGCTTAACGCAAGTGATAGCTACTGATTGATTGATCCCTAATTTCTTAGCCCACTTTTTATTCTCTTCTACAGCTATCCTCTTTAACCTTTCAAGATCAATGCTCCCGTCTACCATTCCCTTGTGATCAAGAATCCCTGTAAAAGAAACACCAAGCAACGCCTCTTCTGCTGTGTTGTTCTCCCATGCTTTGCTCAAGTATCTGAAATTAGTAAGCGTAGCTTGAAAAGTTCCTAAGATTGTAGCCAGCCTTGTCTTTCTTTCTATGTCTTCTAGTGTATCCTCTGCTCTAATAACAACCTCTGTTAAGTTACAGAACTGTTTGTTTCGTAAGATGATTTCACTACAGGGGTTAGTGCCAAAGTCTGAGTATTCTTCTCTTCTTCCGTTCTTGGCCGCTTGCTTCTCTGCTGCCATCCTATTAAAGATTCCTCTCTCTCCACTCTTGCTTTCGTATAAGGACAACCACTCTTTAAGAAAGGCTCCCATCTCAACTGTGTCTGTATAAGCTACAGAGTTATTAGACAAAGCTCTCTGTTGATTATCTTCCCACCATGCACCAGACTTAGCATTACGCATACGAGCATCTGAAAGGTTACTAAGAGAGATTAAAGCACTTCGTCTTACTCCTCCTACAACTACAACCTCTGCTACTTTACACATCAGATCATGGCAATCAATAGACACCAGCTTACGATGTCCTATATCTATGGCATTTTTAAAAAGATTAATTGTAAATCGAAACAAGTCTTCTAAGGGCGCAGGTCCACTCGCTCTACCACCAAAGGTTTTTAGTCTAGATCCATGTGGACGGACATTTGAAACGTCCCATTGTGGAATCTGTCCAGAGTATAGAAGAGAGATTAATTCCTTATAAGCTTTAGCCCATCCTATTTTAGAATCAGCTACTTTTATAACCGTGTCTGTCCGATGTAGTTCTTCTGGTAAGTCTGGAAGTTTATTAACGTACTGCCTTTCAACACTAAACCCTACACCTGTACCACACATGAGTATGTAAAGAGTTTCATCAAAAGCTCTTGGAGTATCTACAGCCAAGTAACTACAGTTAAAGCCTGCAACATGGTCACGTTCTAATGCTTTACCTGCTGACATTAACGCTCTCATGCTTGGCATTATTTCTAGATTGAGAACAGCCTCTTCTAATTGATCCCGCATACGACAAGTAATGTGTGCTGTCTCAGGCTCAAGGTGTTGTATATGTGCTACGAAGAAATTAAAGTAACGGTCTACTGTTTCTTCCCAGGTTTCTCTTCTTCCTTTGTCCTCATTCCACCTAGCATATCTACTCAGATGAATAAATTGTTGGTAATTAGTAGGCAGTTCAATAGTCATTATAGATTTCTTCTTTTAATAAGTCTTTGTATTTGTTAGAGTCTTTGCTCTGTTTCTTTCTCTTCCTAGTAGAGTCGGGTTTCTTGTTCTTTTTTCTTCGTAAGAAATCTTCTCGTCTTTCTGATTTTCTATCCCAATCAGCCATCGTCTTCNTTTTCTATTAGGTAAAGAGCTATGATTCCATAGTGAATTATTTTAGCAAGCTCCTTCTTTTTTCCCTCTTTCTTTCCATACCTCATAGCATACTTCATAATGTTCCCAATACAAAAACCTTCGCCATGCCCTGCATCAATGATCATGTCAGTTGCTTGATACTTACCAGAACTGTAATGTTCGTTATAAGTAGAATCAATGTACCCCATTATCTCATTTAAAATTTTATCTTCTCGAAACTTATATTGTTTCTTCTGAATAATTAAATCACTATCTAACATCTATCCATTCCTCCGGCAATGTTTTCTCATCAAACCATCTGAAGCCATTAGTCTCTGCCCATTCAGAATGACTACGCTTTGTGCCATCTCTTCTCCTCTTAGCTTGTGGCATAGGGGCTAAAGGCTTATAGAACAAGAAGACTAACTCCGTGTTCTCAGGTAAGATTTTCTGTATCCACTGGTACTTAACGTACTCGGCAAAATCCCAGAACCTTCCTTTGGCTTCCAGCAGTATTGTCTTGTCACCGAACGTCCTAATAAAATCAGGCTCATAGTAATGTTCAATAATATAATTGACCTTCTCTCCATGATGTTGCCATCCAGTTAAGACTGTCTCATGTAGACTCTCTTCCCACTTGGAATCATACTTAGGTCTAGCTTTTCTAGGTTTTCTTTTAATGTATAATTCCTTTCCTGGATTCTAGTTCTAAAAATAAAGCTCTCTCTAAAGCTTCCAAAACTTCTTCTTCAACATTTTCCACAGGATGCCCTGCTATAAGAAATCCTGCAAAAGAAATTACAATATCTTGTAAGTCGTGTTCTGTCTCATCTTCGGCAAGTGTAAGCTGCATTGAATCTTTTCCATTGTTACATTCTCTATCGCTATCTCTGGCTGCTGTTTGATTACCCTCTTGATTCCCTTCTTGATCCACTTAAAAGAATAAGCATTCAAATGTATTCTATTGTTAGCAAAGAAATACTGTTCTGTAGGCAAGAGATGCTGGATATTACCTAACGATACTTTCTCTGCTTCTTCTTCGGATAGAAGAGAACGAACCCACTCCACTAAAAGACTCTTGGTTTTCTTGTGTATCCTTTTAGATGTCTTACCGTTCATATGCAATCACTTCTAGAACTTTAGGTTCAACAACAACCCTAGTTAAGTATTTCAATCCTGAAGAATATCTAAATACTCTCAACCCCTTTCTATTGTTGGCATCTGAATGACATACGGTTTTATGAGGACAGTAAGAGCATTGTCTAGGAAGCCGCATGTTCCCGCTCTTTCCTTCAGGTATAGGATTATAACATCTGGAAGGCGGAGAGTCAAGCTGTTCTGCTTCTCTTATTCTTTTTATCTTTTCTCTGGCGTTTACCTTGACTAGAGGTCCTGGTTGATACAGAGCGAGCCTCCCTGATTCCTTATTCATGGCAAGGAAGCCTCCCTGATTTGTCCCTTCAGCCTCTTCATAGCCTCCTAGCTGTCCCATATATCCGAAGGGGTCGTCCGAGTGTAGCGACCCATCAGCAAACTTTTTAAAAGCGAACGAAGAGGCTGTCTTTATATCCACAACCTCCCCATCTATCTTACAGTCCATGTGACCTTTAACCCCCTCAAGCTCTACTTCTTTCTGCTCTGCCTCCACCTTATGTCCCGCCATCTTTACGAACAAGAGAAGAACTTCTTCACATATATGTCCGTACAGAAACTTTATAAACAAGGAAGGATGAGGACGTTCAGAGGGAGCATTATCATTTTTTAAATCATACCAAAGCCTTCTCAAAGGTCTGCCAATAATAGACATACGAAGAGATGTTTTATTCTTGTGAGGCTTGGACCACTCCCTCAACACATCTTTCATCTTCTCCCCAAACTTTTCGATAAGTTCGTCTGGTATTTCTAAATCTTTAGAATCAGATAAACAAGAAAGAGTTTCATAGATGTCCTCGACAACAGTGTTTAAGTTTTTCATATAGCTTCTATAAGTTTAATAGCGTCATTAACTGAGACTTTAAACCACTCTCCTTTATGCTTTGTTGAAATCTTTTTTAGTTTCTTATGAGCTGACTGCTCTGCTGCTCTTCTATCGTCAAAGCATTTAGTATGACATAATTTGTAATCCCTAAAAGGACTGGACGTTTGATACTGATTGCATCTATCTTTTGAATCTACTGCCATACCAACTTTAATCCACCCCTCCCAGCATGGATTAGATATCACATACACATGTCCCTTTGTGGTTTTTGTATAGCCTGCTAAAGCAGAGAACGCAGCGCCTTCAAAAGTTTTATACCTTCCTGCTTTATATAGGGGATGCTTTACTGATATATGTTTACCGTTGACATACATTCTGTGAGGGTTGCTTTTTGTGTTGTTGCGTCGGCTACACGTAATACATTGTGTTCTATCTACACTCCTCCATGATAAAGACCAGTTAGAATCTGTCAGTCCCACACCGCAAGTGTTACAGCTTTCGTCTCTCATTTTAAAATCCCCATGTTAAAGCTTCCCATGCCTAGATCACTAACTGGCTCATATCCTTCATCTTCTCCGTAATAGTCGCCTCGGTCCCTTTCTACAACTCTCACTACCTTGTCGTGGTAGCGCAGCTTCGCATCCCGTACGCTCAACCAAACCCCTGTCTCATTTTGAGAATTGAATCCCAGGTTAAACTTATCGTGGAAGAAAGCTATGTTCACCTCGTCTGGATCAGCGTGTATCCAAAGCGTTCTCTTTTCCTCACTGAACATTCGATTCTTTGGCTCATATTGAATATCTAAACCGTCTTCAAAGTGAGCATAAAAACCTCCAAAAGAACTCTCGTCTTCACCCATTGTCATGTTTTCTAATCGTATTTTATTAGTGTGTTTCACTCCAGCTATCTCCTACTTTGTACTCACCATCTAGGGGACAGGCTAAGTCTAAAGAGTTTCCTGCTTCTCTAATAGCTTCTACACCTGCTTTGCCTACTGCTTCCGCATGATCTTCTCTAACCTCAATCTGCCACTCGTCATGTACATTAGCTACAAACTCAGCTGCATATCCTTTTTCTTTTATCTTCTTATCTAAAATAACCAAAGCTTCTTTCATCACTACTGCCCCTGCACTTTGTAGTAAAGTATTCAAAGCAGCGTACTCACTACGGATTAGAATCTTCCTTCCATCTAATCCTTTAAGGAACCCTCTTTGAGAAGCCTGTAGCACTCTGCTCTTGAGAGTCGCAAATGCTCCGAGATTATGAAGGAAACGTTGTTTAAGTCTTGCTCCATCTGCTGCACTTCCTCCAACCACTGATCCAATTTTCTTATCTCCTGCTCCGTACAGTAACGCATAGATGAATGTCTTCGCCTGATTTCTTGATTCAAGACCTGCAAGTTTTTGATTAGTGGTGTGTATGTCTCCATTAATGATTTCATTTATATACCCCTCGTCTTTCATATAGTGTGCGAGCATCCGTAACTCTAACCCGCTTGCGTCTATACCTACCAGCTTATTACCTTCTTCTACGGTCCAACATTCTCTGCACTCTTTACCATAAGGAGAACCTAAGTTAGGTACTTGTGCCATGTTAGGCTTCATATGTGTCATACGCCCTGTGATAGCTCCCGTGGATTTTATAAAGCCCCTTACTCTGCTGTCTTCTTTAAGCGCGTCCAACCAGGAACTTACTTGGGCTATACGTTTCTGGACTAAGAGGTAATCAGCAATCATAGAAGCTTCGGGTATACCTTTGACACCTTTCAATACTCGCTCATCAACAATAGGTCTTCCGTGTTCTGTAAATTTCTGAGGCTTCCACCCAAACTCTTGTAAGTATTGTCCTATCTGTAACCTAGATCCTAAGTTAAACTCTATGCTCTTGTAACGCTTGACAGGCTCTAAGGTATCCTTCTCTTTAGCTGCCTCATATTCCGCTAGTGTTAATCTTCCTCCTTTAGCTACCTTACTAATCTCCCCATTCTTATTCCTTTTAGGGACAAGCACTATCTCTTCTATCTTAGGCTTGAAAATCTTTCTTACTTCTTCTTCTGCATCCCCTAACCTCTCTCGCAAAGAAGCTAAGAGCATATAGGCTTTCTTCTGATCTAAAAGAAACCCGTGTCTCGTCTGTCTTTCTAAGATCTGTGAGACATCGTGCTCCAAGACAACCGACTTAACAGAAAACCCTTTGCCTTCTTTCTGAAGATACTTGAATACTTCCACGTTCAGTTCAACATCCCTGATACAATACTCTAGCATCTCTGCTGAGTATCTACCGTACTCTTCAAACTTTATCTTAGGGAAGTTTAGTCTAGAAGGAGCACCCCATGTTGCAAGGGCATGAGCATTAGGACCGCTTCGAGTAGGGTTGAAAAGCCTTGAGAGGATTAGAGTATCTACCACCGTGGTATCCTTTCCCACTATGTTCCTTCCAGTAATTTTTTTAATGACAGGAATATCAAATCCCAGGATATTATGTCCTACCAAGTAGGTACATTTTTCTAGTAGATCACAACCTTCTTCTATTTGTTTCGGACCATAAGTATAGAGCTGGCCTTTGTCGATGTCCTTAGCAACGATGCACCATATTTTAGAGGGCGTAAGAGAATCTGTTTCAATGTCAAAGACTAATCGTGTCATAACGCATCAAGATTTAAGCGTGTCTCTTGCTCCTTGTCAGATGATAAAATAAGATCGCCCATCTCTACTTCGTTCAACCGTCCAGTTTCCTTGTCGTATACCAGAGAGGTAGCTACGCCTACGTCTCCTGTATAACGGCTCTTCAGTACTCTTATCTTAGTGGTGTTAGCTTCGACAGCATCGTCCGCTTGTTGATTACGTTCAAGGGAGATCACGCAGTCCGAGAGCTGAGCTATGCTCTGACTCCCTCTGAGATGGCTTAAGCTCGTCTCTACTCCATTCTCATGCCCTTTGTTACCATCCACCCTGCGTAGATGTGAAACTAAGATTAGCCCTACGCCTGTTTCCTCTACGAGAGAGCGCAGCCTCGTCATTATGTTATCTATAGCCCTCCGTTCATCGCCCCCTTCGAGAGAAGAAACGAGCATGTGTAGATGATCTACCACTACCCACTTACAGTCGCATCCTACAATCATAAACCGAAGCTTAGAAAATATCTCATCTATATCATTTGTTCCAAAGTGAGCGTGAATCCATACGCGGTTCTTGTTCTTCCCGTCATATAGTATGTCGAACATCTTATCAATCTGTTCCTCTGTGAACTGCTCTCTAACCTGATCTATATACATACGCGCATTTGCTTCTATGGATAGGATTCCATCTACGGTCCTTCGCCAATCTTCCTCAAGGCTGATGATACCTACGTTGTGTTTGGTTGTTTTTATTAACCAGTGCTCAAGCTCCCTAGTGACGGAAGATTTCCCAAGCCCTGTCCCTCCTGTCAACGTGACCAGCTCTCCTTGTCTCAACCCATAAAGCTTATCGTTCAGCCCTCTCCAAGGGTAAGGGACAGCTTCCCTCTTCTTCCTGTTCTTGAACTTATCCTTACTGTCTGATACATTTAACACACCTGAGGGGGTATATATCTTAGCTTCCCAGAAGGCTTTGATGAAAGCAGAATGAGCATTCTTTCTAAGCATTTCATTAGGATCTTTGAAGCCGTTAGGAAGGGTCATTAGCCTAGCACTTCCTGGTTTTAAGATACGCGCGACTTGTCTTGAGGCTTGTCTTCCTGGCTTATCATTATCGAAAGCAAGTACCACTGTTTCATACCCTTCTAAAAATTCCAAAGATTCCTTTATATCTTTTACTGCTCCCGCTGCCCCAGACTTTATAGAAACAACAGGCCACTTACTACCTAGCAACTCATAAGCAGCCATCGCATCACACTCTCCTTCAACGATGGTGATAAACTTCCCGTTCTTAGGAGCGACCTGCTGCCCAAACAACCCTGTGTTAGAGGGTGTCCCTTTCCAAGAGAAGAACTTCTGATCTACATAGCGAGTCTTTGAAGCTGTTATCTCATTGGATGTGAAGTAAGGATAGATATGTTGTAATACCTTTCCTTGTGTGTCTGTCACAATCTTCACGCCAAACTTCTTAGCTGTCTCTTCTGTTATACCCCTGTCAGAAAGAGCGCCGAACATCCCTTCCAACTCTTCCTCCGCTGTATAAGCTACTTTGTTTTTCGAGGCTGTCCCCGAACCTTTACTTTGTATTACCTCTTTTATGTTAGTGATTGTCTCTACATTACTCGTATACTTCTTACATGAGAAGCAGTACCCCGACCCATCCTCGTTGATTGAAAAGCATCCTTTGTGTTCGCAAGATGGACATGACAAGTGCGTATGTTTGAACCTGTTTTCAGCAGCTTCCACGATCTCTCTCCTAGATTTACTACAGCCTTAATACCTAGTCTCGTTTATTAAATATTATTCATCCTCCTCTGGTTGCTCCTCAATCAAAGCCTCTTCAGTTAGATTTTTCTCAATGATTGTTCTTAGCTGAGCTAAAGCTGCCGCATGGATCGCTACCTTTTTATTTAGTTCACGGACATCCTTATCTGTTTCAACCAACAATTTTATTGCTTGTTGCCCCTCTTCTGAAAGCTTGTCTACTTCGTATCTTCCCTCCTCTGTAGTGTAAGTCCATGTCATTGCCTCGGCCTGTGGTTGTTGTTGTTGTGTCATAATTAAAACTCCAGTGAAGGCTCTTCGTTTCTAGTGGCAGGTTTATCACCGTCCCACTCTACTATCTCTATGATTTGTGCCGCAACAAGCTCTGCTCTCTTTACTTTATCGGGACCTTTCCCTTTGTATTCAATATGCTTCCATTGTACCTTTATCTTAGATCCGTTGCCTATGTTAATATCAATTTCTTTCCCTTCAGAATCTACTAAAGTAGGGGCTGAGTTAGGGGAACCGTCCTTGTGATAAGCAAACTTCTTGAAGGCTATAACAGGATCAAGGGTATACTTCCTGTCTCCAGCAGGGAAGCAGCTCATATATCCCCTGGATTTAAACATGTCAAATACTTCATCCGACACAGCTAAGTTCACCTCATAGAAAGCTGGTACAAATTTCTCGTTAGGTATAGTAATACAAGGATAGTAAGCTATTCCTTCTATCACACAAGGTATACCATTCATTAGTGGAATCTCTTTCATTTTTTCATCTTCTCCTTTCTTAGAATCTACGCTTGTCTATGTCTAATCTAACAACCATCTCGCATCCTACCATAGGCTCCCCTTGCTTATCAAATTTCAAACCATTAACATACCTGCTGACAGCCCCCATCAACTTGGATGGAGCTGTTTGTGATTCCATTCCTTGTAACACTGTAGCTCCTTGTCTAGTGACATCAAACGTCACAACTACATTATGTATACCAGGAGTGTTAGCTTCTTCGGCTGCTCTTTGCAACGGCCCTAGCTGCTCGGTCCTATTTATAGGTGTAAGAGCACACGCCTCTAGCCGTGAAATAACGTCCTGATATTCCTCTGTTGCAGTAGGTTTAATAGTCAAGCTTCTTAGCTCTTCAACCAAAGAAGAAAGCTCTAAGATTTCAGCGTCAGCCTCTGTCACTATACCGTGTAAGCTTGCGATCTCTTGCTGCGATTCTTCTATCCTTTGATCTTGCAACTCATTAGCAGCGTACCCTTCTGCATGTTCTAACCCTACAGCTACAAACCTGTTTCTTATAGAACTAAACACCTCTTCGTTCATCTCTTTATATAGAAGGTGCTCCTCTTTATTACCCCTGAACTCATTAGCATAGCTAATCATGTTGTCTTGTAATGAGTCAGACCTCTCCCTTAAAACTGTATTAGCCTCAGCTACATCAGCTTCTACTCGTCTTACCTGTGAGGTAGCCTGCCTCCTGGTTTCTACAACCTCATCTGATAACCTCTCCATAAGATAATAACTACTCGCCCCACTAATAGTTAATGATACTACTACTGCTACTGCTAATATTCTAAACATTTTCCTACCTCCTTAAACGTGTCTTTAGATTTTCCCTAGATGCTCTATAAAAGCAGGGATTAAATCATAAATCTCCCTCTCTGAAAGAGGTAACATACCATCGTGACTGCTTCTATAAAACTCCTTGAACCTCTTTACCAACCCATTCTTGACAGGTACTCTAACACCCATTCCCAGAACGAACGCTTGATAATATATATCAGTAAGATACTCTTCTTCTTTAAGCTCCTCTTCAGAAGGTTTCTTTACTACCTCATTCCAGTAAGGGTTTGTCATAGCTTCTCCCATTAACACTTAAAAGAAACACTACTTAACCTATTTAATAAGTGTTCAATAAATATAAGATTAACACCTTAAGATATTGAACTGTCTCACCTGCTTAACAAGTTAAAGAGTATAACATATCATAACTCCTAAGTCAACCCTTTATGAGAGTAACGAATTACTCTACTTCAGAAGCTCCGCAAAATCACTTACACTCTCATACTCTACGTCTTTGTTTTCCCATCTGCGCTCCAAGGTATCTAGGTTCTTCAGCTCTCGTTCTACATCGAAGAGATCCCCGGTCCAGTAAGCCGATTCAAATGTGTGTCCTGTGTCTGTTGTTTCCCTAGTCATATCGTTCTCCTCTTTCTTTTGTTTATACCTATACTTCAGCACCCGTGTCTTCGACAGTACCTCCTCTGTTTATTATAAAGGAAAATAAAGACCCTTACATTCAACAGCTTACATACTCCATTATATCTCAAACCCACGGGGCCTTCTCACTATCTAACACCCGTCCCTAGTTTCTCAGTCTAACATAAACAGCAAATTCTTGTGAGTCTTTTAGTTTAACATTACCTCCATGCCCATAGCGTACACCCGCTACTGGCTTCCTACCCTTGAGTTCTAACCTCCACTTGGAATCTGCACGACTCATTGCCTCTCTAAAAATATCCACCAAAGCTCTACTCTCTGGTGTGTTCGCAAACTTTAACAGATGATTATGTTTCATTATCATTCTCCTCTTCCTGCCTTTGCCGCTCTAAAAAAGCCTGCTGATAGCAACACCAGGATAGGTCCTCTCCATAATTTACCATCTTGTCAAAAGCATTCGCTGCATTCGCAAGTTCAAAAGCTTCTCTCAATTTTTTACTCACGACTCTTCTCCAAATATAGATGGGAAAATTCTATTCAACTTTATAATCATCTCCACTTGTTCAGCTCTCTGGTGGAAAAGCTTCTCGTCAATAGCGTCAAGTCTCTCTAAGATTTTTTCGTTATCAGTCATTGTTCTTCCCCTGTGCTTCAACATAAAAGTCCATCTCTGATTCAGAGTTAAAAGCAAGACTCTCCGTTTTTTCAGTTGTCTTGGCGCGGTCCACAACTACCTCCCCCTCCTTATTCTGCTTATATGCGTAGGCTGTTTCCGTTGTTTCTATAGTTGCCCACTCTACCTGTTCGGAGTCTAGCTTCAAACCTTGCGCCTTTTTCAAGTAGTCTATGACTGCCTCTTCTACTTCCCAATAACTTAGCTTAATCACCATTATACTCTCCCTTTTAGACTATCATACTTTAGTCACTTTGTCCCTGTCAAACAAATTAGATCTATGCGCAGAGGGTTTTGATTTTGCCTTAGCAAGCCAGCAAAAGGAGCAATAATAAAACCGTGTACCGAGCCTCTCTTCATATACGACTGGCTGTTCATCACTGCACCGACAACACTTACTCATTGCTTTTCCTTTCATAGCTACTTGATTCCTAATGTTTGTTTAGCAACAGCTAATAAATCTATCAAAGGTAATTTATTACATGCATTAGGCTGATCAGGTTCAGAATTTTTCAATGCCTTCTCTAGTTCCGATGCTCTTTCTATCTGGTATGCCTCCTCTTCCGCGGCTTCGTCTGCCTCAACATAAGCCTGCTCAACCCTACACTCCTCCAGTTGTTCCAGGTATCTTTCGTGTTCTTGATTACTCATACTAATACATCCTCCCAGTAGTCATTTATTTGTCCACAAGTGTTGCAATACGCTTCTCTTTCCACGCCATCGGAGCATTCTTCGATAGGCTTAAGATTAACATCTACCCACCAGCGAAACTCAAGGTCCGAGCCTTCACACTTAACACACTTCCTAGACAGATCGGTATTCCCTATCGTATACATATCATTCTCCTCTTCCTTAACATATCGTTCATGTTTTAGTTTCTCAAGTCCAGGTAAAGTAGGATAGCTCCCCAGATTATCACTCCACAAATACCCCCAACGGTTAATATAAAAAATCCTAATTCCATTTTTAATTCCTCTTTGATTTGGTTTTCCAAGATCCCCTAGTTGGGGATTTCGGCCAGTTACCACCTGGCACTCTTCAGTTGGACTTCATCATAGATTGTCAATCATTGCGTCCTCGTTCCTCCAAACTGATCTCACTTTCTTTCTGGAGATCAAGTTTCTATTGGCATCACGGGTAATCAAATAACGGTCAAACTTCCACTTGGCATCACTGGTTTCTTCGTTTCTCACGATGGTGTTGCCATCACCATCTCTGGCAAGAGATGTCTCGTAGTATTCTTTAGTGCCATCATTGTTGAGAACACTTACGCCGCTGCTGAGAATACTGAGCCTGTCTTTCTTTAATGATTGTTCCAGCAATTCGAGGGTTTCTTTTTTGGAACAACTGCCAACAAAAGTCACGTTTTTCGCATTATCGTTACTGCGGATGACCCCGATGCCGACATAACCAAGTTTATTTGGCTTGATGGTGATGTTTGCAAAATTGCTTACGTTGTTCATGTCAGTTGTTTTCCCCGATTTATTTAACTTACACCCTTATTATACACAGTATCGTGTCGTTGTCTATACATTTGTGCAACTTTTAGCAATCATTTGCAGTTGAATTAACTTAACTTTAATTCACAAGCTTGCCAAAGCATCCTTTACAGAATCCAGAGTGGAAGCTTCTCAAGACCGAAAAAATCCTCGATGCGCCGTGTTTGCTTAACTAGGGCTTCATTGATTTGTTGCTTTTCACGCTCGGTGATCAATTCTGCAAAATAATCACAAGAGGTTCTCTCTTCCCAGTATTCCGCACCCTCTGTCCCCCATTGCACTACAACAAGTTTCGCAAACTGATTTGGTGTTAATTTTTTGTCGCTGACCTTGATCATTGTCTTAATTTCCTTTCATCATAAATTTACATGCTTCCCAGAACATCCAACCGACAATTCCCAATGCTGCCAGCAATATTATAGTACACAATGCCGTCAATAATCCAAATAGTATAGTCATTTTATTATATTCCTTTTAAGTATATAAGTGTACTGGGAAAAGCTCTAGTCCTATCTTTTTACGAAGCTCCCAAAAACTGGAACCGTATTCCGTTGAAACATTCCAAAAGCTTTCCAATCGATCACCAGGAACCGTATTATCTCTTTTATCAAACGCGCCCATAATCCCTTGTTCGTTGAAAGCGTCAGCGTCTATCTCATACAGGTATCCAAGATCCGTGGAGTGGTCTACTAGTAACACAAGACAGAGGCCGTTCTTCTTTTCTGAAAGTACCACGGCGGTAATAATTACATCTGCAAGGTAACTTTTTAACGTAGGATAGCTGTAGCACACTTCAGTCCTTCCTGCATCAAACTGAATTATTTTGCTAAGCTCGTGAATATTATACATGCTTTACTCCTCCGTGTAACCGTCAAACCAACCTTCGCCGCGTGTGTCTTCTCTTCTACAATGCGCTTGCGCTTCTTGCAGCGTCAACCCCTTAGATATTGTATAAGGGCTTCTCTGCGCATCTCTATAAAAGCGTACTATTTTATACATTACTTTATCCTTTCCTGTTTAAGTTAAAACTAGTTTGCACACCCGTTAAGATGTGCAAAGTAGTACTAACTTTCTATAACGAATAAGCCATCTTTATCCTTATCGTCATAAAATATATTGATGGTAGTGGTAAAGCCTTTCCTATCTGTGATTAAGATGTCCCTACAATATCCATTGTCATCACCAATAGCCATGGGTTTTTCAGCGACTATTTTGACAGTGTTGTGAATCGTTATTGTGCTCATATTCTGTGTCCTTGTGTTATGTGTTTCGACTTGGGATAAGCTTAGCACACTTCTAAAACTTGTCAAGCTTTAATTGATAGAATTAGGGGTTTTAACATTACAATAGTTTAATGTGTAAAGCCTTGAAAAACTTGGAAAGCTGTGATAGGAAACAGAGCGTTGTAACGTTAGCGTGTCACTTGTCAAGCTTCCGAACTATTTTCTTTTAAACCCTTGACAAGCTTCAAAAGCTGTGGTAATAGGCGTGGGAGCTTTTGAAGCTTGACAAGATGTTAATGCTTATCAAGTGCAAATGAGAATCATTCTTGTTTGAGAAGCATTCCCAGGCGGTAACGCTTGACAAGTGCAAATGAGAAGCATTCGCAACGGGGTAGGCAGGTGGCCACGGGGGGGTGGGGTGGTATAAAACACAATGCCGTACATTTCAAAGCTTTTCAACTTTGGAACTATTCTAGCTGGCGGCATCCTATTCAAAGCTTCAAAAGAATTTAGAAGCTTTAGAAGCTTTATAAGCTTAGTAGCTTTATAAGGCTCTAGAACCTTGGGGCCTGTTACTTTAGTATACAGCTCATATTCACTTTTGTCAATAGCTACATAGATATATTACATTACAATCAGTTAATGTTAGTATATTAAAAGAAAAAGACTTGACAAATCCTATATTGACCCCTATAATATATAGCATGGAAGAAGATATTAAAACAACCCATTCAAATTCAAAGTATTTATCAGCACTTTCTGCTAAACCTCAAGCAAACAGGCAACGTGAGTTGTCGGAAAAGCAGCAAAGTTTCTTAGATAACCTGATAAAAACTGGAGGTGATCCAAAGAAAGCAGCAGAGTTGGCAGGATATGCTGAAGGTAGCTATTCTCAAGTTATAAATTCCCTTAAAGAAGAAATGATAGACCTAGCCTCTCATATTCTCGCCCAATCTGCCCCCAAAGCAGCCCTTAAACTGGTACATGTGATGGATTCTAATGAACCTATACCACAAGCTAACATACGTTTACAGGCTGCGCAAACTATTCTAGACCGTATAGGACTAGGAAAAACAGAAAGAGTGAATGTAAACCATACTACGGATGGAGGAATCTTTATACTGCCTGCTAAACAAGCGGGTGAAGACCTAATAGAAGCTGAATCTGAAGCTTTAGGTTATGCGTAAGAAGAGAGGAGCAGGTTGTGTTCCTTTTGGTTACGATACAGATGATAAGGATTCTAATTATGTCATACCTAACGAAGAACATTTAGAAGTTTTTCAATCTGTTGTAGAGTCGGTAGTAGTTAACTCTATTAATTATAGAGAAGGAGCCGAATGGATCAGCTATAAGACTGGAAGACCGTTGTCAGGCAGAGGATTACAGAAGCATATAGACATAAATTATGGAAAAAGAAACTCCTCCGAACGATTGGGACATCAATCCAGAATTTTATCAGAAAGATAGTAAGGATAATTTCCTTTTAAAGCTAGATGGCACGCCAAAAAAGAAGGCAGGCCGTAGGAAAGGAGTGAAATCAAAAGGGTATAACTTACATTCTGACACTATAGCTAAGCAAAAGGCTAGGCAATCTTTAAGGTCTAAAGAAAAAAGAGCTGAAAAGATAGCTATTAAGTTAAAGAATGTAAAAGAAACGATTAGAAAGCAAAGAAAGATACAAGGTAAACTAGATGAGCCAGCTTCCAAGAAGACCCTTGCTGGGAAAATCATCACAAAAGAAGATATTGAAAAGCATTTACCTGCTACAGTAAAAGAACAAGTTTATAAAAACAGTGTTGTCTTTGAACCGAACGAAGGTCCACAGACAGAGTTCTTAGCTTCCCCTGAACGAGATGTTCTGTATGGAGGAGCCGCAGGAGGAGGTAAGTCTTATGCTATGTTGGTAGACCCTTTAAGGTTTTGCCATCGTGCAGCACATAGAGCGTTGATACTTAGACGATCAATGCCTGAATTAAGAGAGTTGATAGATAAGTCCAGAGAATTGTACCCACGGGCCTTCCCTGGCTGTAAGTTTAGAGAAGTAGAAAAAGTATGGAACTTCCCTAGCGGAGCTAAAGTAGAGTTTGGTTTCTTAGAAAGAGATGCAGACGTTTACCGCTACCAGGGACAGTCATATTCTTGGATAGGTTTTGATGAGATTACTCACCTTCCTACTGAGTTTGGCTGGAATTACTTGTCTTCTAGGTTGCGTACAACAGATTCGGAAATTGATCCCTATTTAAGGTGTACTGCAAACCCAGGAGGCGTTGGTGCGCATTGGGTAAAGAAAAGATATGTTGATCCGAATGAGCCAGGACAAGCTTTTAAAGGCGCGGACGGTCTTACAAGACGTTTTATTCCTGCTAGACTAGACGATAATCCTTATCTTTCTACAGACGGACGTTATGAAGAGATGCTTAAAGCTCTTCCTCCGGTTCAACGGAAGCAGTTATTAGAGGGTAATTGGGATATAACAGAAGGAGCAGCCTTTACTGAGTTTGATCCTACTATGCACGTTATTCCTCCTTTTCAACTTCCGATATCATGGGAAAGGGTAAAAGGAATTGATTACGGTTACGCTTCTGAAAGCGCTTGCATATGGGCAGCCGTAGATTCGACAGATGGGACACTGGTTGTTTATAGAGAATTATATCAAAAGAATTTAACAGGGAAGGATTTAGGACAGGTTATCACAGAAATGGAAATAGCTGACCCCTTTGCCGTTCCAGGTGTATTAGACACAGCTGCATGGGCTAGAACAGGTACGACAGGCCCTACAGTAGGAGAAGCTCTAGTCAATGAAGGACATAAGCTTCGTAGAGCAGACAAAAATAGGATACAAGGGAAAATTCAAATACACGAATATTTAAAAATACGACATAGTGGAAGGCCAAAGATGCAGATTTTTAACTCTTGTCCAAACTTGATAAAAGAATTACAAAGCATTCCAATGGATAAGACTAGAGCTGAAGATGTAGACACACACGCTCCTGATCACGCTTATGATGCCTTACGGTATTTAATTATGTCGCGCCCGAAAATAGACGACCCTATTAATAGAATGAGAAATTTTAGATTAGAGCAAGCTTATCAACCTATAGATATGGAATTTGGATATTAAATGGCAGAAAATACTAATATGTTTGGAGAAAGCGCTAACTCACTCTACTTAGAAGATGTCGAGGGAGAAGAAGGGAAAACCTTAGTTCTTGAGGAAGACGCTCGCAATAGGTTTGTAGGTCTTTTAGAAAGCCGCTTCAATATGGCTGAAAGTTCTAGAGATCTAGACGAGCAGAGATGGATAACGGCTTATCATAATTATCGTGGTTTGTACGGCAAGCACCTTAAATTCAGAGAAACCGAAAAGTCCAGAGTCTTTGTAAAAGTTACAAAAACAAAAGTATTAGCAGCCTTTGGTCAGTTAGTAGATGTTATCTTTGGAGCAGGTAAATTTCCTATAGGGATTAGTGAGACTAAAATTCCAGAAGGAATCCCTGAACACGCTCATTTAGATATTAATAACCCTTTACCAGGGATAGAGACAACTCCTCAAGGAAAGGAAGAGACAGGAGAATCTTCAGAAGAAGGAACTGAACTTAGTCCTTATGATGTAGGTTACGAAGGAGACGGAAAAGTATTAAGACCTGGAGCAACTTTTAACACAGGTAAATTTGAGGAAGAGTTTGTTGAGCAAAAAGCAAAAGAAGACGGAGTGTTGCGGGAAGGGTTGTCACCGTCACCGCAGGCGCTTGAGGTTAATCCGGCAGAAAAAGCAGCTCGAAGAATGGAAAAACTTATTCACGATCAAATTGACGAGTCTAATGGATCAAGTGAAATCAGAAACGCTTTATTTGAAGCGGCGTTATTCGGTACGGGTATTGTTAAAGGCCCTTTTAATTTTAATAAGACGTTAAATAAATGGGACGAGGGAGAAGATGGAGAGCGATCTTATGCTCCTTTATCAGTTAGAGTTCCTCGCATAGAATTTGTAAGTATATGGGACTTCTTTCCTGATCCTAACGCAACCAATATAAGCGAATGTGAATATGCTTTTCATAGACATAAATTAAATAGATCTCAAGTGAGAGCATTAAGCAAGCTTCCCTACTTTGATAAGGACGCTATTCGTGCTTGTTTGACAATGGGATCAAACTATGTTGAAAAAGATTATGAGCATGAGTTAAAAGATGATCATCGCTCTCAAGATTACGGTTCAGGGAAGTTTGAAGTTTTAGAGTACTGGGGAATCATGGACGCAGAGTATGCTCGTGAATCAGGGTTAGATCTAGGAGAAGATGTAGATGATTTAGACGAGGTACAGATTAATGCTTGGATATGCAATGGAATCTTGTTAAGAGTTGCAGTTAATCCTTTTACTCCTTATCGTATTCCTTATCATTCGTTTCCTTATGAACGAAATCCTTATAGTTTCTTTGGAATAGGTATAGCAGAAAACATGGATGATTCCCAAAAGATAATGAATGGACACGCTCGTATGGCAATCGACAACTTAGCTTTATCAGGTTCTCTAGTCTTTGACGTAGACGAGTCTGCTTTAGTTGGCGGTCAAAACATGGAAATATATCCAGGTAAAGTGTTCCGTAGACAAGCAGGAATGCCAGGACAAGCTATTCATGGTGTTAAGTTTCCTAATACTTCTACTGAAAATATGATGATGTTTGATAAGTTTAGACAACTTGCAGACGAACAGACAGGTATTCCTAGTTATAGTCACGGACAAACAGGCGTACAAAGCATGACAAGAACAGCTTCTGGTATGTCTATGCTTTTAGGTGCAGCTTCTTTAAACATAAAGACTGTAGTTAAAAACTTAGATGATTTTCTTCTTAGACCGTTAGGAGAAGCTTATTTTCAATGGAATATGCAGTTTCTTGAGAGTAAACTAGGTGTTAAAGGGGATTTAGAGGTTAAAGCTACAGGAACAAACAGCCTGATGCAGAAGGAAGTAAGGAGCCAGCGGCTTACTACTTTCTTACAATCCGTACAAAACCCTGCTATTGCGCCTTTTGTTAAAATATCGAAGCTGATTAGTGAGCTTGCTTATACATTAGATCTTGATCCTGATGAAGTTTTGAATGATCCCGAAGAAGCCGCTATTATGGCGCAAATTATAGGAATGCAAAATGCTGGAAAAACAGTTAGCGAGGAAGCTCTCAATTCTGGTCAACAACCAGGAGCTATGGGAAGCGTTACAGGAGCACCTGGACAACCTCAAAACCTTGGAGACACAGGTACTGGTGGGGGCAACATCGGAACGGGAAGTGTTTCGCAGCCAGGGGAAGATGGTTTTGCTGGCACGGTTGGCTCAGTTGAAGGAACAGGTTAAAGAAGCTAAAGATAGGAAGGATTAATATGACTAATAGACGATACAAGTATAACCAAGGCTCTCTAGTTTCTATGGAAGATGAAGTATCACCTGCTTTGCTGGTTCCAACAGAACAACAAGGCGAGATGTCTATGGCTTCTTCTCCTGATTTTCCTCCAGAAGATATAGCAGAGGAAGGAGAGATGATGGATTCAGACGATGAAATGGAAGGAGAGTATCTTTCTTTTATTATTAATGAGTCTCTTGATAGCGAAGAGGAAACATATTTAATGAGTAAGTTAGAAGATGATCCACAGCTGAGTCAAATATTTGACAAAGTTATAGGAACAGCTTCTGAATTTTCCGGTGAGGGGGCAGTAGAAGGCCCTGGAACTGGAGTCTCCGATTCGATTCCCGCAAGGTTATCGGAAGGAGAGTTTGTCGTAACCGCTAAAGCAGCTGATGAGATTGGTCCTGACAACATGCAGGCCATGATGAAAGACGCAGAAGCTAGGGCAGATAAACGACAAATGGCGCAGGCGGGAGGACTTATGAGCAAAGATCCTGGAGTACTTGAAGACAGTGATGAAATCAAGAAAGGAATGCTCTCAGTTAATCCCCGAATGCGAACGGGATAAGGCTACCCGTGGCAACACGGCCCCTTATCATATTTTAACCTTTTGGCTACCTTGGAGTATAAGCCCTATATTAAATAACGTATTTAATGTAGCTACCTTATAAAACGACAAGCCCCGTAAAGGAGAGTGATAATGATTGAACAGCAAGAAGAGTTACAGCCGCAGGAAGAAGAGAACGCTAATCCTTACAATATGGAAAAGTCTTGGCATACGCCAGACAAGCTAATGGATTCAGCAGACTCGTTATTTTATTCTTCTTCGTCACAGGCTACCCGTAGTAATACGGCCCCTGTACAAAAAAAAGAAGGAGAAGATAAGAAAACTTCCAAAAGGACGAACTATAAGAAACGCTATGACGATCTTAAAAAGCATTATGATGATAAGGTATCACAGTTTAAACAGAGAGAGCAGCAGCTAACAGCGCAACAAAGGGCCTCACAGCCTCAATATGAAGCGCCAAAAACTGAAGAACAGCTACAGAAATTTAAACAAGAATATCCTGATTTATATGAAACAGTAGAAACGGTTGCACATTTAGAAAGTGAAAAACAAGTTAAAGAGCTTCAATCTCAGCTATCAGCGGTTCAACAGCGTGAAAATGATATAATGAGAAGGGAAGCAGAAGCTGGTTTAAAACAAGCTCATCCTGATTTCGAGGATATTCGAGGATCAGACGAGTTTCACGGATGGGCAAAAGAGCAACCGGAACAGATACAAGACTGGGTATATAAAAATTCACTAGATGCTACTTTAGCTAGTAAAGCAATTACCTTATATAAACTTGAAAATGGCTTAACAACTCCTGGGAAACAATCTAAAAGATCACAAAACAAGCAGTCTTCTTCTAAAGCTTCAGCAGCCGATCTAGTGTCTACTAAAACAACAACAGTAGATGCGGCGCAGCCTCAGAGGATTTGGACTGAACGGGAAATTACTGCAATGCCTATGGACCAGTTTGATAGATTTGAAGAAGAAATTAATCAAGCTATTACAGAAGGCAGAGTAGTAAAATAATTTGTCTATTTTTTTAGGAGGAATCAGAAATGGCGTATAATGCAAGTGACCAATATTTTGAACAAAGCACAGATACTAATGGGAACTTTGCTAACTCCGTAAGTGGTCAGACTAATTCGTTTTTTCTTCCTGCCGTTTATTCTAAAAAGGTTCTTAACTTTTTCAGAAAATCTTCGGTAGCGGAAGCGATTACGAACACCGATTATTCCGGTGAGATTACTAACTTCGGAGACTCAGTAAAGATTATTAAAGAACCGACCATTACCGTATATCAATACGAGCGTGGTGCGGACGTAACTCAAACGAAGCTGACAGATCAAGAGTTATCTCTTGTAGTCGATACAGCTAACGCCTTTAAGTTCAAGGTGGATGATATTGAAAGCAATATGTCCCATGTGAACTGGAGGGAAGTAGCTTCATCTTCAGCGGCCTATGCGCTTAAAGATGCGTTTGACGAAGGCGTAATTGCCACAATGTTTGCAGGTGTATCCGCATCTAGCCCTAACCATATCCTTGGTTCGGACAGTGCTACGGATCTAGCTGCTGGTACATTTGATGGCACAGGTAATCTAGATATTGGTTTCGGCTCTTCAGAGCATGATCCCATAGATGTTTTGGCACACATGGCTCGTCTTCTAGATGAGTCTAATATCCCAGAAGAAGGGAGATGGTTCGTAGCCGCTCCTGAGTTCTATGAGGTTCTGTCTGCAACAGCATCAAAACTTTTATCAGTAGATTATAATGCTGGTCAAGGTTCTATTAGAAACGGTCTAGTATCATCTGGTAAGCTTCGTGGCTTTAATATGTACAAGTCGAATAACATTGCAAGCACAACTAATGCTGCTGGTAAATGTATCGCTGGACATATGTCTGCTACAGCGACTGCACAGACGATTACGAGTACTGAAGTGCTACGAGATCCTGATTCATTTGGTGATATTGTACGAGGTCTTCATGTTTATGGAGCCAAAGTACTTAGAGCCGATGCATTAGTCTCCGCGTTCTACGGTATCGACTAACCAACTGGAGGGGAGTCTGCAAAGGCTCCCTTTCCTTTTAATTTAATATTTAATTTTTGGAGAAAAGACAATGGCAAACCCAGTTATCAATATTCGAGATACAGGGCGTAATTCAGCAAGGACTTTAGATGTTCGTGATCTCGCTGATAACGTAATTAATTCGTGGACATCTGTAACAACAGGTACTATCGCAGTCACAGCGGCAGAAAACTACGATGTTTCTTTCACACAACCAGCTGATACAATCATTCGTAACGTGATTGCAATTCCTGCTGGTAACATAGTTACTGCTGGCGCATCAGGCGATGATGTAGATTTCAGCATGGGAACAGCCGCAGGTGGCGCACAGCTAGTAGCCGCTAAAGCTATTCTAGACGACGGCGGTGCTGCTGTTACTTGGACAGCTAATGCACCCCTTTATCTTATCCAAAACTCACACGGAAACGCAGCTAATGCTTTTCTAGGAACAGCGGTAGCTGCCGGAGTTATTGGTGGACCTGCTACTTCAGAGGCTATTGTAATTGCAGCTACCTTATACAGTGCAGCAGCAAGAACACTGCATATGCGTCTTACACCATTAGCAAATGATCTCGCTACAGCCGCTACTACCGTTACTTATTTAATTGAGTTCCTGCATCTAGGCGCACTGCCTGAGTAGCAAGAGGAGCAAGTAAATGCCACAATTAGGAAGTGATAAGAATCCCATTATAATGAATAGCTCTGGGAAGAAGAGTACCAGGGTTTTGGGACTTCTAGGAAGGCAGTATGCTGGAAATACTAAGCAAAAGTATAAAGATAATTATGATCGAATCTTTAAAAATAAATTAAGGGTAGGAGGAAAAGATGCCTGAATTAACCTATGGTAATGTTGTAAATTATAAGGACATTATAGAGATGGAAGGATACTACGAAAATTCTAAGGAAAAACAAGATAGTTCTTTTTATGATAAGGAAGTAGCTGCTGCTGGTAAAGAAGAAGATTAATGGCAACAACCTACCTCACATTGTCTAATGAGGTTTTGCGTGAGCTTAATGAAGTTCAATTAACGTCTGCTAATTTTTCTAGTGCGATAGGCATACAAGCCTTCGTAAAAGAATCTGTTAATAGGTCATTGAATGATATTGCAAACGAGGAGCCTCAACTTCCTTTTTTTACTGCTGGAGTTAGCGGAGGCACAGACCCTTTTTATGGGAACGTGACTGTTGCTAGTGTAGCAGGGACAAGATGGTATTTGTTAAAAGCTAGTAGCTCTAGTATCACTACGGATTATTCGTCTGTAGACTGGGATGATTTCTATATCACGACAATAAACGTATCGGGAGAATCTGCGCCTTATACATCGAAAGGGTTGAAGTTTGTTTCTTTACCAGAGTGGCGAAAATATTTAAGAGATTCCGAAAATTCTGACGATGCTTCTTCTCAAGTATATGGTACACCTAGATATATTATACGAAGCCCTGATCATAGGAAGTTTGGATTAAGCCCTATTCCAGATAAAGTTTATAATGTACATTTCTATGCTTATACGATTCCTACAGCCTTATCTGCGCATGGGGATGCTATAGTTTTACCTGACCAATACTCTTCCCTTATTACAGCTAGAACCAGGTATTATGTGCATCAATTCAAAGAAAACCTACAGCAAGCAGCTTTCGCCTTGGACGATTATAAGAAAGGAATGAAGCACATGAAATCTAACTTAATCAATCCTCAACCGAAAGCAATGATAGACACTAGGACTTATTTCTAATGGCAGCATCTCAGCCCTTTTCAGTGCCACTCCAAGGCGGTTTAGATAGAGCTAGTAATGTAATAGAACTTGTAAAAACTCCGGGGGCAGCAACAAGATTACGAAACTTTGAAGTCTCTACAAGAGGTGGGTATAGACGTATTAACGGATATACTCAACTAGGAGATGGGACAAGACCTAATGGATCTAATGCCATATTAGGAATGCATATTTATGGCGATGGGCTAATAGTTGCATCAGGAACAAACCTTTACTTTAGCCAAGACGGAGATAGCTGGCTACAGATTAATAAGGCTAGTGTAGCAGGTGGAGGAGATGATTATACAGCTTTTACAGGACGAAGTGCTTCAGCTAGAACTTCGCAAAGTACAGCGCATTTTGCTACTTATGAAGGCGATACCTCCTACGGAGAAGTCCTTATAACTGACGAAGGTTCTGGAGCAAAGCCTTTCTATTTTAAAATGACAGGGACTGATGCAGCATTAAGTAGCAGGACTTATTACGCTAAAGAGATAACAGTTAGCGGCACTCATTATCCGAAATACTGTGTAATACACGACAAGCATTTGGTAGTTGCAGGGGCAGCTACAGCTTTGAATACTATATTCTACAGCGGCACAAGCGACATAGATGATTTTACAACTACAGGATCTGGTAGTATTGTTCTAGATGATCAGGTAGTAGGTTTAAAATCTTTCCGTGATGAATTGTTTGTTTTTTGTAAGAACTCTATTTACAAGTTGCAAAACATAAATAATTCTACTACGATAGCGGTTGTTCCTGTCACTAAAAACGTAGGTTGTGTTGATGGTAAAACTATCCAAGAGTTTGCAGGGGATCTAATCTTCTTAGCACCTGATGGATTTAGAACAATCGCAGGTACGTCTAGGATTGGCGATATTGAATTAGGAACTGTAAGCAAAGCTATCCAACCTATTATAAATGACATCATTGATAACACAGCTACCTTTGAATATAGTAGCGTTGTTCTTAGAGATAAATCACAGTATAGATTATACTATAGTGCAGACTCTGCTTCAACAGCCAACTCAAAAGGAATCATAGGCACTTTAACTTCCAGAGGTTTTGAGTGGTCTGAAACACAGGGTATTCAAGCTTCTGCTATTGCTTCAGGATTTAATTACTCAGGAAAAGAAAAAAGATACCACGGGGATAGAACGGGTTACATTTATAATCACGACACGGGGAATGATTTTAATCCTGCTGGAGTATCTACAAATATCCTAGCAGAGTATCAGTCACCTGATTTTGATTACGGAGACTTCGGAACTTTAAAAACTTTAGATCATATTAAAGTTTCTTTATTTCCAGAAGGAGCCGTTGAGCCTACGCTTAGAGTTCGTTTTGATTACGATAGTACAGATAGATTACAGCCTACGGATATAGGAATTATATCTGCGACACCTTCAGTTTTTGGAGATTCTTCAGCCCTTTTTGGAACAAGTACTTTTGGCGCACCAGAGCAGCCGCTAGTTAGATCTTCACTACAGGGAAGTGGTCATAGTAACTTCTTTAAAATATTTAGTGAAGATACAAAAGCTCCTTACACCATCAACGGATTATACATTAATTATAGACCTTCAGGAAGATTATAATGGGAACAACTTATACGCGACAAAGTTCAATAGCCGATGGCGACACTATAACGGCTGCGCTTTTCAATAACGAATATAACCAAATACTAAACGCTTTTGTTTATGCTTCTAGCGGAACTACAGGACATCAACATGATGGTACTTCTGCTGAAGGTGGTAATATACATACGATTGGCGATCAAGATTTTCTTAATAAGATAGTTGCAGACAGTACAAATAATAGATGGGGAGTTTTTGTCGAAGTCTCCAGTGCTGCTGTAGAGCAAATTAGAATAGCTGATGGAGTTGTCTCCCCAGTTACAGATAGCGATGTAGACATAGGCACAAGCTCTCTATACTTTAAGAATGCTTATATTGATAGTATCACAACCACAGGCAACGTAACTGTTGGAGGAAACTTAGCAGTCACGGGGACAACAACCTTTAATGGTGGTACCCTAACTCTAGGAGATTCTGCCAGCGACAATGTAGTCTTTGGAGCCGATGTAAACAGTAATATTATTCCAAATACAGATAGTGCTTATGATCTAGGTAGTGCTTCACAGGAATGGCGTGACCTCTACTTAGATGGTACAGCCCATATAGATACTTTAGATGTAGATATTAATGCTACTGTTGCAGGTACGTTAGGTGTTACAGGTGTATTAACTACAACAGCTACACAGGTAGCAACTGGTGGAATCACAAGTGGTTCTGATATTATTTCAGACACAGACAGCACAGATAGCTTAGGGTCTACAAGCGTTAGATGGCTAAAAGGCTGGTTCGATACTTTGACAGCAGGAACATTGACGATTGGTTCAGGAAGTGTCACAGATAGTTCAGGGGCTATTTCATTCGGCAATGAAAACCTAACGACTACAGGAATTATCACTGCGGCAGGAACCTCAGTCTTTACAAACTTAGACATCTCTGGCGACATAGATGTAGACGGAACTACAAACTTAGACGTTGTTGATATAGACGGTGCAGTAGATATGGCATCCACGCTTGCCGTTGCGGGAGTCCTAACTGGAGCCTCGCTAGATATTTCAGGCGACATTGATATTGATGGCACTAGTAACCTAGACATAGTTGATATAGATGGTGCTGTGGATATGGCTAGTACTTTAGGCGTAACAGGGGTAGCTACACTTGCATCCTTAGTAGCCACTACAGCAGACATCAATGCAGGTACAATAGACGGAGTAACGCTAGGAACAAACAGTGCAATAACTCAAGCTGTTATTGATGATATCGACTTAAATGGCAAAGTCATAACAATGACGGGTTCCGCTGGAGATACTGCGGTATTGACGGCAGGGACGAATGGAACGCTAAGTATTGCCACAACTGACGCAGGTGGCGCTGCCGCAAACTTTTCAATTTCGGCTGATGGGACGGTGGATATTGATTCAAATGAATTAATGACACTAGACTCTGGAGCAGCTATTAATATAGAACCTGCGGCGGGATCAGCAATTCTATTAGATGGAACGATTAGCATAGACGCAGGAGTAGTCACAGGCGCAACGAGCATTACATCAACAGCTTTTGTAGGAGCATTAACAGGAGATGTCACAGGTACATCATCCAAAGCTACAGTCACAGATAGCACAGCAAATACAAACTTCCCTGTAGTCTTTCACAACGAGTCTGACGGACTCTTAGACGACACAGGAGCTTTACGATACAATCCAAGCACAGGAGAATTGCTAGTACCTAAACTGACTGTAGCAGGAACAACCACTACAGCAGACACAGTAACTATGCAAGCAGCCAATGCTGTAATCTTTGAAGGCGCTACAGCAGACGCCTATGAAACTACACTGAGTATTGTAGATCCTACAGCAGACCACACACAATATTTAATCAATCAAGGAGGATACATTCCTCTTTTAGCAGCATCAACTACGACTGCAATTACTTCAACACCTGCTGAGTTAAACATCTTAGACGGTGCTACAGTTGTAGTAGGAGAGGTAAACGCTTTAGACTTAGGTTCAACGGCTGTAGGTACAGCAATAGCTTCTAAAGCAGTTATCTTAGATTCTAATAAAGATTATACAGGCGTAAGAAACTTAACAATCTCTGGTGAGCTAGACGCAGCTACTTTAGATATTAGCGGTGCGATAGATGTTGCAGGAACAGCCAACCTAGATGTAGTAGACATTGATGGTGCTGTAGACATGGCAAGCACTCTAGCAGTCGCAGGAGTCCTAACCGGAGCTTCACTAGACATATCAGGCGACATCGACATAGATGGTACAAGTAACCTAGACATCGTAGACGTTGACGGCGCTGTAAACTTTGCAGCAGACGTAACGTATGCAGACGGTGCAGACATCATCACCGCTTCAGCAGGAACCTCAAACTTCAGAGCAGGTGTAAACGCTGGTAACTCCATAGCCTCTGGTGGTACCTACAACGTGGTTGTCGGTGATGAAGCAGGTACGGCGATTACTACGGGTGATGAGAATACTTTTGTAGGCTATACCTCTGGTGATGCTACGACCACAGCTACTGGAAACACTGCCGTTGGTTTTAGCACATTAACAACTAACGTATTAGGAAGCAGAAGCGTAGCAATAGGTAGGGCCGCTTTACAGACACAGAACCCTGCTAGTGCAGCTAATATGTACAACACAGCAGTTGGATTTGCCGCAGGTGAAGCAATAACCACAGGCACACTCAACACCTTCGTGGGTGGGCTTGCAGGTGATGCAATTACTACTGGCGGTGAAAACGTAGCAGTTGGCTATCAAGCTTTAGGGGCTGATACACTAGGCGCGCATAACGTAGCGGTTGGCCCATACGCCTTACAAACC
>JGI24006J15134_10000361_pt1 | contig 28283 bp, 35 predicted proteins | sample LinPmetageLP53_FD_15134 | JGI IMG/M metagenome (IMG submission 15134)
GTCGGCACCTTCCCCCGTATATAAATAATCTGACACACTATAATTAAAAAACAGTCTATCCCAAAGATTTTAGCTTGTCCTTTTTACTGTCCTTTGATATGGTAATAGTGCTGGGCTTAACCAGCATCAAAAAAATACCGTGGGGTTTTTTCCCCAATAAAATAACGGTGCGAAAGGTTTTTTTGATTGGATGAATATGAGAGGCGCCGCCATAGCTTTATGTTATGGCGGTTTTTCCTTTGATGTGTCTATCGATCAATCCGCTATCAACGATCAATCGGCCAATGTATTCCGCGCACTGAGGAACGATACTATTTCCTAGGGATCTAATTCGGTCCACCCGATCGGGAATCCCATCATCTCTTCGACAAAGGCCGGGTTCAGTCGGGAATCCTTCCCAATAGTTTCCTGCGTGTATCCCTCTTGTATCGCCGCCGACAAACTTTTGTATCCTCCTAGTTTTTTGCATTGATATCTTTCCCATTCCCTCGGTGATGCATTTTGACGGGCTGCTGTTGCAAGTGGGGTAGGCAGCATCTCGCGCCGCGCCATTCCCTGAAGCGAATATCTTTTCTTTGTGCTGCCTAAGCTTCTGTTGTATCCGTAGGTGCTCGCTGTTGGGGTAGGCAACTGCAAACCAGCGCCGCCGCAAGTGGGGAGCTCCCATTGACGAAGCTGATACAATTCCCCATTGCATATCGTACCCGATTTTGGCCATTGCTCCGCAAATCTCGGGTAGCCCCAAATTAACGACATTTGGCACGTTCTCCAGGATGATAATTGACGATCGTAAAACGCTAATGTATTCGAGTAGATTGTACCAAAGACCACTTTTCTTTCCTCCGAGACCCGCCATTTTTCCGGCTGTCGATAGGTCTTGGCAGGGAAACCCCCCGCAAAGAATATCAGGCCGTGGCAATGTGCGCGGGTCTGTCTGTGTGATGTCGTCGAATTTCGGCACATCTGGCCAGTGCTTAGTCAGCACTCTCCGACAAAAAGGATCCTTTTCAATTTGCCATACCGTTTTCAAATTGGGTATCGCCCGTTCCAATCCCAGCTCAAAGCCGCCGATCCCTGAAAATGTTGATCCTAATGTTATCATGTTTCTGATTTAATCAATTGATATAGCTGTGTCAACCAAAAGTTTACATCAGGAGAATAGGCAATGGCAAAGAAGGACCGTCAGAATATCGTGATAACCAGCCGAGCAGGAAACGAAAGAATCGAATCGGCTATACCTAAATTTCAAAGCAGATATGGAATGGATCGGGATCAAGCAACAGCCGTAGCCATCCGGCTAGAATCCGCCGGCCGGCTTCATGGATCGGATGGTTTGATCTCCAGGAATACAAAGCCCTTCGGCCCTGGCCGCTTCGCCCTTGCAGAAATGGCGATCAGTAGAATCCCCAAACGAAACAGAACTACAGAAAGGGAAAAGATCGATACGGATGATATGGATACCCTACGGCGGGCCTATGCTGCTCCCAAACGCAAGCTAGCACCGAAAAGGATCAAGCCACCGAAGCCAAGAACAAAGCGTAAAAAATAGGCCATTCTGTTAGAAACTATCCAACCTATCCAACCTAGCTAACCTATTCCCTATATAATCTATTTACCCCCTACTCTACCCAAATAATATCTTTGTTGTGGATTAGGTTAGCTAGGTTAACAGTGCTTGTAACCTGCTGATATTTCGACGAAAAAAAACTGTCAACCTCGCGATAAGGTTAACAGTAGGATGGATAGTCCTTGGTTTGTGACTAGAAGGCGATCAAAAAAAGCGCCGCGATGAAAACACCGAAGGAAACAAGATCGATAAGACTATCCATCTTTCTTTTCCTCGATCCATTTTTCAACCAGTCCGATAAGAACCGATGAAAAGGAAATCCCGTCTTCCTTGCATTCTTGCTTTGCCCTGGCGAGCAATTCGACAGGAAATCGGATTGATATCATCTTCGATTTGTTACCGTGAGATAGCCGGCCGCGTACTCTATTCTTCATTACTGCCCCCTTTCTGTATGCGCGGTAGGAGATCAGAAACTCGTTCTTGTACGTATAGACATGTATCCCACGAAGTTATAATTGAATTCGTATCATATCTTTCTTTTTCGTCTGTCGTTTTTCGCATATATCTTGCCTCTCGTTTCGAATCTTTTATAAATCCAATCGATTTAATGTTAATCCAAATGGATTGTCCCCATTGATCTGTTACAGAAATAAACATTACTCGCCCCCTTTCAGGATTGCGCGTAAAATTTTAATGATTCGCTCAGAAAGAACTTGATGAGATCCGCCGTATTCATCGGAGATTTTCCAGCCGGTATCGAGCATCTGAAGCGCTTCTTTGTTTGTAACGGTTATCAGTTTCCCGTTTATTCTGATTTGCATTTTGTATCCTTGTTTGAATGGTGCTGTATTGCACAATTTTAATGTATCAACATTTAAACATATGTCAATACATTTATTTCATTCTATCCAAGAATCTCCCTGATCCATCTTCACGAAACCAAGAAAACACAGAATCATCAGGATCAGAAAAGCGACACATGCGCCTGAACAAAGCCAGCTCATTGGGGCGGATAATGGCAAAATTTCCACGCTTGCAACGCTATTTTTTGGGCTGTTTTTTCTGCTTCGGCTTTGGCTTGCCATCCATTTTTGATTTGATGATAAGCAAAATCACATAACTGTATAAAATTCACCCGATCATTAGCTAATTCCATCTGATGAAGATGGCTTATGCACTTTTCCAGGATTTGTTTTTTCATTTTTTCGTTTATCATAAATTCCTTTTCTGATATTGCGATCAATCTGGTTTGTTTATTTCTCATTTCCCCTCCTCCGGTGCTGGTGGCGTCCAAACGTAGGAGCTCCTTTTCGTGTCCTTGTTGTACTTTCGGCGCTTGGTCCAGCCGGCGCCGGAAAGAAGCCCGGATAGCCGCATAAGCACCGCTCTGTTCTGCTGGGGCGATTCGATCTTGAGAACTTGAATCAAAAGATCAGTCAAGGTAAATTCTTTCATATCAATCGTTTCACCTGTCATTGTAAATTTTGGTGTTGCCATATATTCAATAATTGCTTCCATCCATGAATCGATCGCCTTGTAGGGCTCCTGGTATCGGGTCAATTCCTTCTCGAAATCAATCCCGTCTTTCTCGGTCAATCGGCCGGGATCACCCCGCCGAAACTCATATACTGCATCGGCCCAAATCAGATCGATATTTTCATCCGTCAATTTGTCCAGATCGATATTTTCCAACATAATCGGATAATATCGCCGGTCTCCAGTAGCATCCCGGAAAATCTCTAATTCGTTTGATGATCCGCAAAAAACAACCTGTCTTTTCTGGTCGATCTCATACCGCGCATAGGCGGGCCGATATGTATCGGATTGACTGGAAAGAAAGGATTTCGTGACCGTGCTATCTCTGTTCCTCGTGGAACTCAGCTCGGCGAATTCATAGATCCATTTTCCGCGGAGCTTCGAATATGAATCCCGCCCGCCCCGAATATCGATAGCCGAATCCGAAAACCAGTCGTCATTTTTCGCCAGTCTTCGAAAAAGGGTGCTCTTGCCGATGCCCTGGGCGCCGAGCAAAATCAAAGAACAATCAACTTTACAACCTGGATCAAAGATTCGACGTACCGCGGAAACGAGCCACGCCCGCCCCATTTCGGAGATTAGAAGTTTGAAGCGTTTTTCCTCCTCTTCGTTTTCCTTTTCTCCCCGGCCCTCCGGCTTTTGTCTTTTCATAATTGTGCAGAACTCGGTTAGGAAAGTAGATGCGTACGGCTTAGCCTTATCCCTTATTCCGTCGGTCTCCAATTTCTTTAAATATTCGCGTACTGGGTGATAGATATTATCCTCCCTGCGCGCGATGAATTCGATCATCTGCCCGACGTCCTCTTTTCGGAACTGCACGCCATAGGCCCAAGATATCTCTAGCCGCAATTCGGTAATATGGTGGTCGGCTATTCTGCTGCCCTGAAATTCCAGCTGACCCGTAAATTCGTTGAATCGGATCAGATCGCCGATCGACACGTTCAGAGCATCGATCACCATATGACAATTAGCAAGATTCGCAATCGGTTTTCCTCTTTTAAATCGCTCCGAATAGTCATCGGGATAGCGCTCCATTTTAACAACTGGGTAGTCATCGCGATGGCCAAGATTAACACTTTTTAAAATGTTGCTGATCTCTACTTTTGCCGGCTTTTCCTCTAATGAAGCATATGCACGTTGCACCGTTTTTATAATGTAGCTCGCCGGTTTTGCTTTCTTCTCGGTGCCATCTTCGGCAACATAGTCGTAATCGCGGCCCTCATTTCTGATCTTCGCGCATAATGCATTAAATGCATCGCCGATTTCAACACGTAGCCAACTCAATTCTTTAACGAAAACCCAGTCGTACGCGGACGCGCTCTGATCGCCTTTTCTCTTGCCCTGGTTGGCAAAATATCCGGCTAATTCGTCATTTGTATCAATCAATCGGCGCACGTTCGCCGATAGAATCGGCTTCGGTCGAAAAGAGGATTTTGGTAGTTTCGTCTTCTTCTTCTTGCTCTTCGGCACATCGAAGATAGCGCCGGCGCCGAGCATTTCATCCAAGCCATCGAGAGAATGTATATTTCCAGCCATCGCCGCAAAAACCACGCGCACGGGATCCTTTTTCAGATGCCAGCTCAAAGGAAGACGAAGAATTCGCGCCCCATCCCATGCATGCGTATCGCCGTCAACCCTTGCAAGCAATCTTTTATTGAGATCCTCGATCCGGTCCAAATCGATTTCCCGATCAAGAAAATAGTAGATGTGAAGACCGCCGCCGCTTTGAATAATCGCAGAGGGTTCGATCGGCAGCGCATTGACTAGCGCCCAAGTTTGATCCCGGCCCCCCGTGTCCTTGTCATCGATATCCGACCAAATAACGCGCCCGGGCGAGCAATTCGAGCGTTTCCCGTTCTCGCGGGATTTCCTGGGAAGAACACCGAAGAAAACGGCATGATTCGCATTTTTGCATTTCTCGATCAAATTGGGAAGATGAGAAATGAGATCCGCCGCCCCATCAAAAAAGCCGCCTAGATTGTATTTTCGCCGGGCCTTTGCTCGGTCGGGAATCGGCCGTATCTCGATCAGCGATTCCGCCGGGAACATAAATTCGAGGAACTCACGGAGGAGCCTGTTTTGCTCCTGCCCATCAACCGAGTTAAGTTTTCTATACATTGGTCTTTGTCCTTTGTTTGAATGTTGGGGATAGGCGGGCATGCCTATCCCCTTTCTCTATTCTGATAGCTCGAATTTGACGGTATTCGCGATTTCTCCGCGTACCTGATCGATAGGGCAACCCCTAAGCAAAGCAAGCACGGCCGCGATTCTGCGAAGACTGCGCATTGATGGGAATGCGCGACGGGTTAGCCACTTGTGAAGAGAATGACGGCTAATCATGAATAATTCCGCCGCCTTTCCCCTGGATAGCTCATTTTTCAGTAATTGACTATCAAGCCATTGATCGAATTTCATAGCCGATCCCCTAATATCGTAATTGTGTATTCCAGTAGTTTTCGCCGCCGTTCCTCTATCCGGCCCCGTCGGTCGGCTAGCATATCGCGCCGCAATTCTTGATTCAAGCTATCAATCTCATCAAGATAATGCCTCGATTTTCTTACCCAGTCCTGGGTTTTTGGAGCTGCTGGGATATGCTCCCATTTGCTCATTCTCTTTTGAAGATGCTCGGCATCGATCAAAGGAAGAGGGCTATCATTTACGCGGATCCATCCATATCGGGGATGTAGCATTTCCACCCGCCATAGATCTTCTTTTCTCGCTAGTCGTATCATTCTCGTTTCCATTTTTTACACCTCGCCACCACAAAACAGATATAATGTTGTAGTTGGTATTTTGTCAACTTTTAGTTTACAGGAAGGAAAAATGAAACAAATAACGCACGCGATCCACGCGGTAATGGTCGACTCCCAGCACATCCCGAAATCGGGATTTAACCGACATATGAAATATAAGTTTTCAACGGTCGAAGATGTCATAGCCGGCACGAAAGAAGCCCGATCAAAGCACGGGATAGCCATTATTCCAGATCATCAGGAAATCCTAAATCGCGATGCATTCGGGAAACAATACCTGATTGATATCCGGGCGCACTACATTGTCCGGCACACCGTGTCTGGCGAGGAATTCAAGTTTTCGATCCTTTCATCCGGTATCGACAGCCAAGACAAGGCATTTCCCAAAGCGCTCACAATGGCTTTAAAATACGCGTATATTCAGCTTTTTTCCCTTCCACGGGGCGATGATCCCGATAAATTCTATGAGGAGGAAAAGAAGAAGTCCGTACCCAACGCACGAAAAAACAAGCGCTTTATCGAATTCTGCAAATCCTACGGAGGAATTGAAACCGTGCGGAATTGGATGATGGATAACAACTATCCCGATGTGGATACCCTCCCAGCTCATCGGCTTATCGGGATGATTGAAGCTGTTGAAAAAGGGGCGATCATGATAGATATCCCGGCGAATAGATGAAAGAGACCTGCGACAAATGCGGGGGCCGGATTCGTTGGATTGAATGCGACGGAAAAAGGATCCCGCTTGACGTATACACGATAGAGGAAAGATTCGTTCAGCTAAAGGGAACTTGGGGCCGAGGAATTGCGGGGGTCTCGCATTTCAGGACTTGCCAGGGAAAGAAGCGATTCCGAATTGGAAATTAGGCAAAAAAAAACCCCCGTGGGGGCTAATGTTTAATTACTTTTTCGTTGCTTTAAATCTTTGCTTTGTTCTTTTTACTAATTGATCAATCTCATTATCTAAAATTTGATGCATAATTATCTTGTTTTCATTTTTTACAGCTTTAGCAAAATTTAAACCTGTTTGATCTCCTTTTTCGGCGCGGGCTATTAAACTGTCAATGATTAATTCTATTTGCTTTTGTGGTGTCCAATTCATTTTGTTTTCCTGGTTTGAATGTATATACTATTAACCTCCTCCCGGATGATGTCAATACATTTATTTAATTATCTTCATTCAGGCAAAAAAAAAGCCCCCGTGGGGGCTGGCGATTAGGCTTTTATCATCGCTTGTTTTTGCCTTTTTCTGGTTGTAATATCGAGTTTAATATTGTTACTCAGTTTTGTGAGTAAGAAGATAAGATCGTTTAATTCAAACTTGTAAACATAGTTTATAATCAAGTCATCATTTTGATTAATGTAGTGTGAGTATCCGGCCTTTTTTACTGCTTTTTTGATTTCGTTTAAAGTCATTTTTGTTTTCCCTTGTTTGAATGTATATACTATTAACCTCCTCCCGGATGATGTCAATACATTTATCCAATTATCTTCATTTTAACAAAATAGGGTATAGCGTCGCCCCGCATTTTTCACATGTTGGATCTTCAATATCTTTACTTAAATCAATATATAAATTGCAATTCATGCATACATGAATGTTTTCAGACATTTTAATTCCAGCGCAAATTATACAAATATTTCAGCGTCGCCATGATTACGGGGAAAACATGCACGTCTACGGCGAAATCAAAGGATAGCACACCTTTCTCTATCGTTATTTTTGCGACGGGCTGACCAAGCGATACGACCAGAAAAGCCCGGTGGTGATAAAGCTGGGTTGAATATTCCTTCATTTTGTCGAAATGACCGCGGATTCTGCTCAGCAAATCCGGGGAATCCATATCTAGGGTGATCCCGTGGTTAATGATTCCCTTGATAATCGTTAATTCGTTGTCCATCGCGCCGCTAAAACCTCCGTAATGCTGATTTTCGCTTCAATTTTTTCCTCTATCCCAGCGAACCAGGCCTCGGCCGTGATCGAATAAACTAGATTGTCGTTTTTTATAATCCCGGCCGCTTGAAGCGCATCTAGCACGCTCTTGATCTGATTATCAATATCCTCTCTACTCCTGCATTTCGGTAGCCGATGATCTTTTGTAGTCTTTCGGATCTTTGATTTCGGCTTTGTGCAAAGGAATAGGATTTCGACCTGTAGGGCATTATCTAGGGGTTTTTTCCCCTGCCATTGGTGCCTAAGGATGAATTCCGCCATATGCTGAAATTTCTTGTATTTCGGAGGGTAGTATGCTCGTTTGTTGGATATCCTGGGGCGCGGATGGCTTGGAATATCGCCGGGAATTGTGATCGCCGGATGCATCAAAATATCTTTGGATTTACTCACCGCTTGCCTTTAATCTGTTTACGTCGCTCTCGATCAGATCAATCCTTCCAACCAAAGCCCGGAAATCTAGCGCCAAAGTCGTAATTTTTTCCGTCATCGCCTGCACTTTCGCAGTCATCGCCTGAACTACTTCGATGTGTTTTATCGTGGTAGCGTCGCGCGATGTTTCTATTTTTAGGATGACTTCGTCATATCGAATCCTTAAAGCATCCTCTCTTTTCTGGCTTTTATCCTCAAGGGTGCTGATCTGCTCCATCCATTTATTTGTGAGATCATCTAGTCTTTTTTGCTGCCCTTTACTTTGCCAAATTAGATAACCGGCGAATGCGACTAATGGGGGCGCATTGAAAAGCATATCGGTTAAAGCGGTTGTTGTTTGCGGGTCCATTTCATATCCTCCGGTCGAATAATTCGACACAATTCCTAAAGATATCTTTATCATTTTTTGAAGCGATATGGCAAAATCTCCACAAGGCCTGTTTGTTCAACATATTTCCTATTTTCTCGCAATCCGTTTGCGACGTTTTCGCATCCAAGCCCCTTTGCTGCATCCTGCAAAACAGCTCGCGGCACAACAAAGAACCATCGGGATGTTTCTCTATAAATTCGGCCGTGCAAACAGGCTTGACTAGATCCAAATCGGTTAATTGCTGCTGCAGTTTTACCTGTTCAAGCGCCGTACTCGGGCCTTGGTTCGCCTTTTTTTTGCTAATTGCAAGCATGATCCCGGCGCCGCCGCCGCCGCCCGCAATTAGTCCGATGATGAGAGCCGCCCACATCATTCTATTTACTGCCGATGAAATCGTTAATTCCGTTCGCAATTGCTTCTCCTATCGCCCTCATACCTTTGATCGAAAATAGAGGCTTGTGTGCTCGTGAATCGATGAATGCCGGCTCTGCACATATCCCGATGGCCCTAACTCCCTTTATGGTATTAAAAGCGTTTCTAGTCCAGTTTTCCGGGGTCGCCGATATGCTTTTCACCTTGTTTTGGAGCTCCGGACATGCAATCCTTAGCCGCTCGTTTATCGCATCGGCTAATTCCTTGCCTCTGGTGCTCCGGAAATCGTAAAACATGGACCCGTATCCGATCCCCGATCCAACTCCCGCATTCAGATGCGCCGCTATGTATATCCCCAATTCACCTTCTTTCTGATAGTGATTCGCGCGCCGATGCCTTTCGAAATAGGCGCCGTCTGAAATAGGAATTACATCATGGCCCAATTCCCTCAGCCTGATCTCGCAAGCCAGCAAATATCGACTGGTCCAAATTGCCTCAGAATCGTGTACGTCCTTGTCCCCATCGTTGTCCAGATCCGCCGCCGCGCCCAAGGCCGAGCGCCGGTTGTTCTTCCCTGAATGCTGACGGTCCAAAAATATGACAGTCATTTAATTTCTCCTATTAATTGATACGTTATTCTCCAGTTCCACCGTAAAAATCCATGATCCATTTTTCCAGCTCTTTTCGATGATCTGAAGCTTGAAATTCTCCATGAAATATCCGGCGCTGGTGACGGATAGAATATCGCCCAATTGCAACCATCCGTAAAGCGGATCAGCCTGAATTTCCATAGTCATTTTTGGAAGTGCGCGCCGCCTAATAATGTATTGCGCCGCCCTCATCGCCGTCTTGAAATCCGAGATATAGCCCGCTTCAATTTCCCGGTATCGATCGCCGTATTTGGTTCGGGAAACAATGGATAGATCGCTGCTCGTAATCATCCCGTGGTTGTTGGGGGGCTCAGGATCGATCTTGACGAATGTTGCAAGCCCATCTAGAAAGACGTCAAAGGCATATCGGAGCATCAAACGATTTACAACGTCCTCCGGCTCGCTCGCCCATTCAACGGGGGAAACGAAATAAAAACCGGCGCCTAATGTCACGTCATAAATCGGACGGGGAATTTTAGAGAGATAGATAAGGGGAATTACCGGCCTCAAGCCATCCGCGCCGTTAACCGAATGCACGGGGACAAATGGAAAAACGTTATCCTGAAGAAATTGATACGGCGCTAATTCGGGATCGTCTATGTAGCCCCCTATTTTCCAATTATTGAGAAATGTCGCGACGTTCTGCCATGCATTTTGATCGATATCCGCGCCGCACATGTCGAAGAAATAGAGAATCACGTCGCCGGCGCCTTCGAGCGCTCCCGGGCCGTATGTATTGAGTGTTCCTCCTCCTCCACTCCAGGACACATAATAGCGAGGTTCGTCGGTCTCACAATTTCCATGCTCCAAGCCCGCATGTCCTCCCGAAATCATCCAAGGATTCACTATCCCGTCAACCAGCGCCGCCGATCCGGTCCATTCCGCAAATTGCATTTCCACGTAGCTGATTATGATCCCCTCCGATGTGAGGAATTTCAGTACGGGAACTCCGGTTTTTATATTGTTCTGATAATCTCTAATCGTGACCGTTGCAGCTGCAACTTCTCCAAGGGCGATACAAAGCCAGAATTTATCAAAATCCTGATAGTATCCCGGCGCAATAGTCGTGATTATCCTATGGATGATAAAGGCCGGCGAGCCGTGTAGAGTATCATTTTTCAACGCTCCTAGATGTCCAGTATAAAAATATTGATACGGGCGCCCAATTATCAAAGGATAAACTGATCCGTCGCTAAATTCGATCGGTACATTTACGGCCGGCGCTGGTGGTGCTGGTGGTGCTACGGAGGAATTTGCATTGAAAAAACCGGTTGCTTTAATAATTGGTTCGGGTTTGTTGGCGGGATTCCTCTCGATTGAAAAAGCCGCGTAACCCTCCGGGCGCTCTGGATTTCCAATTATGGGCTGGACGATATCGCCGGAAAACAAGCGGGTCCTTTTTTCGTGAGTTTGCTGCACGACTGCGGCGCGCTCGGTTACCATCGAGAGCTCGGCCGTTGCATTGTCCAACAGGCGCCCGAATTGGAAGAATTCGCGTAAAAGATTGACGGGAAAAACCAGCTCAATAGGAATGCTATTTTTTTCCGGGCCTTTCATTTCCTCCATTGATTCCGACCAATCGGGATCTGATAGCCCGCCGCCGTAGTGGATGCTTTTTCCTCCGTCGGTCTGGATATCGAGAGGATAGGAGGAAAAGCGGAAAATCCGCCCGCCCCAAGTAATCTCCAAAAGGAAAATTGGAAGCGCTCCGAGTAGATCGCCGCGGCTAATCCGCATCAGATCACCTCCACCATGTTAATCGATCCGATTCTAAAGATTTCACCACGCACAGAAACAAGCTCTTCGCCTATCGCGTTATCGATGCTCGCGGAATCATCGAGCATAACGAGAGCATGTTGTAATTCCCGATTGTACACGCGCACTTCCTCCCCTGAATTATCTGCGAATTTGACCGATGGAAGATAAACTACGGGGCGATCCGGTCCTCTCATATGCCGGATGTAGCCGAGAATGTCAAAGGCGATTCCGCCGAAACTTGCGACAGCTTGCGCCGCTCCATTGTATGAGCCCTTAAACCAGTCCGGCGACGGGCTGCCCCCCATCGGCATCAAAGGCGACGTATCCACGGGATCAGACCAATTGATCGAGAAATTCCGCCTTCCCTTCCCAAGATTCCTAGTGCGGATTATTCCATCCGGCTGATCGAATGTTTCGGTATTTGCGGAAAAAGTGATTTCCCGGCCGTGAGAATACTGGGGGGCGATGGCATGAAATGGGCCAATCGATAGATGCCCGATCCGAAAATCTCCCGTTCTCGTGTTTTGCGAGGAAATACGAATTCCGAGCGCCGAATATTTCGCCCCGTTCAGATTAATTATCACCGTTACATTTTTGGGGAAAATCGCAACGTCTAGCGACGCAGTTGGATCGCTCGCCTGGGTATCATTTAAAACAATTGTAGCCGGTCGCGGGGTTGTCGTACCATTCCAGGATCCTTCTGAATTGGTCCGGATTTCCCGATAGACAGGCGGGGCGCCGGGGATTTGCGCCGTTGCACCCGTCAATTCATCGTGGAAAAAATAGGGATGTGGCGCCGCTCCCGTGGGATCTGCTACCAACCTGGATCCGTGTCGAGTCGATTTTATTAAAATCCCGGGATTGATCAATTTGATAACTTGCCAAGATGCAGATCCCGCGTCGTATCCTTCGAGCTGAAAATCCTTGAAATTGATATTTCCTAGATGAATCCCGATCATATCGCTCTGAAATGCGATGTTTTCGCCGTTCGCATCTAGCCGGATGGGTATGAACTCCGCCGGCACAGCACCGGCGCCGCTTCGCTCTTTACCTCTCCATCCGTTCTGCGGTGATGGTGATTGCGCATGAAAAAGGTTTTCAATACCATAGCTAGAAGCGGGCGAAACGGAATAGACATCGCTTAATTGGGCGGGTCCGTCCTGGGTGGAAATAAACATTCCCTCGGCCACCTGAAGCGCATTTCCTTCCGACGGATACAGCTTCGCCGATAGATCGGACGGGGTTGAAAATCCATTGAAAAGATCCGGGAAGAACTGGCCCCCGTTTCCGTTCTTGTATGCGATGCAGACTTCCCCCCAATAGCTAATAGCCGATCCTGAAGCGGTCGCCGCCTGGTTCCCGATCGATAGATAGTTATTTGCGCCGGCCCCGCCATCGGCAACCGCCGCATTACTTGCCAGCAAATTCCAGCCTTTGGCATCTATATGATCATTTCCCCTCCACCATGCCGAAACCCTCCCATTTCCAAGCGCAACCAGGATTTCAACTCCCGTATCCGTCAGAATGCTGGCGGGATTCGGTGTAACCGTTGCAAGATTCGCCGCTCCCAGCTCATCGCGTAATTGGATCTGTGTAGGCGAGAATCGGAAAATTACCCTGTAGCTGTGCGCCCCATCGCTAATATAGAGATCCGCGGCTATCTCGTTCCCGGATACCGTTCCACCTGTCGCCGGCCGCGCGACGAATCGGGCGATCGTTCCCGTGGTGGTGTGCGCCGCTATCGGTGATAGCATCGAATACGTATATTTGATGCTACTAGTGGTACTGGTGGTAATCTTCAGTCCTCCGGTTGTCAATTCCACGACCGGCACGCCTGATATCGTATCAGTCCAATCGGGGAGAATATCCGGCACGACAAACGGAATATAGGTATGGTTATACCCAAATTGCTGATAAATATCAGCATCCTGGAATCGATCGGGTAATGTTATTGAGCTGTAGCCGCGCAATCCAAAAAGAAGAAGACTATTATCAATCGTTCCAGCCGTTGTTTCTGGCTGGCAAAATACCCATGTACGCCCCTTTGCCGAGCAAGCTGAGAAATTACGAAGATATTCCGTATCATCGTTCATTGCTTGCACAAATGGGGGGATCCATCCGGGATCTAATAGGCCGGCATATTGCCAGGTTTCTCCCTGGTCGGTGCTGATTTTCATCCAAAGCCCGCCGTTTCCGCCGTAGGATTGTGCCTTAGTTGGGATATTTCGAAACAAAACAAAAATATTGTTTTCCTCATCGATCCACGTTGTAAGAGCTCCGGTCTCGAATGTTTTGCTGGTGGTGTTAATATATCCTACATCCCATCCGCTAGAAATGTCCAATTCCAAGGCTCCCCGGCTCGCAAAGGGAAAGAATGCATTGGGGAAAAGAAAGCTTTTACCGTGTCCGTCTGTGCTCGCCGCATCATTGATACTCGTTATGTAGCTCAAAATAAAACCATCGTCGCAAACCACCATAGACGGAGAATAGCAATAGATATTATCCGCCGTGGTGCCGATCGTCGTAAACGTCATCCCTTCGTTAACGCTCGCCGCCTGAATGATAATATTGTTTTTTAGCCCTGCCAGTTTCGTGAGTGATCCGATTAAAAGAATCTGCCCGTTGTGGTGACCAATCGAAATCCGGCCGAGCGAATATACCGATCTATCAAGGGATTGATCAAGCGCACCCGTTGAAACGAGATCCCAATTTACCCCGTTATCATTCGATCGATAGACGTACAAATTTGATAGATTTGTACTGATTACGTAATTAGCCCAAAATACCAAAATAACAGATCCATCTGAGAGCTGACACATAGCCGGATTACTTGCTGTGACCGTTGACAAATGCGTCGTGGCATTGAATGCTACGGACCCCGATGAAAAAACAGACCCGTCCGCCGCCATTCTTTTAACTACAATTCCATTGCTGCCCACCGCTTCGGTGCTTGAATAGGCTAGCAGGAGATCCCCATTCAGCAGCGCAAGACATGACGGATCAGAATACGTATTGAGAGGAACCGAGCTCTTCATTTTAAGGAACTGGAAATCGGTGATAGCATTAAAGGAATTATCGCCGTAATAATCCGTTTCCGTCGCCCTCTTGAAAATGAATCCCGCCTTGCTTCTTCCTGGAGTTCCGGCTTTGTGCGTCTTGATATCGATAGCGCTTGTTTGCTCGCCGATAGTGTTCAATACAAGCTTTTCTCCTCCCGATGGAATCGCCGCGCCCGCTTTTAATTCCGCCGTCGTATAACTGGCTTCTGCTGTCCAAATATCCGCATCAGTTAATTCAAGCGGAAGAATAAACCCTCTTAAATATGCCGGTGATCGATCTATACCCATTATCTTTTCCTCCCGGAACTAGCCGGCACGAGATTTCTGATCCGGGTATTCTCCCGCATGCTCGCGGCTAGAAATCGGTCAAAGTGCTTAAACGAATTCACCACGACAACCTGAGGTTTCTGCCCTATTTGCTGCACACCACGGGCGCCGCCTATCTCGCGCACCGTCTGGCGATCAAGAACCGCCTCGCCTTTTAGCAGCTGCGCATTGACCACATCGGCGCCGTCAACAAATCCCCCCGTATGGAATTTAGGCGGGGGCTGGCTCATTATCGCCGCCGTCTGGACCGTGGCTAGCCCCGCCATTGCTATCCCGGCCGGGATCCCAGCAATCGGTCCAAACAAAGCGTAAGCTTTCATCGTCGCGACAGCCGCATTAATCCAAACTTCCGCAACCCCCGCTGTTTGCTGCAATTTATGAAGGGATCTCGCCCGTTCCTCTGTTAATTTCCCGCCGTTCTCCATTGTCGTCTGTACTGCAGTTGCAAAGCTCGACATGTAGCCGGTAAAGGCCTTTCCGTAGCTGTTTATGTTGTTGATTCTTCTCTGTAGCGCTTCCTGTTCTCGTTTCTTTTGCTTTTCATCGTTTTCTTTTCGAACTTTTTCTAATTGATCTTCCATATCAATCATTAGCTGGTTCGATTCCTGAATTGTATTGATCTTTTCTTTGCTGATTTCCTGTATTTCTCGTAGGCGCTTTATTTGTCCTGCATATTCTTTTTTGATGCGCTGCTCCTTATCGAGCGTCTGATCCTCACTTTTTGATTTAATGGCAAGAACTTCATTACGCAGTTTAATCAGATCAATCAGATCTTTTTTTTGCTTGCTCGCGGATTTTGATCTTTCAATGTCTCTTTCTTTCTCTTTATCCGTTTCCGTTTTCGTTGATTTTTGTGAGCTCGTTAATTTTGTCAAACTCATCATTTTTTCATATTGGCCTGTAGCTCTTGAAAGAATGTTACCCATATTCAAAGTGGATTCATTCAAAGCCTTATCTAGGGGTTCCATCATTGTTTTCATTTTAGAATGGCCCTGCTTTCTGATTTCAGTATCGAAAGCCGCCCATGCCGCCGGTATATCCTTTAAGCTACGAACCATTAAAACGTCGTTTAATTTTTTTCCTAAACCTGAAAAATCAATAGATAACATTGTGCTAATTGCTGCTTGCACTGATCCAAAGGCTGATCTTATGAAATCAGCTATGAAAGACAGAACATCCGTAGCAATTGATTTAACAAAGACAAGCGCCCCTACTAATTTTTCCAAAGCCGCCGCCGGGGAATTGCGGCCGGTCAAAGCGCGGGCCATATCCTGCGCCGCCCGTTCCGTAACCATGCCTAAATCAGCCATTGCGCGCTGCCATCGGGCGGCTTCCTCCCGGGCTTTCGGCCCCACGTCAACCCCGAATTCTCTTATTTTTTCATTGAACAATTCCATGTTATCAATTGCGCCTGATTGCGTTAAAGCAGCTCCGGCACCTCTACCGAACATTTCCATTACAATTATATTTCTTTCCGTGCCTTCGCCCATGTTTTTAAGCGCTTCGATTGTTTCGTTAAAAACATCGTTCGAATCCCTCATTGATCCGTCTGTTGTTTTTTTAACTTTGATCCCTAGATCCTCGAATGCTTCGGCCTGCCGGCCCGTTCCTTCGTAGGCCATCGCCATACTTTGCTGAAATCTGATCAGCCCTCCCTCAATGGAATTCAGCGATTTTCCTGAGCCGATCGCGGCTAGCTTCAGAGCCTGCAATGTTTCGACGGCTATTCCTGTTTTTGTTGACGCGTCAACAAGCTCATTGACCATATCCGCTATTGATTGATTCAATTTGGCGATTCCCAAAGCCATCGCCGAGACCGCCGCGCCCGCGACAGCTACCCCCTTCGCGAATTTCGCAAATCCAGATTTAGAATCGGATAGGGCTTTGTTCAGCTTGTCCGCATTCCCCTTGATCATGATCATTACTGTACGATTTACATCTGCCATAATTAATTCCTCCTCAGTTTACCCATGATCTGATCGGCTAGCCTTTTAGCGATTCGATCGGATGCTTTTACGGAGGGCTCATATAGCAGTTCTTCGGCTATCCTTTTCCCTCGGGCTACGTTCGTACGAGAATCGGCGCCGGCCCTTATTTTCCATGCATATTCAGCGCTATTCGAGATTGATCCCTCTACCGTCATCCCCTGCCGTTTTAAATCGGTCTGTATTTTTCCTTTGCTGCCCTGGGAGGGGCCATATTTCTCTTGACGAACCGGCCAATTTGCCACGGCCGCGCGCTTTGTCGCCGCCAATTCTTTCTTTAATTCCTTTTCAGTTATTGGAGCAGCGCGATCGAATGCACGGGCTAAAGCCGTTTCCATTTTTTCCATATCGCTAGTGATTTTCATATTTCGCTCCTTGAGACCTGATTTCCTCCCGTCGTTCCCTTATTCTATCGATCATCCTATTTCTTTTGTTTTTCTTTTCCGTTTTCGGATCCCTGTTTGCTAATTTGTAGTCTGCAATCAGAAGGATCTGCACATCGCGGGGCTGGGTATTAAACCAGCCGGGATCCCTATACCAATGCCGGGAAATGATCAACCCCATCCGGGCGAGCTGACCCCCCGGCGAATCCCTAAAATAGGCTATTTTTTTTGGATTTCCTCCTCTCCCAGCAATTGAGGCGCTAGAATCGTTAAAATCTGGATCCCCGTTTCGACGATATCGGCCGGCGATACCTTCCGGCCGAGCAATTCATCCATAACAAGACCGCCGAATGCGACCGGGCGGGCCTGATCCGTATCATATGCTGGTAGCGATACGGCGGGATCTGCACACACACCGATAGCAGCCGCCGCTAGGCGCCCAATATGCGCCTGTGACGGGCTAGCCGTCCAAGTTGATATGATGTCATATACGATCGACATTTTGGGCCTGATCAGCTTAATTTCCCCGATCGGGGATAGTGTAATTGTTTCCATTTTTCCTTCCTTGAAAATCAAATTCTATGTGTACGCGACGCCGCCCAAACAGACGCCAGAAATAGCGATGGAATCGGGCTCGCCTTCCGTTACCGTTCCCGTGAGCTGGCATTTGCTGAACGTGGCGAGGTAGTCCACCGAGTCCCCGATTGATTTGGCATCAATTAAAAACTTGACCGTGCACAAAAACGGCTCGTATCCATTTCCGCCGGTGCTGGTAAGAGCTGATCCCGACATGTTTCCGCCGATGAAATCCAGCAATGCGTCGGCCGTTGCCGAGGTCAGAGCTCTGAGATGGCAGGTAAACGAAAAACTGATTTCTGGATCGTCTCCATCGCGAGCCCCTACAATTGAATTTCGATCACGAATTACCACAAGCGCCGGATTCGATGATTCCCATGTAAAATCGCCGACATTGAAATCCGCGATGTATGTCGCCGCAACCCCATCCACGAGCGTAACTTTTCCGTCTCGTTTGGTCTTTGCTATGTTGCTAGAATAGGCCATGATAATATCTCCTTTTAGATGATAGAAATTTGATGTAGCACGCTAAATTCTAGCGTAGAAAGAATGTATTCACCCGAATCCGTAACCTCATGATCAAAGCCGCGGAAAAATATCTGTAAACCGGTATGTAAAGGGGCCGCCCTGGTGGTGCATTTTGCAATTACCGACTGCACGGAATCCATGGATAGCCCATAGTCAAGAACTTGATCTTTTGGACGTAGCCGATAGGGGAATTTAACGAGAATACGGGTATCGCAAAGAATGCCCACGCTTGCGTTCTCCCGCTGCTCTTCGAGTGCTTCAACCCTGCCGATCCCGACGGAAAAACGCTTTTGTGCTACCGCATTGGGATTTCTGTTGAAATCATCGAATGGGTTGCGGGATTCGGTGAATCCGCTCAAAGTCGCAATAGCCGTAGCAAAACGCGTACGTATAGCAGAGCAATCAACAAAGGCCATTTTACCAATTTCTCCCCCGGCGCCGTGATCCGGCCCCCGGAACCATCGCCGTGTAGATGACAGCCTTTGCGGGTCGCCGATCATCGTTACCCGAAATCCCCGCTTGTGAATCGTCGTATTTGAAATTCAGCCTTTGAAATCCCGCCTCGAATGATCGCCGGTGCTCTATCATCAGCTCGTTGTATCTTCCATCACCGAGACCGCTAGATATCATGTCCCGCCATATCAGCATGAACGAAGCATCTAGATGCACCTGTCGAAGGCTTTGATTCGAGATGATGAGGTAGGGAAAATTACCCTGCGCTTTCAACCTCTCAATTATCAAAATCCATGCTTCATCGATGTATTGTTGATAGCTTGTCATTGAGCTGGGCCGGATGCTTTCGAGATCGCTATAGAACTGTACGAGATCAATATCCGAAATTACCCCGTAGAGCTTTGTGCGACAAATCGCGCACGTCCGCCGATAGGTGTAGACCGTTCCCGAAATCGTCGCCGCCCATTCGATCAGCCAATTATCCGAAAATGGCACCGTCGCCGGGATATCCCCCGCCCCAATTACATAGCTTAATTCTCCACCGCCCGAAATCGTCGCAGCCGCCCCATCAATCACTTTTTCATTGCTATCATTGATCAAGCTGAACGTCGCGCCGGTTGGTATCACCACAGCGCCGTCCTCATAGATCAAAAGCGTGGAAGTCGCGGATCTCGCCCGTTCCAATACTTCCTGTAGTCGTATTCTTGGTGATGGATAAAGAGCCATTTTCTAACCTGTTATGAGATCGTACCATGCTGTCGCGTCGCAAGCCATAAACACAGCATTCCCGGCGCCCAATGTCGCATATGTATTTCCATCGGCATCTTTAACGACCAAATTCGAACTAGAACTAGCCCTATTTTTAATCCAGAAAGAACAGCCCGATTTCGTAGCAGGTAAAACAACGTCAATCGTTCCTGTCACGTTTTTAAGCGCCTGATAGGTACTGTCTTTATACGTCAAAGTCTTTGTAGTCGTGATCGTTTCGGCATTCAAGCCATTTGTGAGCTGTAAAGCCGTGTCAATGCTGAAAAGTACGTCGCTCGCATATGTCGCCATGTCTATTCTCCGTTGTTAATTCGATGTCTGTTTTGCGCCTTTATCGCCGTTTTGCGCGCATTTTCTTCTGATACTGGTTTTCTGTTTTTGTTTCCGTGTCGAACAATCCGCCGCGTAAGCCTTTCAATTGCTGCTTTTCTATCCTGGTCGGTTTTCATGCCGAAACCCCTTTGATAATCGCCGCTTTCTTCATTTTTTCAATCGTCGCATATATGTTATCAATCTGCTCTTTTATCTCTGGGATATGCTGCTGTCTGTATAGATTATCAAGAGCTCTAGTCTGCTCCTGAACGAAAATAGGAATTAGGTCCTCATCCATTGGTTCAATGTAGCCCTTTGAAATCAGCTCGCGCCGGAATGCATTGAAGGCTTTATGATCCAACTTTGTTAGCACGTTGCGCCCCAACTTTTTGGGAACCACGTAGCGAATACAATAGTAATAGCCCCCCCTGGCCGGATATCTCGTGAGATAGCCGAGAGACCAAGGAAGAATTGTTTTCCCCTGCTTCATTGCCCGGGCTTGCGCATGCGTCGAATCGGCGCCGCCGCCGCGTACTGACTGCACGCCCTGAACTCCTGGGATCTCGTGCAATTTGGAAAGCACGGGTAGCCAGTTAAGCTTTTTGCCCTCTTCAACCAATTCCCAGCAAATGGGATGATGAACGAGATAAAAAGGAGCGGTCGCCGCGATGGGTAGCCGGTCAGAATGCTGCTGCGATTCGTGACCGATGAATGGCTGGGGATTAAAATTCATAAAAAGTTTCCTTCCTTTTTTTGGGAAGACGCGCCCGATCGAATGAACGGACGCGCCAAAGATGAGAATGATGAGGAAGGAAATTTACACCACCCTCACCCTATTCGTTTATTTCACAGAAATCAGCTTGACGATTCGATCAGTTTCGAGAACAGATGCGCCCACATAAAGATTAGCTATGATGGATGTAATGCCCTTCTTCGATTCACGATTAAATTCCACGACCAAAGGAGATCCGCCGGGCCGGAATTCCGCGGATGCACCCACCAATTCAGGGGATCCGGTAGCATATCCGATCGCATTCTGCGAAAACATAGCTGATACCCAATCAGTATTGCCTACGTTATCTTGAACGTAATCAGATCGGAAGATCGACACGCCGAGCAAATCGCCGCAATAGCCCTGTGGTTTTGCGCTACTCATTGCTTCTGTAGCTGGCGAAAAGGCTAAAAAGTTATTATTTTCTGTTCTCAAAGCCGCCTGGAGCTGAGTAAATGCTTTATTTTTAAGCACGCACGAAAGAGGAGAACCGTTATTCGCTTCTTCCAATGCATACAGAGCTTCAAGCCAGCTAGCAACGGAAAGAGCTGATAAAGAAGTACCTTTTGATGTGGTGGCACTGTCGAAGGTGGCACAAATGATCTGATTGATCCGGGCTTCGGCACTTTTAGCCATCGCAGAAGCGACGAAAAAAGGATCGATATCTCGGCCTAGCCCGCTCATAGAGAATAGGTCAGTTAAATCAAAAGCCTGCCCCTGTCTGGCGACGACGACATCCGCATAGCTCGCATCAATTGCGCCGGCTGTTATTGCTAATGAATCACCGATAGCAGCAAGTGGGGTTTTAGCCCCCAAATCGGTCGTGCGATATCGGATTGTGTCCGATCCCGTACCGTTTACGGATCCGACAAATGTTACGAACTGGCGCAATGAAGCCATATCGGCCAATTGAAGCGCAATTTCCGCGTTGATCATTGCTTCCATGCGGATTTTTGCTGTTAAACCATGCGCGTATGTTTGGGGTGATGCCATCGAAGTCATAATAATATTCCTGTTGAATTTCGGGTGAATTTTTCGTTTACAGGATTATCGCTTTTCCGGGTGCTACCCTATCCATTGTAAAAATTATGATATATGATATGATGGAAAAAGTCAAACCGGAGGAATAAAAATGGCCCTTGATCTAACCCTGGCATTCCAGGATAAAAAACCGATACAGACGATAGCGAGCCTGTCGCATACTCATTTTCTTCTCGTCAATATTCCATCGGCAACCCGAAGGATTACAGTTGGATGTGAAGCGAAAAAGATTTTCCTCTCGTTCTCGCATGCAGACGGCGCCGCAAAATCCGTAACCGATTGTGTTTGGATTCCGAGCAATACGGTTTTTTCAATGGCAATTGGCAACAATATCGATTCCTTTGCCGTGGTCGCCGATTCGGCCGCTTCAGATGTCGCAATCATTCTAGAGGAGGTTTAAAATGGCGGGTTTTTCTGGTGGTGGTGGTGGTGGTGGTGCTGTTTCGTCCGTGACGAATGGCGCGGATAATCGAATAGCATTGTTTGGATCCGCTGATGCTTTGAAAGCGGATACCGGGCTAACATATTCAGGGTCTGAATTTGCTGTAACAGGTGATATAAGCTCAACTGGTAACTTTTACGGGAGCCAGTTTTTTTATCATTCAGGTGATACCGACACGAGTATCAAATTCATGGTGGATCAAATTAATTTGACCGCTGGAAATATCAACATGCTGAAAATCAAAGAAGCAGCTCAGAACGAGGTTGTGTTTTTTGAGGATGGTAACGAAGTCGATTTTCGTATCGAGGTTCCCGGGCAAGCCTATTTCTTCTTTATTGATTCCGGAAATGATAAATTATACATCGGCGGAAACACTGCCAACAAAATGACCGATCAAATGATGAATCTTCAGGATGGTAATTTCGGGATAGGTCGAAACAGCGCGGACAATATCGGATCAGAAGTAATTTATGCAAAGAGCCGGCACGCTACGGATGGATCTCATACTGTTCTTCAGGCGGCTGATAACATCGGGGAAATTGTATTTAAGGGATCAGACGGTGATGAGCTGGTCAATGCGGCTAAAATTGTTGGCGGGATTGATTACGGTACTCCTGCAAATAATGATATGCCGGGAAAACTCACTTTTTATACAACTCCCGACGGAAGTGTTACACCGACGGAAGCGCTTAGAATAGGTCAAGGACAACACGCTGTTTTTCCAAATGGCTCATTATTGGTTCAAGGGTCTGCAAATGGAACGGAACTAGGAGGAGGCACAAATGCATGGGCTGGTTTTTGTCTCGATTTTTTTGCAACCGCCTACGATGGGAAAGATGGCGCTAGACTCATTATAAGAGGGGATTCAACAAATGCTGATCGTGGTACATTCATCATTCATCAAAACAAAAATGATAATTCCGCGGCTCTCGAAACTGTTCAAATCGATGAGGATGGAAATTTTAAAACTATTGGCGGGTCTGTTGGTTCAATTTCCGATTCGAGAGTAAAAGAAAATGTTTCTTCTTTGGGATCAGTAATCAGCAAAATAAAGCAATTAAATCCGGTTGAATTCGATTGGGCCGATCCCATAAAAAATAACAATCCTGCGAGAACTTCTAACCATGATTTTGGTTTTATCGCTCAAGAAGCTGAGATAATTTATCCCGATATGATCTATACTGGTGCTGTGACTAATGATGACATGCCAGACAACATCAAGACCATGACCTATGCTTCAATGATCCCGATTCTGACAAAAGCCATCCAGGAACAACAGCAACAGATCGAAGATCTGCTAGCGCGTATTGTAGCGCTCGAAAGTTAAACGAGCCCCTTTTTTCGCTGCGCGTACCATGTAGCTTTTATTTCTTCATGCTTTGCCCTGTACATTTCAGGATCACGAAGCGCATTCGTTATTAGATCCGCGGATGTGGTGCCGTTTGTTGGAACTACCGAATTATTGACGGGGGGCGCCGATGTCTGCACAATTTGAGGACTGGGAGTGGTGGATTGTGCTACTGGCGCTTCTGCTGGTGGACTGGTGGATCCTAGGTGGGGGCGGATGGTAAGGGGCGCCGATTCTGGATTTTCCCGGATCCCTCCTAGCCAGTCGTTTAATTTTTGCCTATCCTTTTTTGGTCTGCTATCCATTTCTCTTTTGTAGGTCCATTCCACCATGTCGCGCAAATTGGGATCCGTAAACCCGTGCGCCGATATTGTTGTATGAGATTGATATTGAGCTCTTGAATGATTGATATCTTTCTCCAATTGCTCTATCCGTTCTTTCTGCTCCTGGAATCGGCTGGCGCCGTCTTTGGATTCCTCTAGTTTCTTGCTCATATCCTCGATCCTGGATTCCGCCGTTCTCGCACGTTCTGACATCGGGGAAAGGCGCTTTCTCACCAGCTCGTCAACCTCGGTTTTTAGGATGTATTCTATCCCGTCGATTTTCTTTATCTCCATTTTTCCTTCCTTAGATTAGTGGACTTGTATTGAATTCTATATTTTGCAACTGCACGTCACGCAGGTATCTTATCGCCTCTTCTCTGGAAAGATCCGGGAAGAAGACCCGCAACGCGTCTACCCTGGTAAGATATCCGGCCTGTTGTTTTTCGATTGTATCCTTTCGGATGGCTTCTAATTCTTCCTTGCTTTGTGGAATAGTTTGATAGCTGATCGTGTATCCGGATTCAGGGAAATCGGTATTCAGAAAACGATTCGCCATTTTTGCGGAAATTTGAAGATTCGAAAGATCGGATTTCTCCATTGACGGCTTGAATTTCCGCTGGGCATCGCGCTGATCGGACCGAGACATAGAAATTGCATATCCGCTTCTTGGATCGCCGCTCATTTTTTGCACGGTCGATCCTCGAATCCCTCCGGCAACAGCTAGCTTTCTTTCAAATTTGATAATCGTCTCCATTAGGCGATCGGGGTCCGCCCCGTTAGCCCATTGACCGATAACGGGCTGACCTAGCCCTTGCATTTCCGAATCCGGGGATAGAACCAGAATAGAGGATGGATCGGAGGATATCGCCGTGCGCCTGGAATCGCCATCCGCGCCGTAAGATCCGCCGCCGTCAAGCCCGCAACCCATCACATAGCGCTGGGGAAATGCGCAATCCCGGATTGTATGAACAAGATATGTGTGAAGAGCCGCGCTAGTCAAAGATCCTACAGCAATTTCCGCATTGGTGAAAGCATCGAATAGTCGATCCCCGATGAGCTGGGCATGATAGCACACGTAGGGAATAAACGGAGCTCCGAACTTATCCCGGTATGGATAGTTATCGCCGCTTAATTGCGTACCGAGAAATTCCACGGTGCGGTCCTCATTCATGCACCCGTCTTTTCCAACTTCCATAATTCGATAGCTTGGATTTAAGGGATCACGAAGATCAAAAACGTCATAGGTCCAGATCTGCCCGTGCTCCGATTTCCTAAGCTTCAATTCCGCGATCATCACGGGATTCATCGGATCATTGGGATGGGATTCCGCATAGACCATATCGGGAGTTACGGGAATATAGACTAGGCCATCGCCGTGTACGTCGACACGCACGAACATTTCCCGTAATGCGATGGTTAAAAGCATTACCCGTTGCATGATGGGCCATAGCCCCCCGCGCGATACGAGACCGTTTTTTGCAAGCAATCCCTCGGCCTGATTCGCGGAAGTCTCGATAACTCCCACGGCCGGCGCTTCGGTGTAAAGCGCATTCAAAGCAGAACAGACCCCCTTAAAAATGTTGCTTGACATGTCATCGACTAGCATAGTCCTTCGATCCGCTGAAAAATGGCTCTCGATTTCACGGGCTAGATCTTCGGACCAATTCCCGGTAATCAGTCTTTTTCTTAGGGCGGTATGCTCCCATCTTCGCTGAGTATACATATCGGGCGCTGGGGGCTTTCCCGGTTGTAGGGGGTCATATTTCATTTTTCACCTGATAATTTTTATGTGGGTTTTTCTTGGCTGCCGGTATTCCTTGGATAGGATCTGAAGACTCGCATATCTCAACGCGTCGATCCCGTGCTTGTATTGGGAATTTTTGTCAAGCTGTCCGGATTTTAGGATAGCCCAATTCCGGATTGACTTGATAAGACTAGCACATCGTGGATGAACCTGAAAACAGTCTTTTTGCATTAATTCATGTAGCGCACGAATCCCATAATACACTGAAAAGGCGGGCTTGTATGCAGTGTTTATCGTAAATCCCTTGCCGGATGGGTAGCCGAGAATATGCGCGAATGCTGCACGTAGCATCTTGTTAGACATCCTTGATCCGTATTTGTCGCCGCGATGCGGCCGGTCTCCTACCCATCGGAATATGTTATTCGGTTCAAGCCTATTTCTCTTGAGCATTGCTAGAATTCCTTTTGCGTGCGTTTCCGCTTTGGCGCTTCCAGATTGATATTCATCTAGAACGTAAAGATAATAATCCCCGGGTTTTCTGTCCATCGGATCCGGGATTCGGACCGCTATCAATACGGCGAATTGGGCGCCTTCCTGGCTACCGTGATCGATGCCCACTGCGTACTGAAAATTACCAGTAGGAGGAGGAGCGCTGCTTATGAATTCGGGCCGGAAATCCTTGAAAATTACCCCGTGCGATACGTAGCCCTCCCACGCGCCCGATATTCTGATTTCACGGTCAAATTCCAGATAGGAATTCGTGATTTGCTCAATTTCAGCAATTGATAAGAGGGGGTCGCAATTGCGGGGGGTCACATTCTGCACGGTAAGGGGCGCCTGAATATCGAGCATTATGCCATCATCGCATAATTTCTTTATGTGACTGCAATCAACCCCCACGGGTGTCATAGTTATAGCGATTTGCCCGCGCTTTCTCAATACCCGTCCGACAAGCTCCGACCAGACCAAAGGACCGCAAGGTTCGTCGACAAGCACAAAATCAATCGTTCCCGATGCTAGGGCTATTGTACCCTTTGAAGATCCGCCGGTCTGCTGTGTCGTTTTTATACGGATAATACTACCATTTTTGAATGATATAACCGGAGTACCGGTACCGTGGAAGCCGCGCGCCGGCGAGAATACCGTTTTTTCCACCACTTCGTTTTTCGGCAATAGATCCCATAGCCTATTCTGTATTTCCACGGATTGAGACCAGCTGTGACAGATCACCCATACCTGAACGGGAGGAGATGTAACTGGCTTAAATCGGTGCTTGCCAAGCGCTCTAAATATGCACTCGGCCGCCCCTGCAAAACTTTTTCCGATTTGGTTTCCTCCACGCAATAGATAGAATTTTTCTCGGCAGGAAAGAAAGCGCTCTTGAGCTGGGGTAAAACGCGCGTATTCAAGCGGGTTTTCATGCACCCGTTTTTTTAATTCCTGTAGATTCGTGTGTAGACTCGTGAGATTCATCGGCTACCAAAAAGAAGGAGCTGTTTCTGGTCTTCTTTCAGCCTGTTCTGTGCACCCTCAAAATAATCCCGGTCGATTTCATACCCGTCAAATTCAAATCCCATTCTATGCGCCGCGATCGCGGATGATCCCGATCCAAGATGAGTATCAAGAATTGAAAATCCCTTCTTCGCATATTTTGATAGAAGCCATTCGTATAATTGGATGGGTTTCTGTGTTGGATGAATTTTATATCCTGTTACGTTTATATTTCTATGCTTAAAAAGTTCTGTTTGTCCTTTAAAAGAAGTCCATGCTAATTCTATTTTTGAATATGTAGGCATGAATTGAACTTTATCCCAGCAAATCCAGCATCGACTCAAAGGAAGTTTATCCGTGAAATATTGTCCACCCCAAACAATTTGGTTTTTTGTTTTTCTACGCAAAAAATCAAAATAATCTTTTGTTGGTGGATGATCCCATTTATCAATTGCTTGGTTATGATATGCCTTATGTTCTGATCCCTTAATTCCTCCTGATTGCGCGCCTAGTCTTTTCATTCCATACGGAGGATCAACAATTGCAAGATCCCAATGATCATCCGGCGCCTCTTTCATTGCCTTCATGCAATCCTGGTAATGAAGTCTAATCATTTTCACGCACCTGGGGAAAGGTGATAACGCGCGATTCCTTCGCCATGATTTCTTTTTCTAGCTTCTGACGTATGACGGGGGGTAGCTGTGCGATCGTGGAAAGGATCCCGCTTACCAGCCCATCCGATTCCATCGTCGCCGCAATTTCCTTTTGCGCCTGATTTAGCTTTTCACATTCGTCGTAGAGATTCAAGTGCAACCTATGAAGAGAGGGCAACACATTGTATTGTCCGCGCTCCCGGCATGCGTGCAAATCCAGATTCACCTCTTCCAATTTTCCACTCTTGAATTGAAGGGGGGGTATGTGCTCGCCAGGATTCGGCGGGGGAATTTTTTTGGCTGGTTCCTGTTTTCGTGGTGGCAGCTGCGATTGCTTGACACTTCTCTGCACGCTGGCGCCGGCTGGTTCTTTTATGATCCGGTCAATCGTTGATTTTCCACATCCAAAATGCTCAGCTAGTTTCCTCATAGAGAATTTCTTCGTCGCATAGAGGCGCTTTACATCCTCCCGCTCAGCCGGGGATAGGTTAGCCCTTTTTTTCATCGCCGCCCTTCTTCTTTTTTTCCTGGCAAGCCTGCTCTTTCTTGCGCTCCTGCTCCTTCTGCTTTTTCTGTTGTCGCACCTGCTCCTCATGGCGGGTTCGCGGGCATCCGTAGTATCTGCTTCCATGCATAGGCTTGTCCTGTTTGATATAAACTATCTGGCGAGAGAGGATGGTGGTCGGCAC
>JGI24006J15134_10000363_pt1 | contig 28256 bp, 13 predicted proteins | sample LinPmetageLP53_FD_15134 | JGI IMG/M metagenome (IMG submission 15134)
TACGTAATCCTATGGTAAAATTATAATCATAAGGAGTTGATACAGTCTGTGTAGATAAACCATTATCTACAGAGAATACATCAACATCAGAAAGTGACGTTCCGCCGTTAACAGCTGTGTAGAAAGTAGAGTACTTTAACAAGCTCTTAATATCAATATTTCCAATTGTTTGTGCTATTGTTATATTAGACACAAACAGTAGCAGTATTATTAGTTTTCTTACCATCTTTTTATTATCACTTATTTTTTGAATTGTTTAACGATTTATCTTGATAGTCTTTTTCTACCACCACTTCTTTTTCTACCCCCTTTTCTGCTTGTTCCTTTTTTATCTTTCTTATCTTCAGTTTCAACCCCAACACTGTAAGGTGTCCAACCAGCTCCCATAAGTACTCTTTGCCATGTTTCGTATTGATCACTTAAAGCGTGGCTCATATTAAACAGGTTTTGGTATGGAGAATAAACAGGCGCGTTGGTAACAGCTTGTACCGTCATCAGTGAAGCCTCTAAAGATGGGTTGCCAAGTTCAAATTTAAACTCATCGTTTTTCTTTATTTTAGCCCACTTTTTCTTGTCACCAGCTCTATCTAGCATACCAAACTTAGAGCCAATTGGAGGTGATATGTTTAACAAATCCTCAGCAACCTCGCTGTAATCAACCGTGAAGCCAGGTTTAGCACTTTGTTTAAAATACTCTTGCGTAGCGTTTTTAAATGCTGATATAGTTGCGCCTGGTATACCAAAACCTCTTAACATAGAATCAGCTGTTGTATTTAACATCATTGATTTTGAGTTAGCTATTTTTTCTTCAGGTACATCATCATCATTTAATAACATTGCAAACAACGCTGATTGTAGTCCAGCAAATATAGCTACTTGAGCCCCCATGTAATAAGTTATTCTACCTACTTTTTCAGCTACTTCCGCGTTATTTTTATACCTGCCCTTAGATATATCAAGTATATCCTTCACGCCTCTTCTATTCATTTGCATTGGAGTGTTGGCAAACGGCAATATAAACCTACCTATTAATGACGTTTGTTCTTTAGACAATAAATCTGCTCTAGATGACTGCTGAGTTCTCTCTGCAATTACTTGAAAATCTAAAAACGCTCGCTTTTCAGCTTCTTTGGTTTCTATACCTTGCTTTTCATACATTTTAATTCTATTTCTATAGAACGTAGCACCACCAAAAGATATAGCAAAACTATCCGCCATTTTGGTTGGTAAGTAACCAGCTTTAAGAACCTTAGATATTATTGATTGCACGGGATTTGTTGAAGAAGCAGCCGCAGAAGCAATTTCAGCTTCAGTTACATTCATAGCTAAACCATCTCTTCTTTGCTTTAACATGTCAGAGTTCATTATAAACTTAAAGTCTTTAGAAAATTGCTTAACATTACCCATTGCTCTAGCTGCAGATATAGGATTGTTTTCCCTCATGTTTAAGAAGTTGGTAGTAGATATAGTTTGTAGTACAGCTGATCTAGTATTAAAGTTCATAATAGTACCAATACCTCCGTTTAAGTAATTCATCATAGCCGCACTACCCTTGTCTAACTTTAAAGATCTAGTTCTACCAGTTTCCATACGATCAAACATATCAGCGATGTTTTCCCTCCAATTAGTACCTAATTTAGATTCCATCTTGTTTAGGTTTGCTTCAGTAAATATTTCGTTCTTTACATCTATCCACTCTTGAAGATACTGCTTTCTACTAACACCTCTATTTATATTAGTAACCTCACCAGCCATTGTTTCTCCCCACCAGTTTTCTCCTGGTTCTTTTAAACCTTTTTCTTGCTTAGTTATTCTAGCAAAACTCTCAGCATAAGCTTGTAGTTTTGAATTACTTCTTATGTGCTCCACTAGTTTAGCTTCCGTTGTTTTTGCTAAATCTGGAATTTTATACCCAGCTTTATTCCAAAGGTAAACTCTCATTGCCATATCGTTAGTAAATGCAGTTCCTTCAACAGGTTTAGATATTTCTTTCACAACATCTTTGTTTTGCTCACGAAGACCCATATAATCGTTCTTAGCAGATTGTCTAGCCGTGTTATAGTCTCTTATACCTCTCTCAAATGGCATTACAAGGTTCTCTTTAAACCATTCTTTATTTTTAATACCTTCTTTACCTTCACCATATAAAGGCTCTATAAGAAGCTCTAAATCAGCGGCGCTATCTCTCATAAACACTCTTCTACGTTTGATATCTTTACCTCTAACTTTAGCTTCAGCTTTTGAGAATACTTTTTCAGAACCTATATTTAAAGAGTGTTCCATTATATCGTTAATACCTCTATTAAGATCTTTAGATTGTAAGGCTTGTTGCACTTTAGATTTTATATCTAATTGGTTTAAAACATCTCTAACAGCCTTAACATTTTGTATAGCGTCGTCAGCAAAATACATATCATTGTAACCTTCTGAGAATTTTTTTAGCATCCACATCGCCTTTGCTTCTCCAGTGCTATTACCTAATCCAGTAATATTTTTTAAAGGTATTTCTAATCCTTGAGATTTTAAGAACTCGTATATAGGCACCGCGGCTTCAGGCGGTCTAGCTGTTAATACAAACTGATCTTTTGTGCCAAACTTTTTAGCTCTATCTAAAGCCTTTTGGAAGAATGGTCCTTTCTCTCCGCCAGTAACAACGTTAAATTCTGTAAAATCAAACTTTCCACCTCTATCTAATATTTCTTTTCCTTTAGTTGCAAACTGCTCTGCATCTAATCTAATTTTCTCGTATCCACTAACAAAGTCGTTCATTTTATCAACTAACTCTTTAGGCATTGCATCTGCTTGTTTTAACTTATCAGTTTGAACCTCCATAAACCTTTCACCAAACATTTTTTTAAAACCATTTTTATTGCCTTGTACAGACTCGTGGTTTCTCTCTACTATTTTGTCCAATAAAGATCTTTCGGTTCTAGCTTTGTTTCTAGCTAAAGCAGTTTCTAAGGAAGTTTCAACAAACAACATGCTAACATCATATCCTTTTTCTTTAAATTCTTTAACTAACGCCTCCATAGATTTAGTAGAACCACCAGTACCATCAACCACAACCCCATCAGCGTTACCCTTGTACTTCATCATTTTTCTTTTTGCTATACCTCTAGATTGATGTTGTAAAGAACCCAACGTGCTTCTTTGTTCTTTGGTAAGATCGTTCATGTTTTCTGGTAAACCATTATTTTTCTTTAACCACTCTAAAGATATATCAGAATTAACAATTTTAAATCCTTGTCCCTTCAAGTTTAGCTTTTTGATAACGTTACCTTTACCACTACCAGCTCCACCGGCTAAAAAGATTACTTTTCTATTTGGTTTTGGTAAACCATCTGTGTTAGGTATTCTAGCTCTAACACCAGATTTGGTTGTAGCCAAAGTATCGTCAAAATCCCAGGTAGACATGCCTACCGCCTCTTTGTTTTTCTTTCTACCCAGCTCTAAAGCCTTGCTAATGTTTTTTAAACCTTCTAAGTTTTTAGAGTTTAACCGCCCTTCAGCTGCTTTTTTTAATCCTTCTGGAAACAGTTTATTGTTTATTTCTCCTAATTGTTTCCCTAGTTTTTGTTTTTGTTTTACCGTTAAATTTGGGTGGTAATCATAAACCTTTCCAGTTTTAAAGTTTCTTAATCCAAACCCAAAATTAGAAGGGTGGTTTGCCTCATAATATCTTGACGATATAGGGTCCATACCAGGTAAGTGCCAGCTAGGTAGATTTGTTTGTAAAGTTTTATTTACCATTACATCAAACTGTTTAGGTATAAGAGTTGTATGGTAATCTTTAAGAGTTAAATCCATGGCAGATTTTTTAGCTTCACCACCATTTATAATGTAATCATATATTCTAGCTTTAACATACTGAGCAGGCGTAGTGTGTTCTAATACATAATTAGATTCGTAGATTGCGTCTCCTTTTTTATGTTCTACTTTTCCTTTATTTTTTCCGGTTTTATATAATACATCTTTATCATACCTTTCAATTTCGCCTTTAGTATTCTTTTTAGGCGCGCGCTCAGGGTAAAGTTCAAACATTTTTTTGGGTGACATATTTGGTACCACGGCGAAAGAACCTGCTAGCTTTATTAAACCACTCATTGGTCCACCATGTATTTCAACCCACTGCCTAGCTTGTGTGTGAGTTATATCATTATTTTTATACGCTTCCCGTAAAGCCGTTACAGCGTCTTTTAAGACTTTTTTAGAAAACTCACCAGTATTATAAGCTTCATTCAGTGCTTTTTGATCCCATTCACCTGTTTTTCTGTCAATAAGCTTGTTCATCTGCCCAGCTTTGTTACCCTGCCCTTCAACCATTGTTGATATTGGACCTGAATAATTTTTACCTGCAGTGTTTATAATGTCAGACATGAAGTCTATAGCTGCTTCTGACGCCTCGTGTAAGGCAAATCTATTTTGTCCTTTTTTAAACCCTGAAACCATATCAGCAAGATTACTAAAAGGTCCAACGCCTTTACCACCAGATTCACCACGTAACAGCATTGCTTCATAAACACCATTTCCATATTTTTCAACTAAAGCTTTTGCAACAACTCTAGTTACAGCTCTGGCCTCAACAACATCACTTAGAGTGTTTAACGAAAATGGCGTAGGCTCTAACCCAGCTTTAATATCAATACTTTTTAAATCATTAGGCATTTCTATTGCCTTAGCAGCTTTGCTGGCTATTCTTGTTGGTGTTAATTTAGTAAATTTATATTCTTGATGTAACTCTTTACCTATAGTTCTTAGATCTGCATTACTAATGTCAAATCCATTGCCTCTTTTCTTGTAATCAGTAAAGTATTCAGTAAGAGTTTTGTTTATAGCTTTAACAGGATCTTCGATGCTAGCCATATTACGTTCAAACATTTTTTTAAACGTCTTCCCCTGTACCTCAGATAAGAAATTAACTTGATCAGCAAACCCTTGTTTCTCAAAATTTTTACTAGCCATACCTTCAGGCCTACCAGCTCCCATCTCACCAATAACGCTATCACTAAATACACCTCTACCCAAGGTTGTTAATGCTTGTTTGGCCTCTATAGTAGCATCAAACTTGACTAATTCTTTTATAGCACTGTCAAATTTTGTTCCTTTAGCATATTCACCAGTTTTTGGATTTATACCTACTCTTTCTAGTATTTCGGCGTCAGTTATGTTAGTTCTTTTTTCTACAACTTCTTTTCCAGCAGCCGTCTTACCTTTTGCAAAACTACCTCTTTTACCTTTAAAATCGTATAATCCCTTCCAAGATGTATTAGCCGCTCCAGTAGCTACACCACTAGGCGTTTCACCCTCTGGAAAAACTCCTTCTCGTATTTCTGTTACTTTATTTTTAATATAATCTCTAGCTTTATTACGCATATTACCATCAAGCGTTTGATTAGCTATTAATCTTTTTAATGGTATACCATATTGCTCAGAAACTACCTTCATAACCTCAGCTAAAACACCTATAGGTTTAGCGTCAGCTTCTTTAGTTGGTTTTACTTTCTTACCATCTTTTTCAACCAACTCAACTTCGGTTAGCCATTTTTTTAAATCTTTATATATAGGTTTTGTTGCATCTAAATCTATATTTTGCTTTTTAGTAGCGTCAGTTATTTTAGTTTGAACACCACTTTTATCTCTACCCATCATTTCAGAGAATATACGGCCTTCTTCTTTTTTAGTTTTTACCTCCTTACCTTCTCTTTTATCTTTAGCTTCTTTAAACTGCTGCTCTAAAATGTTTTCTGTTTCAAATTTTTTCACTCTAGCTTCAGTAGGCGATTGCATTTCACCAAGATCTTCTAATCTAACTTTACTTTCAATTCCTGTTTTTTTACCTTCAACATACGCTTCTTGTACTCTAAGTTTTTCATAAGGAACCGCCACTTTGCCAAAATAACCATATAAACTACCACCACCCTCTTGTGGGTTAAAGTTTTCATTAAACCTTCTTAACAAGTTGTCTTTTACACTATTTACAAACGTTTGCATAGGTTCTCCTTCTGGAACACCTTTAGCAGTCATACCTTGTTTGATTTGAGTGTCAAAAACACCTCTTTCGCCAAAAATCTTTGACCAAGCCCCAGCATAATCAGTGGCATTAGCTTTGAACTCGTTTAAAGTTTTATACTTTAACGTACCATCGTTATTAAATAAATGTTTATCTATAGAATACAGCGGGGTTTCTTTACCTTCTCCAATTGATTTTTTTTGATTATCTAAAAATGTATTTTTTTGAGCATCTAGGTTTTTACTTTCGTAACCTCTTTCTACTTTAGGCCTCATACCCTCGCGCACCATTAGCTCTCTTTGTAGTTTTGTAGCGCCGTAATCAACAACAGACTCAAGCTCCTTAAACATCGGCCTAGTGTCAACACCTTTTTTAATGTTTTTTGAATAGTCTCTAAACCATCTTACAACATCGCTTTCCAAAGACAAATTATATTTTTGGTTGTTTTTCTTTCCAACGTCTTTAATTAGCTTGCCTAATTTCATATAGCCATCACTATTTTTAACTTCTAAATAATTAGCCTTTGTACCTATTTGCTGAGCTATGTGAGAAAACAATTCCCACTGTGAAATTCTTTGGTTATTTATAACGCTATTTCCATCAAACTCACCCATGTTTTTTTCTAAAGATATAGCTTCTGATAGATTCATTTTCTCGCCAACTCTATTTGGTTTTCCAAGACTAGCCGCTTCTTTTTCAGTTATAAGTCTTTGTAGTTTTATTTTTTTAGCTATATTATTCATTGAACTCATAAACTCACCTTTAAAAAGAGCATCTTTTTCAAATTGAGTTTCAAAGAAATCATGACTAACCTCGTGTGCTTGTATGTCCGGTGTATATCTTTCAGCATTAAATTTATAGGTTCTTGTTTTACCATCAACAACAACGTAAGCATCAGTTACCATCTTTTTTTGGCCAGGCATTAAGTTGTCGTTATGTACAACCTCTATCTTAGTTTCTATACCAGCCTTCTTATTAGAATCAATAATATTTTGCATGTCTTTTTCAATCATATCACGAGCTTGTAGCGGATCCATATAGCCTTTAGCTCTTTGTAATTGTAAAAGCTTGCCGTTCATACCGTGATAAACCTCAGAGTGTTTTTCGTATTGAGATCTTTGCTTTTTGCTTAGACTGTTATTAAATCTAGTTTGCCACTCTGCTGTTTGATTACGACGTACTGGTCTTTTAATTTTTTGACCATCAATTACATATGTTTCATATTTAACAATATCACCCGACTCTGCAATCTCAGCTTTTGTAAAACCACCTTCTTGTAGCACGTCAATCATATTATTGGAAGCTATATCTCTTGTTTTTCTTATACCAGTTTCAGATTTAAAATCAGCAAAACCTTTAAACATAGAGCCATGAGGTCCAGCCATACCAAACCCAACACCAATAAAGTAATTAGATATCATTCTTTTACCAACCTCACCATAACTTCCATAGTGCTCGTCCATAAATTGAGAATACTGCTTGTTACCAAAAGCATCATCAACAATACCATGCATTATTTCACCTGCTTCAGATCCTACAACAAAACTAGCTGGGGCAGACACAAATTGTTGAAATAACGCTTGTCCACTTAGGTTTCCAGGAGTAAATGTTCTTTTGTAAAGTATATTTTTTCCCCCAACACTCAGTGAAGGTGTTGTAAAAGCGGGTATTCTTTTAAAATCTCTATCTCTTATATAACCTTTTTTAGCTAAATAAGGGGCTAGTGGAGCTATCATTCTTCCAGCAACACCAAAACCAAAACCAGTAGCAAAACCACCTTCTTCACCGCCAGTATCAAATCTACTTATACCCTCAAATTTAGCACCTTCCATTAAACCAGCTATACCCAGAGATTTAGCCCGCATACCAATAGTTGGATCTACCTTTACCCAACCTGCTCTTTTAGTATAATTTTTTACACTCATACCGTTGTTAAGGGCTCTAGCTTTTGTAGTTGCTTCTGAGAAGGTTCTACCACTAGTACTTCTATATCTACTAGAAGTTAAATATTTTGTATATCTAGCAAGACCAGTAACAGCTTCAATAGGCTTTAAAAATTTACCTACAGCATAAAACTCTGCTAGTATCCTACCACTTCCAAACAACCCTTCGTTTATAGTTTCACCAAGATCTCTTTCTAAATATTTTTCTTCTTTATCATCTATAGGTATACCTAGTTCACCGTACTTCTCTCCAACTTTATCTAATATAACTCTTTCTGATTGACCACCCATCAAGGCGTCAGTACCATATCTACCAACAAAAGGTTCTATAAATGACTTAAGAGCTGTTTCAGTGCCACTTTTTTCAATATCAAGTAAACCATCATTTAATAGATACATGCGCTTTAAAGCCTCGTGGTTAGCAGTGTATTCTACTTTATCATCTTTTAATCTTTCCATTAACTGATCAATATCACCACCACCTTTCATTTTAATGTTTCTAGCAGCATAAACATTACCTGAATTTGCATCAGTATATGATTTCCCTTTGTTAAGAAAATCTCTTAACGTAAACGTTATTGGTATTCTTTTTTGCTGCTCGCCTCTTTCTTCACCAAACAAATTATCTGTAAAGCCAAACCTTTGCTCGTCCAACTCTTTGTTTAAACCACCTAAAGCTAAAGAGCTTCTTTTGTATTCTAAACCTAATTCCTTCAAAGTTAAACCTTGGTAGTCTGCGCTTTTGTCTTTTAAAGTCTCAACACCATCTTCTTTTAATAAATTTTCTTTATCTTCTAGTGACTTAGCGTATATTACCTTACCGGTATTGTAATTAAATAATGGATCAAGTTTGCCCTGTGTTTCTTTAAGTTCGCTTAGTTTTTCTATAGCGTTTTCTTTTGTGATAACGCTACCGTCTTCTGTTGTATATGGGAAGGTTCCGTGATTTATTCGCTCTACAAGTTTTGCAACGTTTAAATTAGTTCCAGTATAAGTGTTTATATCAGAGTTTCTTGATTTATCGTCTCCACCTTCACCATATGCAATTCTATCGTTTCTATTATTAGTACTTTCTTGAGCATACTGCGTATCAAAAACCTTATCTATAACCTCGTCAATATCACGATTAGTAAGTTTACCATATAAAAGTTGACCAGTGTTTGGATCAACATTTCTCTCATCGTTCCAACCAAAACCTTTAATCTTTTCATGGAAATAATCTTTTAAAGCTCTTTCAGGGTTTCTAACTGGTTGACCACCTTTTCCTATAAAAACGTTTTGCAGTGTTTCATCTCCGTCTAAAATCTGCTTCATTCCCTCTTCGTTAACACTACCGTCTTCATTTAAAAACACCTTGTTAATTTCTTTTTCAAGCTTACCCGCTTGTAGTTTCCAGTCATCACTATCTTTTCTTTTTCCTCTAGCGATTTCATCAACAGCGTCTTCAGCGGCAACCTCAGCCATTGCCGGAACCAAAGATCCTTTTTCAAAAACCTTAGCTGCCGTTCGAATACCTTTACCAACAAAAGTTGTTTTTAAGTAATCATCCCAACCTATATCGGTGTCATATATATCAGCGTCATCGGCTTCTGGTTTCTCCGTAGTGATACCCATAGATTCTATAAAATCCTCTAAGCTCATTCCTTTTTCTTCTGCTAGTCGCAAAACTTGACTTTCAGGTACGGGTTTATTGTTATAAAAATAATCTGACATAATTAAAGTTTAGTTTCTTATAAATGATTTGCCTAAAGTTGCGTTGGTATTACTTCCTCCACCTCCAAAGAAGTTTTTGGTTTTTTGCCACAAGCTTGGATTGGCGTCTTTTTCTAATTCTTCGCTTGTTTCTATTTTAGCTTTACGCTTAAACCACTCTAAACCTCCTGGCATTGAGTTGTTATCCCAGACTTCGTCTATATTGTATATCTCACCATCGTCGGTACTTTTATAACTCTTACCAGGAACAACAACTTCATAAGCACCGTCAGCTAAATTAATTATAGCTCCTTTTGGTTTTGTTTTTAACTGGTTAGATTGATCCACTGTGGTATCGTGGTTTACATATACTCTTGTGTCACCAACAAACACCTCTCTACCGTAATTGATTTTTCCATCTTGAGTATTTTTATCATCTTGAACTTTTTGCTCCTCAGCTAAAAGTTCAGCTCTTTTTGTGTTAAATTGAGATATGGCTATACTACCATAGTAATCTCTCATTGATTTCTCTGCAAACTTAATATCACTTGTTGTTTGCGGGTTGGTTAGTCTATTTACAAGAGAAAGTTTTAAGTCCATATCTTTTAAATCATCTTCAAAACCAGGTTCACCTTCGTCTTTTACCCCTAATTTTGCTAGATCCATGTTTTTTAATAAATTACCAACATCCTGTCTATATGTAGAGCCTGTCTTTAATATGTCTCTAGTCGATAGGTCAGAAATAACATCTGCACCTTTTATTTGATCTTCAACACCCTTTAATATTGTTCTTTTAGCATCTTGGTCATTAACTGTAAACAACCTACTTTTTTCATCTCTTTTACCCGCTAACTCTGAAGCGTTATCTATAACGCCGATAACACCCGCCTCAACGTCTTGTTGCATACCTTTTACGCTACCAAAAATTTCTTCTAAACTTAACACCATTTTTCCACCTACCTTCTCCTTAGCTTCATCGTAATCTACTTGCTCTTTTTCCGATAAAGGTCTACCAGCATCTATTCTTACTTGTAAATTATCTAAAATTTTTTGGTATTTTTTTGCACCAGAAGTCCTTTTTAAATCTCTAGCTTTTTCACCGCTTGAATCTCCTGACTCGCTTATTTTTTTATTGTAATCATATTTAGACTCGAATCTATTGCCGGTAAACTCAACCATTATTTTATCATCAGAGTCTCTATGGTACAGTCTTATGCCTTGCTGCGTTAAATCAGTATCAGGTTCTAAAAGCTGACCTACTAATACTTTTAGTTTTGGATCTAGGTTTTCTAAGTTAGCCATTCCGCCACTTATAAGAGCAACTTTTTCTTTTACTAAAGCTTTAGTTTTTATTAATCTATTTTTGTATTTTTCTAACCTAGCGTAAGCATCTGCTTTTTTTCTTTTATTTTTTCTACTTGGAAACAGTGCATTGTCAGCTTTTTTTATTGTACCGTATATCTCATCAGGTATATGATGCGCAAGATCAAAAAAACCTTTGTTTAAAGTTCCGTTTGGTTGACCATAATAATCAGCATACTCACCAGCAACACCGCTCAAAAAGTTTGTCGCTAAATCATTTTCAGGATTTGATCCTAACTCTCTTTCATACTCAGCATCAACTATATCTTTACCGTAGTTTTTACCAAACGCCGCTTCTCTTTTTTTGTCTCTAGCTTGTTTTGCTTCTAAAGCACTACCAACAACCGTTTCATAACCACTAGTAATAGAGCTAAAAATTTTACTTCTAGCTTCGCTAGCCGCTACAATACCCTCGTACTGCTTATTAAAACTAACAGAATAATCGCCAGGTACGTTTGACATACCCATTCTATATGCTGCGTTTACTAAACTCGCGTCTGCTCCCATAATTTATATTTATTTTTATTTTTATTTCTTATCATTGCGCACCAGCATATGCGCCTGCCATACCAGCAAAAGATCCCATAGCTGATCCAGCCATACCATACAGACCTGCCGCTTGCTGTCCATACATGTTCGCCATAGCTGCACCCGACGCCATTTGATTACTATAAGCTTGTTGTAAAGCTGCGTTTGCGCCAGATGTTTGTCCCATTTGAATACCTAATAAAGTTGACTGCCTATCAGCTTCCATTTGTTGAACCATTGCCTCGCCACCTCTCTCAGCCATATCAGCTGCAGAAGCGCCTTGCATTTTTAGTTGTTGGTTTTGGCTTTCTTGCATTCCAATGCTTGCTGCCGATCTAGCCATTTGTGTTTGACTTTGGTTTGCTAAAACTTGTGCTAAACCTGCTATACCACTAGAACCAGCAGCTCCACTTAATCCTTGCATCACATCGGCTCTCATTTGCTGGCCTTGAGTTGCTTCAAACTGAGCCTGCATTACGTTAACTCTTAAATCATCAAAAACGTTTTCTACGTTTTCATAAGGATTTTCAAAAACAAAACTTCTATAAACATCTTTTTGAACGTCAAGCTTTGCTTGCTGTTCTTTTTGAAACTTTAATTGGTCTGCCGCTATTTGGTTAGCAAGATCGTTGTTGTCCGAGGCCAATTTATTAGCCTCATTCATCGCCGAATTACCTGACATTGTTCCGTAAAGCATAGCCCCACCTGTAATTGCCAAGCCAATACCAATAGCTACTCCAGTGGCTTGATTAACGTTTTCGTCGCTCGGTATAAAATCCGCCAAAGCATGGCTAATAAATGCAAGTAAAAAAACTAATGCAATTTGCTTTTTGTCTTCGTATAATTCCAGTAACACTTTATTTATTTTCTCCATTTTCTATTTTTTTATAATAATCTTTGTGCTCAAACATTTGCCACACGTCTCGTGTTGAATCTTCGTTGTATTGATCCCAATTGCACGCAAACATTTTCTCTTCTATTTCTTTTAAATCCGTTAGTCCGTCTGGATTAGGGTGTACATTAACTATAACACTATCTTCTAAAAAATAACAAATTCTTTTAGTTCCAGGTTTTGTTAAAACAAAGGTTGGCGCTACTAATTCCTGCACGCCTTCTTCTGAAGAAAAAGTAATTTTACCTTTCATAAGAAACAAAGGATTAGCTGTGTTGTGTATAACTGAAAAGGCTAAATATCCTTTTTGACAAAACATTTCTCTAACATATAATCCGTCTGAAAAGTAATGGTTATATTTTGTTGACTCAGGATATACAACGCTATTTCCATTGTTGTTTATATCAATGCTGTCTTTAAATTTACTGACAAGCATTTGTTGCAGTTCTTCTACTTTGTCTCTATAGCACAAATCAATAGGCAAATCCCAGATTTTTTCTAATTCGTTTTTAGACATAATTTAATTTAATTTATATCTATAATAGTCACACTTTCTGCGCTTGTTTTACAATTAGTTGCTGCTTTCTGTCACCTCTGTACCTATTGAAAACAGTTCGGCATAATTTTTTGAGTTGTTTATAAAAACTAATTCAGCGTAATAACCCGCAATACTAGACATATTGCTTTTGTTGTTTTTAGAAAACATTAAAAAATCATCAGGCGTTGGTAAAACCAAACCACTTACTATTTGTCCTTGTGCGCCAACTGATAGCTGTGGGTCAACAGCAATAACTAAAACGTGTTTACCATGGTTTATAGCCTCATTGTTTGTTAAGTCCCCTACTTCTTGTTGAGTTGTTATTGATATTATAGGACCAAGATAAATAATGTTGCTTGTGTCCACGTTAAAATTACCTGTGCTAAAAACACCTGATCCAGTAGGTACGAAATATAACTCGTCTCCTTTTTGTACCGATACGTTTTTTAAGTGATTTAAAGTTAATGTTACATATGCCATGTTAGTGTACGTTTAAAATATTATCTAATTGTAGTGTTATAGTAGAGCTTAAATCTCCAATGCTCGTCAAATCAAGATCCGCACTTATTGTGGCTGTTTTACTGCTAACAGCACCAAACGATACTACAATACCGCTTTCTAAGGTTTGTGAAGACGTAGATGTAACGTTTGCGCCCGCACTTACCGCGCTAACATAGGCACCGCCAGAAATACCGGCAGCATCAATTTTACAAGCGTTAAATGTTAAAGTAGCATCGTTAGGTAGCGTTTGACTATTGCTTAGCACAATAGTTTTACTTGCTACATCTATATATGCTATTTGCGTCTCTATAGCTGTTAAAGTGCCAGAGCTAGTTGCTGTTAAAAACATCCCCACGCCTAGATTAGCAACGCTATCAAGTATAATTTTAGTTGCTTTAGTTACAGCTCCATTAACAGTACCTGTTACGGCCGCCTTAATACCCTTTGTGCTAGTAACGTGGACTGTGGTACCACTAACAGCGCTATCTATCGTAGTGCCTGTTTCACCAAGTACTATACTAGCTCGTTTAAAGTTTATTGCAGAGTTCGTCATGGTTTTAATACCCCTTGTGCCATATCCGGAAAAAGTAAGAGCTTGGTTGTCGTTTAAATCTTGAGTGCTAGTAACTTTTATAACGCTTCTGCTTGAATCTACGCCTGTTATAAACTGTGTTCCACCGCTGGTGCTAAAAGGACTAGAGCCGGTTACCTGTAGTCCAGTGCCTAATTTAATAACGTTGTCTAGTTTAATTTCACTTGTCCCAGCTAGAAGGTCACTAGGATCATCTGTGTTTATATTTTTAGTAACAAACCAATCACTAGAATCGGGGTTTTTAATCACTGTAAAACTATTGTCGTTACCACTTGCTAAAGAAACGTTCCAAAGTATAGAAATTGGTCCAGATGCTTGCGCCGTATAAGATCCCGGCAGCGTGTCATAACTACCTGAGTTAGCAGCGGAACTCAAGGCAAAGGTTAACTCAACGGTGCTAAATTGATTTATTTTAATAGGATATTTTTTTCCAGAGTTATCTTTACCGTTCAATGTTAATATTTCAACCGAATACGTTTCGTTAGAATCAGTGCTTGGAAAATTAAGCTCTTGATTAAGGTAACCGACACTATGTATCGTGCCAGTTAATTTACCACCACCGCCACCACTAAAGTCTCTAGAGTTAAAATTATAACCCGCACCGTCGGAGTCTCTCTTTACTATAACACTAAAAACCGTTTTAGGAATACCACTAATATATAAGTTTCTAAACTCACCTTCTTTTTTAAGATTATTAGAGTTGATTTGAACAGTGTCAATAGCTCCTAGTGTTGTTTTTTGTTCGCTTAGATAATACTTTTTCTCTTGTTTAACCGCTTCTTTTTTTACTAACTCTTCTCTTAATTTAATTTCTTTAAATTTAGCTTCAAACGAGTCAACACTTGTTTTTAAAAGTTCTTCTTGTAAATATTTAATTTCTTTTATTTTAGAACCTACATCTATGTTTTTTAACCCATGCTTTTCGGTGCTATAATTAAAGTTTAAATCAATGCTACCTCCGTCTTCAGTGCCTTGTTTTTTGTTTATATAAAAAGTTTTTGATATTAAAAACCCATTGTCTAATCTTACTTCTGACTCTTCAACACTATACTTATTTTTGCTTAAAGAGTTTATAAGAACTGTTGGCGTAGAGAAGTAGTAATAACCCGGTTTAGCTGTGAGTGAAATTATAAAAAGCTGTTGTAAGTCTTTAGTTACACCAAACAAATAAGAAAAATCATTTTTTCCAATTGATGTTTGTGGTGACCTAGATATTATATCAATATCATGGTTTTTGTCTTGCTTAACGTTTATTCTAGCTTGTAATGTTTTTAATGGCATTTTATAGTTTTAAATGTTTGAATATATTAAAAGGGATTTGAAGCGACACATACTAATTCAATATCTTTTATTCTAAAACCCTCGCCATTTACGCCAAAGCACGTAAGCGCTAAAATGGTGGGAGTTGAAGGCCCTTGAGTAGCGGTGTGATCCACGTTGGAGATAAAAACGTAATCAGTAGTACCACCTGGGCCACCATAATTATAGGACTTATTCACGGTAAACTCTCCCTCTACCAACGACTGTTTACCAGCGTTCCTAGAAACTAAATCACCCATGCTGTAAGGGGTAGCAGGATCCTCAAGAAAAGTTGAAATAGGCGAATCTGCCACAGACCAATTGTTACCAAAACCAACTTTCATTGTTGCCCCATCATCAAATTGCACGAAGGAATATTGATCATCTACCGTAATAATAACTTTATATTGATTACCTGTTGGCACATCTATTTGTATCATAGCTATAGAGCAGGATTTATCTACTGTTGCGTCTAAATTAGTGTAATCGTAATCCCCTGGGGTAATATTGCCGTAAAACTCAAGGTTGTTATTTGACGCGTTGTCTAAATCAACCATTATCATTGGTTTTAAACTAGAGAAATTCCCCGACTTCCAAGAACTGTTAAAAGCGTCACCATTTGAAACAACTGTTATCCAACTACTGGTATCGGTATCCAAGCTAAAAACAGCTTGCCATGTCATGTCCATGTGTTTTGTCATTGTTATACTGCTGGAATCAACTACATCGTGTAAGTAAGCTCCAGAAGAATCTTGCCACCATTGACCTAGCCCTATTGGAATTAAGTTGTTACTTAACGNGCCTTGACCACTCATCATATCTCCAGGATTAGCGACCCAAACGCCAGCGTCACTCATTCCTTGACTTAAATTTGTAGTGGTTATACCCCAATCCATTATTGTAAAAGAACCATAATCATAACAGGGTACTTCATAGTAACAACCACAGCCCGGCAAAATATGTGTGCCAAGCACAGCGTTTGGATAAACCCACAATGTACCGGGATATGTGTTCCAGGTTGAAGGATAGTTAGCATTGGCGTTACACATCAACTCGTAGTTTGTGGCACTTGGGTCATCACATATACTCCAAAAACAACTTCCGTCATCATAGTTAGCCGAAGAATCATAATTATCAGCATATTGATACGTACATCCAAAAGCTGGCGCATTGCACGTGTCCGAGCAAGTAGCACCTGGGTTGTAGTTAGTAACTGCATAACCATTTGGATCGGGGTATCCAGGAGAAACGTTACCGTTGCTGTCATTTCCATTTATATCTGGAAATCCAAGACCATTAGAAACAACTGTGTCATCCATACAACCCCAAGTACAGTAAGTGCAACTTCCGTCATCTACAGTTGCATTAGGATCATAGTTTTGAGCACCTATAAAAGTAACTCCATTAGGCGAGGTGTCCACCGTAGTGTTGTCCATGCATCCAAACACGGGTTGAGTTACATTACTAGTTAAATCGTGGTAAAACTTTCCATAATCAACATGGAAGTCAAATATAGGGTGATCTTCAAAATAAATAACAGTGTTGGTAAGAAAACTGTTAGAGGAATTACTTAAATTTCCAGGTGCGTTAGGACTTGCGTCGTCCATTACAGCTAAACCATTCACGTACTCTCTAAAAGTTCCATCTGTAGATACGTCTAAAGTAGACCAAGGTAAACTTGGAAAGTTGCTGTTAAGCGCTTGTGCTTGGTGAGTGTGACCAGCCGTTGTCCATGTTGTTCCATTTAAAGCTGTGTGACCACCAAGACTTGGGGAAACTTTTATTTGATCAGTAAACACCGCATCAATAATGTCTAAATTTACATCACTTTTAGATTGACAAGTGTTGTAATACTCAAGGTCTATCAATTTTGCGTCACTATATGCAACAGCAACAGAAGTTCCTGTGCTATTTATAGTCGGTAGTGATAAATCTAAATTATAGTTTAAATCCATAGCTATATAGCCCCACCTATCATTTGTCCCCGTCGAAGGAAGAGAAATAATATTAGTATTAGTTGAATCCAACACGGTGGTTGTAGTATTTGTACCAGAATCAAACGCGTATGCAAATAATGTGTTTGGAAGCCCAGTATAATATTGAGACCCGCCATAACTGTACGAGCCATTTAAAGGAACTTTATCGTACTCTTGTATAACACTAACAACTGGTTGTGGTAAATCCCACTCATACCAGTCTATATCTATGGGAATATATTTATTTCTAAGAGGTGTGGGAGTACCTAGGCTGTTAGACATAGAATCTAGTTGAAAATCAGAAAGATGTAGTTTAATATCTATGCTTGCTGGAAAAGTACCCGCGAACCATGACATTGACCACTGTGATGCGGTGTTTTCAAGTATTTCAATTTTAGTTATATGTATATCGTCATCTTGAGATGTAGAATACATTGGCCATCCAGGCTTAGAAAAATAATTAAAACCTAAACCTGCTTCGTCNGTAAGAGGATATATCGTATAGCCTGTGTGTCCAAGCCCGTGATTAGCTATAACACCGTTAGGTACTATTTTGTAATATGGCGTTGCAAAGGTGCTCATAGTGGTAAAAGCTGGGTTTGAGGCGTTGTTAAAATAACTTCCAGGGCTAATTGGTACATTGCTAGTAGGAGATGCACACATTCTAGGAAACATTCTATTAACGGAAATGTTGTGTGCGGTTATAGGATACTTTGGACAACCGGCGACTTGATTTGCTAAATGACTATCAACCATCGGTTCTATTCTTACTGTTTTTACTAAACCGCTTTGCATTACAAAAGGATCAATTATACTAAAAGATCCCTCTATATGAAAACCAGGCTGTGCAGAAGCGCCATTTTTGTAATAACTGTTGTATATATCCCATGGGTTTAGAAGTGCTCCAGAGTCCCAAGCTGCAACCATTTGAGAGTGGTGCATAAACCCACCGTTTGGAGCATCAAAATCATCATACCAATCTCCTATTAATAGCCAGTTACCAAGTGGCGGGCCATCATACTCAATATCCGAACCGTAACCTAAGCCTTGGTAAGAAAACTCTTTAGAGTCAATATTGTCTAAATCACTTGTTATCCCTTTTATGTGATTAAACCACTTACCTTCTTTTTCTATAAACTCATCTATAGACCCTTGTTGAAGATCGGTAATTATTGAACCTAAAAACCATCCATCTTTTTCTTCTAAATTATAGAATTGATTGTCATTAAGGTTTAACATGGCGGGAACAACATTTACGCCGCCAGCATATGGATCTCCCATTACTACCGGGTAATTTAGCAACTCTGTTGTAAATTCGGTAACACGAGATTGAGTACCTTCATAGTTTACCGTAGTAAAACTCTTAACAGACCCAGAGCTTTCGTTTATTAAAGTTGTTAGTGTTGTTAGGTTATCCGTGCCGTAAAAATTATTGTAAATAGAGTTTGAGTGGTGTAAGTACGGCATTCCGTTTTTAAAAGTATAGTACTTTCCACTAACGTTTAAACCNGTCTCGGGAACAAAAGACTTGAAACTAACCCATCCTTTNTTTTCTTCGTTAAAAGAAAGGGTGCATGAGTCCGTAGCGCTTTGTTCGCCAAAATAAGCTGTCCATNTAGAATCAAAGTTTGCAATCATTGAATTTTATTTTTCGAATTTTTTAAAACCACAAGCTGCTATAGTAGTGGCNATTAAACTGTTATTACGAGATAAAGTTGGTGGAGGCGGTACAACAATACCGGTTATCAGGTATCTAACAAAAGAATGCACATATATGCTTAACTCCGAAATATCTATGTCCGCTTGGTTTGGAGCGAATTCTTCTTGTGGGTTTTCTTCTATTGTTTTGTAGTAATGATCTTGATGTTTGCGTAGCTCTGAAAAAAGACATTTGCAATGTTTTTTAGCCACTGCATTAGCTTTTTGTTTTGGTAAGTTACCAACATTCCATTTATGTGCCTTTTTTTTGCTTTTTTCTATTTTAAAAGAAACCCTGTTCAAGTTACGAGCTTGTGTTTCATTATAAACATTTTGACTAGACGTTGTTGGTTGAGATGTTTTATTAGAAACTAAAGGTTGATATCTTTTACTAGAAACTGAAGATTGAGCCTTTTGGCTTGGTTGATTGTTGTAGTTTGCCATATGTTTTTTTTATATTAAAATGCGTCAATTGGATCCCAAGGTTCTGCTGGTCCTGGTCCACTTTGTAGATATTTGTATTTCCAAACTTCTTCAAATCCATCTGCTATACTTAAGTTATACTCTCTTTTAACACTGTCATAACTACCTAGTATTCTGTCTCCAATTCTAAGATTAGTGTTAAACCAAGATTTCATACCATAATCAGATATTGGCGTTAAACCATCTCTAGACAGTCTCAATATAGTGCCTCTTTGCTTGTCGGAAAAATAACACCTATAAGAATCTGTTGCAAATGATTCTGGGTTTTTTGATATGCCATAGTCGCCAGAAAAAGGTACCGCTTGCCCAAGAACAGTATCCGAAGCTGTTAACTGAGCTTCACCACCAGCGTTGTATAAAGCATCTTTGTTTGCTAGTACTTTTAAAACCCTATCTTCACAAAAGCTTATTAAATCAGTATCTCTAGTAAAAAGTTTTTGAATACTACCGTAATCTGGGTTTAAATCCTTAGTTATACTTTCGGCCATTATGAATTGATTCAGATTATTAACAGCACTGTTAGAGTTGTAAAGTCCTGAATATATCAAACCATTAGTTCTTCTTTCTTCTTGATAAGGCTCAAGTGTTATGCTAGAAGCCTTTACACCGTTTAGCAGTGCCGTGGCATTGTAATCGTCTCTAATCCTATCGGATTCTACTCCATTGTTCCAAGAAAAACAGTTATACCAAGACAACCCATGTCTTTTAGTGTGTATATCTCTGTTTAAAACATACTCTCCACTGGAAGCATTCACCCCTGGTGTTGATTGCTGTATGTTTAAGTTAATTTTTGAAGAAACCCAAGCGTCATTAGAACAAAGCTTAGACCCAGATATATTACTACCGTCATCTGTGTGCGTATCTAAAGGTTTATAAAACTTTAACTCTACATCTCTAATTGAAGAACCATTCCAGTCTGTAAACGCATCTTGGAACATGGTAAAATCTGTCACCGCCCCGCCTTGATGTTTTTCAAGATAAACAACGTTGTCTTTCCAACCGCCAACTTTTACAACGGTATCGTTGCAAGGAGCGATGTCACTAGCGGTACATGGAGCGAAAGGTATAACAGGATCACCTATAGTCGCACCAAACACGGAGGCATGATATTTATCGTCCGAAGTAACTATAGACCCAATTGGAGCAAATAAATGGTTTGACTCATCGTTGAGGTGGGTAGGTATATTTTCACTAGCCTCATAATATATGTCTAAATCAGCGTTTACTTTAGGTTCTGTTTCAAAAACAGCTGCGTTAGTATTTACATCTTGAGAATCCCAACTTGTTGCTGGTTCTACAAATTGAATACTAATTGGTTCCATACTGCTAGAGTTTCCTCCAGCTATAGGGTTGAATGTTTGTGCTAGCGGGTTTTTGTCTAATTTTAACGCCCAGGTAATTCTTCTGTTACTGGAATCTTTAAATGTATCCTCATTAATAACCATGTGATCAGCCATCGTATCTCCCGCGTTAGGAAAANAACCATTATTGGTTGTTGTTGGAGTTGCGTTATCTTGGTAATGTAGCACAAAATCACTTCCAGGATAACTCGAGCCACCTGGAGCNCCCGCCTCCCCAACACCAGACGCTAAACCAAGACNCTGAAAATATGGGTGTGTTTTAGCAGAGTGACCAGGTTGAGTGTAGTCGATGTGAGAATTAAATGCATACCCGTGGTTATTTGCTGCGTAATTTCCAGCGTCTGTAAATCTAACAAAGTTATTCCAAACTCTATTTTTTGCATTAGCACCATGACCAGCCATACTAACCCAAGTCCCATTTCCAGGATCGACGTGGTTAGCCCCACCGTTAAAACTATCCCAATCAATCCTTTGTTTTCCATCAAATTTATTCTCATCGTTTGATAAGCTATCATTTTTTCTCCAACCTCTTGCCTCCCATAAACTCGTGTGATTTACTCTACGCGTAGGACCTATCACGTCTTCAATCTCATATATTATACCCTCAGGATCTTCTGCAAATCTAAATGTTGATCCAGCTATTAACTTAGTAGTAATATAACTTTCCTCGTTATGGTTTTGGTTATTATACTCACCAACGGACCATGCGGTAGGGTTTGTCGGGTTACCACTACCTGACCAAGTTGAAGTAGGATCATGGTATATACCAGCAAACGACAACTCCATAGTCGCTTTATCTCCCGCCATATTTGGATAAATACCTTTTCCAAACCCATGCCCATATTGATAAGTTGAAGGGTTTTTTGTGCTGTTGCTAGTGCCCATACTCATATTCATAGCGTAGTATGCTTGATCTATAAACCACTTGCTATCGTTATCTCCTGGGTTGTCTAACAAAAGTATCCAATCCTCTATCCTGTGGCTAACTTGGTGCCCGTGCGTTGCACTTCCATCTGAATTTGTACAAAACTCGGTTGTATACGAGCCATTATGCAGATCCGTGTGTGAATCAAAACCAGTAGCATCTAAATTCATGCCCGCAAACTCACCACTTAAAGGCCACGAATCACTTGTATAACTAGCATCTCCCTTCCATTTTGGAGCCCACTTATCTGCAAAATAAAAACTAGATAAAGTAGCTGTTACAGAAAGATTACCTCCGGCTATAAGCGGTTTTAACTGATCTTCTATTAAGTTGTTTGATTGTATTTTAACAAAAAACTTACCATCAAACTCTGGTTTTTCAGCTATATCTTTTTTGTAAAGATGCACTTTAAGACTGCTTATCATTGATATTGCACCACCAACACCAGTAGTTAATGCCGTGCCGTTGTCTGTAATCCACGCAGCGTCATTATCTGTTAGTGGTCTTTTTAGTCTAATTTTGTAAACTTCTTCCACACCGATAAAATCATTTACTATTGTTTCTATGTCATATGAGGTAGATAGTATATTTGAGTTGAAGTCTGAAAATCTAATTGAATCACTTTCTAGTGTAGCGGCGATATCTAAACCACCTGAGTCTTCCCAAGAGAACCTATCGAAAACTATTTCTTCAATACCTTCTTCATCTGGATGGAAAGATATAGTTGATTGTTTAAACAAATCTGTAATGTCTACTAATCCTGACGAAACACCGTTGTTAATAAGGTCAGTTTTAATAAAATCAGGAGCACTATCTTCAATGGCTAAAACTCTACACTTAGCTTCTTCACTAGCTAAAACCTGAGAGTCTGCACTAGAGGCAATTGGTTTCTTTTTAAATATTAAATAGTCATCTAAAATAACCTTATTTATTTCAGCTGACGCAAAAGAAAGCCAAACACAACCATCAGTAGCATCGTATATTCTATCCAAAGAAAGATTATAATATTCATTAGAAGTTTCTTTTACAAAAATCCTAAAAGCTTTTGCAAATGAAGGTGATTGACTTTTTAACTCAGAAAATAAGGCATTTGAATTTATAGATTCGTCTTGAGATATACTTACGGAAGCATTTGAACTTGTGAATACAGGCGTTTGTCTACCATGCTCGTCTAGGTAAACAACCCCTAACTCATACGTTCTAATTGATTTTAAAGACTTTCTACCCACAGCTCCATAACCATCGGCATAAAACCAATCTCCAGTTCTTTTTTCAAAACCAACATTAAGTTGTGGTTTTAAGATTTGATTCTGGTTTTCCATATCGTAATTTTGAACATAATTACCATATATAAGTCTATTAGCTGCTACCTCCTGTGATTTGGCGTATCTAGGTACGTTGTCAAAAGGTCTAAGTATTTGATTTGAAGGAAGTGCCGCGTATATATTCTCAGTTCTAATTTTGTAATAACCATTATTCCAGTCGTTATCAGCAGGCGTTCCACTTGGTCCGTTTTCATCTGGCCTTATAGTGTCTATGCTATATACGTTAGGAGAAGAGTCATCTTTATATAGTATGTCTATTTGAACAACATCTTTTGGCGTTATAGAGTTTAAAACAAGATCTTTTATCAAAAGCTCTTTAATTGAGTTTTTCATACCTTTGTTTTTTCCTTCAACAGGACTATACAAGTAAGTTGAGGGATAAAAAATAGGATCTGTAAACGGGCTAAAACAAGAAAACTCATTGTTTATGTACTTGTATCTATATCCAAACCTAGCAAACTTTAGTTCGAAAATAGAATCTATAGAATTTTCAACAGTACAGTAGTATGTCCCGAGGGATCCAATAGTTACATTTCCATTTGGACCAAGGTAGTTTATAATTTTTATTCTAGCTTTTATTGAGGTGCTAGTGTTTGGTGATATTGATATTATCTTAGCTTTCATAGACCACGTTGAAGGGCCTGGGTTCGCTGTCGAGTCAAACAATAAAAAATCGTTTACCTTAAAGTTTGGTTCTGATAAAGCTCCAGAGCTAATAGTTATGTCTTGGTAACTATCCTCGTCTTGAGCTTTAAAAATAGAAAATGCTGTTATTACACCCCCTCTCACACCTTCAGTAACCTCTACTCTTGGAGGTTTTGCAGGGCTTTTTCTAACAACCGTTAAATGGCTTTCTTTAGCAGGAAAAGTTTCACCTGTTTTTTCGTTGAAAATGTTGGTGTGCTTGTCGCAACTAAAGTGAGTTTCATTTATACTATTTGTTATATTTATTTTTTTAGGCTCTGTCCTGTTGTCAGTCCAAAATATTTTGTTATCAATTATATTTACGCCAGTTATAAGTATATCGCGAGAAAAACCTAAAACTTTTTCTCTTTCAAAAATCATAACCGGTGGTTGCTCGGACACTATGCTATTGTAGTAAACTACATTTGTTGGTTTTACACAATTATTAACTGGATCTATTTCTAGTATTTTACACCCTTCGCCTATTACGTTACTAATATCGTTAACAGCACCACCGACATAAGATAAACCTACTATACGCATACCAACCTCTAGCCCAGCTGTAACACCAGAGCTATTGCTATTATTGTTGAAATACACCCAGCCATCGTTTTGAGTAGTGGTTTTATCGTAGTCAACCGACCTTGTTTGCTGCCAAACATCAACAAATGTTGGTGTTATATCTTGATTGCCAGTGTTGCCTTGAAATATAATATTTCTGCTTTTAAAGCAAGGTATATCAAAAAAATCTTCATTACCAGGTGAGTTTACAGTTACAACAGCAGTACCGCCAGCCCCTAAAATACCAACAACATTGAAAGCCTGGGTTTTTACTGGTTTCTCTGTTGTAAACCAAAAATATGTGTCTTCAGGCTCGTTAGGTATGCTACCAACGGTGTGCGTGTTAGTAAAAATGTTTTGAATTTGACTTGCTGACAAACCATTACTTGAAAAAGCATTTACCAAAGTATTACCTTGCACGTTTTTAACCGTACCTATCTCGCCGCTTGCTGTAGTTGTTACCTCTACATTTAAAGCAGATCTATATTCACCATTTGGAACTAATCTTTCATCAAAATCTTTGTTCATTTTTCCAGCGGAAAAATTACGTTTAATTTCTGGCATATACTAGTGTTTTATCCACTTAGACCTACCTCTAAGTATTTGAGTTAATTCTTCTAATTTTACATTAGATAATCTTAATTTTGCTTTTCTTGTTTCTGCAATTTTTTCTTTTTTAAACCTACTAACTATGTATTCAGGAACACCAAATTTATTAGATAAAATAGCGTAACATATGTGCTTGTACATAGCCTCTTCAGCAAACTTGTGAACTTGCATTTCTTCCGTTGTGCCAAGACTATCGCTTATGTATTTTAGTATTATTGTTTGGCCACTTAAATTAGAGCTAAAATGAATAAAACCTGTTATTTCATCTATGTAAAAAGAACCGTTAACTTGAGAATGCTGTGGGTCTAACCCATATCTATTGCCATTTGCCTTAAAGTAAGTGTCGTCCTCGTGGTCGTCACTGTTGTTAGACGCATTGGTTGATTTGTAACTACCCCAAGTTTTACTTGAGTCCTCATCGCCAACTCTTACTAGTGAAATATTATCAACAGTAGCTGTTGAATTATTCTGCGTAGATCTAAAAATCAAAGCGCATATGCCAAATCTAGATGCGTTAGTACCAGCTGTTAACACTTCTTCATATGTTCCATTTGCAGAGTAGGTAGCGGTTTTAACAAAGTCTCCGTTTTTATCTGTTAACAGTGCTTCAAAACCACCTGATTCGTAATCACTTAAAGTAAATTTTATTCTATATTTTTCTCCAGCAGCAATGCTTAGTTGGTTTTGACGCACGCCAACATTCTTTTTAATTCTACGAGCGTTTAGAGCGTTACGATTTCCATTATCATTACCTCCGTAAAACCACCCTTGCTGAGGTTCGTTTTGGTTTCCAGTACCTGCCGGATGATACAAAACAGGTATATCTGTTATATTACCTGTGTTATCTTCTAACTTATTTAATTGCCAATCAGTTGAACTTCCATGAAAACCCCCATTTTTAATTAATTCACCAGATGAGATTAAAGAATTAAAAGATTCACCAGGTGTATCAATAAACAAAAACTGACCGCTTGAATCCGTTTGAGGTCTTTTTGGATTTGATGTTTTTGAGGTTGGATATAAAACTTGCTCTACACCTGAACTGCCAACCCTTACAACTTTAGTATAATTGATGTAGTCAACTGGAAGAGGCATCGTTAAGCTATTTGGAATATCGTATTCAAAACCTTTTATTGATCTAAACGTGTCAAAAGAAAGTTCTTGCATTGCTCTTTGAGCGTAAAACTGAACGTCAGATCTATTTGCTCTTGAAATCAACTTATCTTCACCAACATACGCTATCATGAATTGGGTTATTAGCATATCTAAAGATGTAAATTGATAATTACCCTCGTTACTAGAAGAATAGTAGTTGCTATCAGAGTTTTGTATTAAGTGTTTTGCCATGTTTTATAGTTTTTCTTGAGCGCTTTTTCCAGCAGCTAAACCTGCGCCTAACTGTGATAAATCTGGACTTTTTATAGATATACCAGCATAAGACAATATTGTATAAACTAACTCACTAGCGTCAGATGCGTGTAGTTGGAAATTAGCACTGGCCAGCGGATCATAAAGCGCTTTTTCTTTTACCACCACGTAACCCCAAGTGACGTTTAGTGGCTGTGTAATAAAACTACATCTTGTATTAACAGCATTTAAAATCTCACTATCCTCCGTGTAAATTCTTATTCTTCTTCCTCTCTGAATATAGATAGGTCTAGTTAAAGTTGGAGCAGTTAAAGGAGATTTTATTAACAATGATAACCTGTCTGTATTAACCTGAGTAGCCTCGTTCCACTGGTTGCTAACTGGATCTTGACACTCTACGGTGCCTAGTCTATATAAATTTGGAGGGAGAGTATGGCCTTGTGATGAGCTAAACACTAGTGGGATATTATTAGCACCTTTAAATAAACTTATTTTTTCGTTTAACAAGTCTAAACTATCAGAGTACTCCATACCATTGACAGGCATTCTGGCAAATTGATTTAAATCAAAAAAATATTGCTCAAAAATATGTAGCTGGGCCATATTAGCATATATATTAAACTCTTGAGGTGTAATATAACCACGCTGCTCTTTATTTGCTAACACTAAGACTCTTTGATATATAGTATCTACGTTTATCATTTTTTTTATTTTTTATAAGGAAACTTCTTGTTTAGTGTTTCTTTTCTTTTATTACAACCACAATCTTTGTTTTTTCCAAAAATACCATTTCTAGCCAATATATTAGTAAACGATTTTATTCCAGTAAAAGTAGTAAAAGCTTCTATTGAGTCTCCAAGACCTTTTGGTTCATTTTTCATAAAATTAAATTTTAATAAATGGTCACCCCGAAGGGCAACCATATTATTTTGTTATTGATTTAATCTTTTCTCTATGTTAGAGTAGATTTCCATACCTTCATCAGTTTTAAACCAGTGTGCTAAAGCAGTATATGGATGCTCGTCAAATGGTATAACCATTAACTTTCTACCATTACTACCCCACAAAAAGTTTCTTTGATCAGAAGATAATCTTAGTATACCAGCTTCAACAGCTCTAATACCAAAGTTTCTTAGCATTACGTTTTCGTCATCCGCTAACTCTAAGAAGAGTTTAGGGTTGTTTCGAGCAAATACTAGTAAATCTCTTTTAAGTTCTTTAGAGCTTAACTCTGTTACACTAGAACCAACCTCAACACGCATAATGGCTTCTGCCATATCTATATCAATGTTTCTAGCTGCGATCAACGCGTCAACTTGAATATTTAAAACATCTATTTCGTCAGCTGCAATTACTGATGGTTTGTATTCGTAAAAAATTTGATCTTTATGCGGGTGGTATAAAGATAACATTTTTTGTAAAACTGTTTTTTCTTTTTCTACAAACAAAGCTCCATTTCTAAAAACAATATGCTCTAATCTTTGATCTCCTTTCATTTCATCAACAAAACAAGTCTTTTGGTTTTGACAGTACTTGAGTTCTCTTTCGTAACCTTTTTTTTCGTCAAACCAATATATATTAGCAGACTTAATTGATTTAGATATTGGAGTTTTATTACTTGTTAAATAGTAAACCCTATCTTTTATTTCCCACTCGTTTGCGGGTTTTAATCTTTCTCTTGCTTTTGGTTCTTCAGCTACAGGTTCTTCAAAAAATTCTGTAACTACTTCTTCCATTGTTTCGATTTGAGGTTCTACCTCAACCTTCTTTGTTTTCTTTGCCATAATATAATATAATATAAATTAATAAAAAATAAAAGGGTCGAGGCCGAAGCCCCGACTCTTTAATAAATAATGCTTATTTCATTAACATGAAATTGTTAGCACCTTGTGTAACTAAACATCTTTCT
>JGI24006J15134_10000364_pt1 | contig 28149 bp, 30 predicted proteins | sample LinPmetageLP53_FD_15134 | JGI IMG/M metagenome (IMG submission 15134)
GTCATTTGAAATTGACAGTTGAGGATGCAACAGGTGAGATGGATGCACTTTTAATGATGGATGTTGCAGAAAGAGTCGGCAATATAGCGGTTGATGATGTGGTTGCTATATCGGGTTCACTCGCTAAGGATGGGGGCATTTTCTTTGTTTCTAATGCTTTGTTCCCCCATGTAATTGAAAAAGACGACCCTAATTTGAGAGAGGACATAGACCCCGTATCAGCCGCATTCATCTCCGATTTGCATATAGGTGCAAATAATTTCTTAGAACAGGATTGGGAACGCATGATGAAATGGCTACATGGAGATGATGATGTAGCCAAGTCTATCAAATATCTCGTTATGTCGGGCGACATAATAGATGGTGTAGGTGTATATCCGAATCAACAAGAAGAATTAGCAATCCATGATATGTATGACCAATATGCTAAGGTTGGCGAATACATGGAAACTTTACCCGAACATATCACACCGATAATTTTGCCGGGTAATCACGATGCGGTGCGACTTGCTGAACCTCAACCTATTTTGTCAACAGAAGTGCAAAGCCACTTCAATAGGGGCAATTTTGTAGGTAATCCTTGCAGATTTAGTGCAGGTGGGACAGATATTTTATCATATCACGGTAAAAGTATTGATGATATGGTGATGGTACACCCCGACACCACATATGAACGACCTCAAGACGCTATGAAGGAAATGCTAAAGCGACGACACCTTGCCCCACATTGGGGTGTAAAAAATCAAATAGCGGCAGAACCATATGATTTAATGACGATTGACACGACTCCCGATATTTTCGTTACGGGGCATACTCATGGACATTGCCTTGAAAAATATAGGGGCATCCAAATGGTTGTATCATCCACTTGGCAAGCGCAGACTTCGTTTCAAAAAATGGTTGGATTTGAACCTAAGCCTTCAATTCTGTCTGTGGTAAAACTTGATACTCTTGAGTCCGCGGCAGTTCATTTCGGTTCTTGAACAGTATTGTTCATATAGGAGTTGGCGTAGTCATAGAGTGAGGGGTATTATGGCTGATGATAAGGAGATTTCTGTTTCGTTCCATTTGAAAGGGTTTGACAAAAAGGTTTGGAGCAATCCAACAAAGACTACTTCAAGGATATACATTTACAAAATTGATGGCAACATCAAAATTGAATGCGGATATTATGACCTCAACAAAGACTTTTACTGCCCTCCCGATAAAAGGAGGAAACACGCAGACCATAATGTTGTTATCTGCGGTGAAAAGGATAGCAAAAAGGGTTTGTCCGAATTAGCGACAATTGAATATAAAAATGCGACCCATACGATTTATTACAGAACCGATGAGGTCATGGAGTCCAATGAAAAGCCCAAAGCAGGGCTTACTCGCAGAAAAGAAGTGCCAACACCTGTTGTTGATGAGCCTGTTGTTGATGAGTCTGTTGAGGATATGGCGAATGAATTAAATGCTTCATCCGAGCGTGAGCAATCCACTTTGAGCCATATAGCGAAAATAACTCAATCGGACATGAAAGTGTCAATTTCATATGGGAACACGGTGGAATTAAAATCACGGAATAGGGGTTTGATACAATCTCAATATCCCAAGTTTTCTCTTAGTGTTGATTTTGAAGGTGGTAATATCGCTGAAAAAATAGAAGAGGCGGCTGATGCGGTTGTCAAAATGGTTGAAGAAAAATTGACTGAAATTGTATCGGACATTACAGGGTGATATTAGCCATGAATGACGATGTTCGTGAGATTCTTGCATCCGATGGTTGCACTCTTTCTGTACCTGCGGGTGATGCGAGAGAGTTCATAATCAAAGACCATGAGGATGATTCAAAAAAAGTGTATCTCCTGCTGAAAGCAGGGAGTCAAATAATGCTAATGGGCATATGCCAAAGGTCGGAATTAAAAAGAGTAACGAGGGGATTGTAATGCAAAAAATTGAAAATGTCAAATTAAGAGTGAATGAAAATGGTGTGCTTGTTGAAGTGGATGCTTTGATGGGGGCGGAGGATGTTGACGGAATGTATATCACACACTTTGCCTGTGTGGAGGATGAAGGGAATAAAAACTTTAGGTTCGCTATTCTTGCTACAATCAATGTTACATCTATTCAATCCGAAGAAGACCTCTATGCTCAAACGGGAGAAGTATGGGCTATCCCATTGGTTGACAAAGACTCATTTCAAAAAGCAAGATTGATTCTTGCGAGAATGGTAAAAGACAATCAGTATTATCAAAAGTCAACATATCATTTCCCCGACAGGGATAACGAAGTGAAAGCAGATAAAATTGACATAACCGAAATCGCTAAAGAATTGAATAAATTGCTTGACCTGTTGAGGGAGAGAGAGCCTAAATGACCTCTCCCTCGTTGGAAACAAATCGCATATACAATGAGGATTGCATTGACACTTTGAAAAGAATGGGTGATTCTGTTCTTGATATGACAATTACATCCCCTCCATATGATAATTTGAGAACATACAATGAGTTCTCCTTTGATGCTGAAAAAATCATCACAGAATTATATCGCACGACCAAAGAGGGAGGCGTAGTGGTTTGGGTTGTAGGTGATGCTACAATTAAAGGGAGTGAAACGGGAACATCGTTTAGGCAAGCCTTGTTGTTTATGGATAAGGGCTTTAGGCTTCACGATACTATGATTTATCAAAAGACAGGCACACCTTTTCCATCTAAGGTAAGGTATAACCAATGCTTTGAGTATATGTTCGTTTTTTCCAAAGGGAAACCCAAGACTTTCAATCCGATAATGAAGCCCAACAAAACTGCGGGTGCAGTTCGCCATACAAGGAAATACCGAAATAAAAAGGGTGAATTGATTGCAGGTTTTAATGGAAAACCTGTAAATGAAATGGGTATTGAGAACAATGTATGGGTGATAAAAAATGGGATGTATAAAAGCACTCACGATAAAATAGCATTTGAACACCCTGCCATATTCCCCGAAGAATTATGTGAAAAACACATTAAGTCTTGGTCAAGTGAAGGCGATATTGTTTTTGACCCTTTCATGGGTTCGGGAACAACGGCTAAAATGGCTATGCTCAACAACAGAAATTATGTCGGGAGTGAAATATCTAAAGAATACTGTGATGTTGCATATCAAAGGTTGTTGTCAATTGAAGGGCTTGAGGATATAGAGTCGTCTGTTGAGGCAAGTTGATAAGGGGTTGGCAGGTGTATCACCTCATGGGCGAAACAATTACTACCTTTGATGGTGTTGAACACGACAAAGAAGAAATGATTGAAAAAATGTATGACGATGGTTTCTATTATGGTTATCTCGGAAAACAAGTGTTGAGTAGTTCATCGTTGAAGAAATTGCTATCATCCCCAAATGAATACCTCCGTTCTCTTGAAGAAGAGGATGCAACCGAAAGTCAACCCCTGCGGGATGGTAAATTATTCCATTGGAATATCCTTGAACCCGAAAAGTTTGCCGCACTCAATGTTATTGAGGTCGCTTCTAAAAACACCAAAGCATACAAAGAAGCCAAAGCCGAACTTGGTGAAGTATATTGCCGAAAAGAAATTGATACTGCGGAATCCTTAGCATCAGTTATGAAGAAAAACAAACCTGCTATGTCTTTTTTGGAAAATGCGGATTATGAAGTTCCTGCTATTGATGTGATTAACGGAATACCGTTTCGTGGAAAAGCCGATATTGTTCAAGGAACAAAAATCATTGATATTAAAACAACTGCTGATTTAGATGGGTTCAAGTATTCAGCATACCGTTTCAGTTATGACCTTCAAGCCTATCTGTACTTACAATTGTTCCCTCAAGCAGAAGAGTTTATTTTCGTTGTCATTGACAAGAAAACAAGAGATATAGGCATTTTTGATTGTTCCGAAGAGTTCTTGGAAAGTGGCAAAAAGAAATTGGAACAAGGTATTGAAAATTACAAGTTCTTCTTTCAAGGTGATGTTGAATTAAGTCAATTTGTTCGCTACGGAACGCTTTGATACCTTACGGTCAATTAGCCTTCGCAATCCATATTGAGTCTGCTTATCCTTATTCGGGAACAACAGTTCGCTCGGTCATTTCAATGGCCGATGATAGCGAACCACCAATTACAGGCACTTTGCTTACGAATGGCATAAGACCAAGCGCATTAGCACCATATAGGGTGGCAATCAGTCCGAACAACCGTTGAACGGTCACAGGGCCAACGCCGAAGTTCCAAAATGCGGCAAGTGCATTACCCAAGAGAGGGATTGTGAAAACGGCAGGGCCTCCGAGATGGAAAAGTCCACCAACTAATACTGAAGCCGCTCCGACCATTTTAATTCCTTTATCTATATCCATGTTATTTACCACCTTTCGGTGTCTTAACATCGGTGTTCAACTATATGAAGTTTCACACATCACGGTAAAAGAGATTATTCCTGCATTTCTGCGAAACGGTCTGTGATAAGCAAAAGTGCCGAAGCCCATAGACCTACGAAAATACCCAAGTTTTCATCGTGAAGGGCATAAATAGCAATAGAGCCTACAATTGAGGTAAGGCTCGCAATCAATCCAACCTTACGCCAATTCATTGTTCATCACCTAATCCGTTTAGAAGTCGCTCAACCAATTCCGCTTTCTTACCCTTAGTGGATAATCCATGTTCCTTCAATTTAGAGCGCAAAGCATTGACAGTCAAACTCTTCAAGTGTTCTTCGGTGTCCTCAACAATATCCTCAAGCAAATCCTTAGCGGTTTCACTCAATGGCGTATCTAAATCACCATCCTCAATAAAATCCTCAACGACTTCGGAAACAGTATCAACAACATCCTCCAAAACATCACCAATAACATCGGCATCAACATCTAAGCCTGTTTTATCCTCTATGAAGTCCTCCACAGATTCAATAATAGCAACACGATTCTTACGCCATTCTTTTTCCAACAGTGCAACAATACCAACACCACCGCCGATAGCCGCCAATGTCCCATATTCGGCAGGAATAATACCTGCTGATACAAGAGAGGCCAAGCCCGTTCCAATAATCGTTAATCCATCGTTGATTCGTTCACGCATATAATTACCTCGCAATTTCACTATATGACCTTTGGCTTACGGCATTATTATTCTTACACGACCTTGTAAGGGTTCAATCAAGGTTCTAAATATGGAAAACAATATGGTAAGCCCCAATCATGCTCGCAGTAACAAGTGCGGAAAAGACATTGGCTATGAATTGAATATAGATTTCATCGTGAAGAGTGTCCTCTATATGTTCTCCGAAGAATAGCCAACGACGCATCCTCAATCCTCTAATTCTTATTCAATTGTAATTTAGTGGTCGCCTATCGTAGCCATTGACGAGGTATTCCGCAATAGGAACAGATTGTTCTTCATATCCGCCCTCGTCTATTCTATCATAACCTGCGATAATAACCTGTTCCATACCTTGATTGATGAAGCCTTGATATGCAGACATGGCCTCGTTGAGATTATCAAAATCATCATCAACTTCTAAATGGTCGTCTTCGGTTTCCCTGTAAAGTACCGTGTAAAAATCAGCCTCTTCTTCTGCCATGTGTGTTTCCATAGGTTCAGCACCCATAACCTTTTTGTTACTGTAAAAAGGTTCATCACCCTCATAGGTTCGCCAAGAATCCTCAAATCCTGCATATGCTCCCGCATCAACAAGGAAACCATCCTTTGAGGGTAGGGTTGTGATTAAATCCTTGGCTCTTGCGACCATGTAAAGGAGTTCGCCATCTCCTGCATCTTCTCTCGCTCTATTCCAACCCATTTCGTAGCCTTTCTTGAAATATCTCTTTGTATTCTTGTTGGAGTGGCCGTAGTGCATATCCATCATTTGCATCTGCATTTTATCTCTTTGCGTGTATTTACTCCAACGCACATTCATATAGCGTTCCATATCACTCATTGAAGTGGCTTTAGGTGTTTTTCCACCATGTTCACGGATGCCTTTCGCAACTGCGTTGCCAACAGATTGTTCCCAATCCGAAATCTCACCGTCTTTGTTCCTGTCGGCTTTCACCGTATCAAAATCGGGGTCGTTTTCTGCACCCATAGCCTTTGCTTTTCTTCTCTCATCAAAGGTGCTGAAATAATCATCCTCAATTTTACCTAAGTGTGGTTTTCCTGCATCTATTGGATTCCATGTTGGTTTTCCTTGAATGTTCGGCCACTTTTCGGTTATGGTTTCAATATGGTTGTCGGTGTTTCGGTTGGCTAATTCCAAGTCATATTCTTGAGCAATCTCAAAGACCATACCTTCAAGACAAGCGTTTTCAAGAGAGATTTCATTGTCCAAACCACCGTCTTTGTAAGCATCACGGTCTAAACCGACGATAACACCATAATTGTCGTGTGGGTCAAAATAATTCATTTCATTCGGATTCATAGATGAACGAATTATCATAAGGATGGGCAGGTCAATGTACTCATAATATGATTTCCACTTTGCCAAAGCATTTCGGAACGATTGGTCAAATTGGTCTTTACTGCCACTTACGAGCAATATAGCAACATCAGCAGGTTCGCTTACAATTTCATTGATTTGGCTAATCAAACCTATTGAATCTCCAAGAACAATTTTGTCCTCCGAATCCTCGCGGAAATAATTGGCCGCATCACGCGCCAAATCCTCATCCCAATCCTTTGTTTCACGGTTTGGGTCAAATCCTGCCTTGAGGTTGGTTGGTGAAGAGAAGTCTAAATCTCGCAATTCAACATCAACACCATATTGATTCATTTTATCCTCAAGCAGATTCATCAAAGTGGACTTACCGCTATGTGGTGGGCCTCCTACAATGATACGGACAGGATATTGATTATCGCTTTCGCCATATGGGGTTGCTTCTTCGGCTCTATATTGTCGCTCAACAACGGTTTTTTCTTCATAATCGCCAAGCATCCAATCCAAGCCTTCTTTCACGGCTTCACGGACTTGTGGGCTTACATTTTCGGAATCTCCCTCATCGTGCATATCGGTCAAATCCATGTATGATGTGTCCACACCATAAGACTCCACATTGTCAAGCCTCAAATAAAAATCACGATGACCTTGAGGGGTTTGAACGAGCAAATCAAACTCATCGGGCGATTCATTATCGCCACCGTACCAATCCCCTCCCACATATGTAAATCCGTCAATAGGTTTGGCAAAGTGCATATAGAAGCCTCCATCATCCCATTCAACCTTATGACCCGATGCGGTTTCACCTGTGAAAGTCTTGTCTGTTGACATGGCTTCAAAGGATTCAACACCATAAGTCTTGCAGGGGTCTTGACCGCAACCGCAGTTCTTACTCGCGCAAAAGGTTTCAGCCTCTTGTTGATATTCATAACAATCGGCACATTCAATATCACCGTTAGAATCATTCACATATATTCTCGTTGATTGCTGAATCAGCCTTTCGCAAGTTCCGCAGTACGCTTTTCGCCCCGCACCGATTTTTTCAGTCCAACCATCAGCCTCATATAATTCCGCTTCATAAAAATCGCTTTCGGCTTTTTTGTCCTCACGAACTCGCTTGTTGCGTACATATGATACGGCAATGCCTAATGCTCCAATGCCGAGAAGTGGTGCGCCAATAACCTTTCTAAGTGGTGGGCCATCTCCGCCAATTTTCTCATCCATGAAGGCTTTACCGCCAAGCAAAACGCTTGCACCTGCAATAACATTGACGAATGAAGTTATAATTGACATGGGAGAACCTAATATCACTTTGCGGATTGACTATTTGAATGCTTACCTAAATAACAAACAGAATAAAATAGTTGAAAATCTAATTTATACTGATGTCAATATGCAAAGTGCAATGTCCTCGGTGTATCGGAGAGGGGTGGATTGAATACAAAGACGAAGCCTCCAACATAAATAGAAATCTAAAATGTGAAGTCTGTGATGATGAAGGCATGGCTTTCGTTCAAGACATCATAGATTATTACGCCTATATGTCCGACAAAGCCCCCGAAAACGATAAAGTAATTCGTTGGAAATCCTATCTCAAATTAGAAATAAAAGGTTACACCGACTGTGAAAACACATCTGTTGAAACAGAAGGATAATATGGGAGCGTCAATGACCGTTTGTTGATGGCGGTTCACGATATACGAGTAAGTGGAAACACTTTCCCCTACAAAGACACTATCAAAGACACATTTCGTTTAAGGTGGAAAGGTAAGGATTGGAGAGGCCGATATAGGGGAGGTTCACCCCTTATGCCACGCCTTATGGCTTTTTGCACTCGCAATCGTTTGATTCTTGAAGTGGATGGAGAAATCAAAGAGTTTGATGCGCCTAAAACCGAAGCCGATTATGAATCCGATTTAGAGAGCAAACAAGTCCATCACATTCCAAAAGGCGGTGATGGGGGAAAACCTTTGAAAAAGCATAAACTACCTGCTCAATTAACTTTGAACCTTGCTCATAAAAGCGAATGGGTTGATACGGCTTTAGAGGTTGAAAATTGGCATTCATACGAGGGAATTATCAAAAATGGAGGCCCATATGATAGTGTGCGAGCCGAGCAACAACATCTCATCCCCCTAATTTCCCAGTACCTCAAAGAAGGTTATGAAAACATTATCGTGGAATTGCCAACAGGTTCGGGAAAATCAATGATAGCCTATTCGTTGCCTCTTATTTTTGATTCATCAGCATACATATCAACTCCCTTGAAAGGATTACAGGAACAATACCTTCGCGACCACCCCTTTATGTCCTCCGCTATGGGGCGAACCAATTATGATTGTATATTAAGCGAAGAAGAATTGAAAGCCGAGGGGTGCGCCCCTAAAGCAAATGCTTCTGTTGCCCCCTGCCGAATGGTTGACGACTACAAATGCGAACACGCATTCAACCAAGAGCAATTAGAATCTATATTGAATGGTGAAAAAATTGAAAGCCAATGTGGATATTATGATGCTTATGCAGAATCCTTGAAGAATCGTTGGTTCGTTGGAAATACAACATTCCTTACTGCAATGCACCTATATGGGCGACCTGCTTTGCCCACACGACCATTGCTTATTGTTGATGAAGCGCACACACTTGTAAATCAATTGGAGTCTTTTTACGATTTGAGATTGTCAATGAGAAGGTTGGTTCGTTTGCTCGTTGGCTCAAAAGCAAGCAAAGAGGTTATCAAGAAAACAAAAGAAGAGTGGGCATTCCCTAAAATAAGGTCTATGAAGCCCGACACTCATATGGAAAAACGCCATAAAGACATAATTCAATTTCTGCTCTATTTGAGAAAAATAGTCGGGAAAATTGAAAGCAAAATTAAGGCAAACGACTACAAAAAAGAAGAAGTGGGTGATGTGAAGGATTTTCACACCCGATGCCTCTTACTTATGGGGGAATTACAACGCAATTGGAAAAAGTGGGTTTATCAGTTTGACGATGATGAAATGAGAAATGTTATTCGGTTTGAACCTTTATCCATAGCCGACCAAGCAAAAGAACTGTTCTTAGAATTGGGGCAACAACGCATATTCATGTCGGGAACAATCATATCACCCGATATATTCATAGAAGAATTAGGTTTGAAAAAGAACCGCACCGCAATCATTAGAGTGTCCAATTCATCATTCCCCTCAAAATCAAGACCCCTGCTCACAGGAGTTAAGGGGGGTCTTATGGTGTTTGATAAGAAGTTCAATGGTGTGCGACCAAAAGACATTGACAAGGCCGCAGATGCTATCGCCAAAATAGCAGAAAATTATCCGAAGCATAAAGGGCTGATACTGCCATACACAGATACGATAGAGTCATTGCTCGTCAATTCTTTAATGGATAATCACCCCGAAATGGCAACAAGGATTGTTCAACATACGAAAAGTCCTAAAGAGCGAGAAGAGGTGTTATCGGGATTCAATAAACCTTCGGGCAACGGAGTTCTCGTTTCCACTTATGCAAATCAAGGATATGATAATGAAAACATTCATTTTGTAATCATCGTCAAATTGCCCTTCTTATCCCTTGCCGATACGAAAGTCCGTTTGCGTATGAAAGAAAGTGAAGTGTGGTATCAAACATACACAGTCCGAATGCTACTGCAAATGTATGGCCGAGCCATGAGGTCAAAGGATGATTGGGGTCATGTATATGTCATTGATGCACATTTCCCTCATTGGTATCGGACAAGAAAAATATCCCGCTTGATACCACCATACATACGAGAGGCCATGGATATTGGAGAAAAGGTTTCAACACATATGGAAAACACCTCCCCCTAAATAGGAAAAGCACCATATGATTTTATGGGATTCCATAATGCAAGAAGTCGCTTTGAAAATGAATTGGTCAAAGTCCTCACAGAAGAATTAGGTGATGAGTGGTTTGGACAAAGGGGAACGCATTCATATGGAATTGATGTTATCATGTTCAAATCAAGTGATAATGTTATATCGCCAAAAGCCGTCTTATTTGAAGTGAAATCAATATCCAAGTGGCCGTTTTATTTGAGTGCAAAAAATAAACAACAATATGAGAGATACCTGCAACTGCTTGAAGAAAAAGGAGTTGAGGTTGTTTATGCAATGAGATTGATGGGTGAAAAGGTTGACAAATGGAGATTCGCAAGAATCACATCATTTTCCACCACTTCAAGAGGTAATCCTTGCTTAAAACATGATGATACGGAGGGATTGCTTACCTTTGTCCACACATTGAAGAGTATATAGCCTCGGTGTCATTACCAAGTAATATGGCCGAGTCTATCAAAGTTGAGGAAACTGCTTGTTGCGGATTCTGTATGAAACCTTTGACCGAATCCGCATCCATAAACAATACAACAAAAAAAATGTATTGCGACAAAAATTGTATGGGTAAAGCCCAAACGAAACGAGCAACCATAACCTTGACCTGCTCATATTGCTCAAAAGAATATGAAACCTTGAAGGGCAGATACAATGAACGACACCAATTCTGTTCTCAAAATTGCTCGTTGAATGTGCGAATGGATAGGTATTTTTGGTCTATATGCAATGCTTTGTCGGGGTGTAATGATTGGATGAGTGCCGATATGCTAAGAATGAAATTGAAACATCAAAAGGTGGATTTAACTTCAATGAGGATAGCCACTCGTATTTCACATAACAAATTGGTTGAAGTCATGGAGGATAGTGAACCCTATTTGTACAAATTGAAAGACAAATATAGAGATAAGCCTTGGACTTGGCACACATCTAAGTTTTTCAGAAAAGTGTCAATTGAACGACACGATTATGTATTGATGTATGAAGCCGAACATGAGGGTGATGTGGATGCGACCAATAGCGATTAGCGGAAAAATGTGTTCGGGAAAAAGCACATTGTTGAAATTGATTCAAAGTAAAGAACCCTCATATGAGCGTGTTTCTTTAGGCGACCCCGTTAAGGAGGTGGCAAGAAATTATTTTTTGATGCCTAAAGGCGTTAAGGATAGGCCATTGCTACAACAAATCGGGCAACGATTTCGGACAATCAATCCTAATGTGTGGGTGGATTTACTTCATGCTAAAGCGGATTCTTTGATTGCGGAAAATAAAATCCCTATATGTGATGATGTACGCTTTCCAAATGAATTGAATAGCATGATTTCAAGGGATTGGACTATTATTCGCCTTCACATTACGGAGGATGAACAGAAAAAACGGTTGAAAGGCACATATGGTGCTGATTGGGAAAGCCATTGGGATAACAGAAAAGAAGAATCCGAAACCTCTCTTGACCATATGGACAACGGAATGTTTCATTATGTCTTGGAAAAAAACAATCGTCAAGAATTAGACAAATTAGTGGATGCTATATTCACTTGCGATTGAAATAATACATCAATGCACCAACAATGACCACGCCGATTCCGAGTTTCTTGATGTTCTTGTTGCCCATAGGCATTGATTCAGCATTCATTGTTTTTGAAGAACCTTCAATATCAATAATACCCATGTGGCCTGTTTGTCCTAAAGCCTCTTGAAACTTGAACCAATCAATTTTGAGGTCATTCATTTCAGTATTTCCATCACTTCCAACCTTATTTTGACCTGTTTCTTTACTGATAGCATAAGGGTCTGCATGAGGATTAGATTGTTTCATAGCGTTGACAATGGTTCTTGAATCGGGGAAAACAACAACACGAACACGGTTATGAATTACCTTCTCGTTGCCTTCGTTTTGTTGATGTGGATAAACAACATATTGAACAATTCGTGAACGGCCACCATTTTTACTGCTATCACGGACTTCAATAAACTCATCAATCAAATCTGTTGATGAAAAGTATTGTCGCCCATTGTATATTTTTCCGTCTTTCAAAGGGTGTCCATGTATTGTCCACTTTCTTTGATTTTTTGTCAAACCTTTCGTCAAAGTGTCAACTGCGGTTTTTTCGGCAGGGATAATTTCTATTTTGCTTTCGTCGCCCTGTGAGGCACGACCAATATAGTAGCGACCATTTTTTTCATAGACATATGACATCCATTCTCGTTCTAAGTGAGTGTCGTCGTTATGAGATTTTATTTCCTCAATGGCAGACTTATCAAACTTATTCCACTCTTGAAGCCAATCATCCATATCCTTTTTTTGGTGATACGACTATTTGAATGCTTACCTATTTGCCATGGAATCAACAATTTCCATTTTACTTGGACTTTTCAGCACTGTAAATCGGCCATTAGGGAATGATTGGCTCAATGCCTTCTCCCACCCTTGAACCCACTTGTCAAAATCATATGAGTCGTCAATTTGCTTGTAAATCAAACGGTTCGTTGCATTGCTTCGCGACCATCCCGTAAGTACCTCAACATTCTTAGAGTCTAAATCGTGTTCCTGCACCCATTGGCTGATACCTTGAAGTGTTTCGCTGATATTGAGCGTCGGCTTTCCATTCTTAGCAACTCGCAGGGATTCCCATTTGACAGTATAGCCCTGCTTTGCTATGCTTTCTTCTGTTTGACCTGCTCGCTTCATTTCCGTTTTGTCAATAATTTCGCCTGTCTTTGGATTTAAGAAACCTGTCAATGCTTCTCGGACTTTACCATCCTCAACGATAACATCCTCAAGGACTTCGGGATTATCGGGGTTTGGCAACGGTATTCTGTTGATTGGATTTTCGGGAATCGGTCTGCAACGCCCAACAAGTTCATCCCACCATTGACCTTCGGGACACATTTTTTGAACATCGGGCATACACATACCTCTCACATCATCCCATTTGTATGCAATCAAGGGTGCTTCATTATCAAGAGGATTTACACCGATTGGACATTCACATTGTCCCGTAATTGGATTGAAAATCGTTCCTGCGCGTTCTTTATCACAGTCGGGAATTGGCAAACATAGACCTGTTGCTATCTCGGTGTATATTCCAAGTGGAGCAGTTTCACTTTCTTCTTCTGCGCCATCCTCATTCATTTTAACGCATCTGCCGTTTTCATTCATACTATATCCATCGGGACATTCAGCACACTCACACATTTCAAGAATCGGATTCCACGATTTACCATCAGTACATTCTTCGCATCTATCGGTTCTTGGGTTATAATGGTGGTTGCCATCGGGGTAAAGAGCATAACAGTCGGGAACACACTTACCATGTATAGGGTCACAATAATAATTTTCGGGACATTCAACAGGCAAACATTCGGGTTCATCGGGCAAAACCCCATACTTAGGGTTGGGGCGTGTGCAAGCACCACAGGGTTCGGGGTCGTCGTCGCCACACCCATTCAAATCAATTTGAACCCACACTCTTGATGTGAAATCATATATTTCGGGCCATGCGTGGCAAGACGAAGTGCAAAACCTTGTAGGCAATCCAAGTCGGTTAAACATCAAAAATGCCAAAAACGCTCTATGTCTGCAAGCACCCGCATTGGTGTTGACATACATTTCAGCAGGTAAAGCCTCACCTGTCATTTTCGGTATGCCTTTGCACACGAAAGCGTTTAGCCAAGAATCAGCATCCTCAACCACTTCACCAATAGGGCTATCCATTGAATATCCTTTTTGTTGGAGAATATAGTCGGCTGATTTTTGAGCATCAGCATCCAACGGAGGCATTGAAGGCAAAAATTGAGAGTTTGCTTGAGCCTTAGCCTTCAAATCGCTGAAAGTCATTTTTTCTGCATATAGGTTGGATTTGTCGTTTGTACTATTGGGGGCATGGAGATTCTTATACTGTATTTGCACGATAAAAGCACCATCATATGTTTGACCTGCTTGGAGGTCAGTGCATTCAAGGTATAGATTATCCGCACTATCGGTGTAAAATGTAAAGTTTGCAGGTTTGGTCATATTCGTAGCAGAATCCGTTACCAAGACTTTTACGGGTTCACTTTCAGCCGAAACATTGGGAATCCTATATGCGATACCCTTTGATAAATTGCCTTGAAACATTCTTGGCTTTGGTTGAGCCGAACCTGCGGTATAATTTTGAGTGATAAGGTTGGAACTATCCTCGCTTGCCGTTGGAATTGGCGTTAAACCGACATTGGTTGGTTGACTTCTATCAAGAACAACATAACTGTATTGCGTTCCCGATTGCCCCGCAATCCCCCATGAAAATCCATCATCCGATGTTTCATTGGAGAACACTACATTGAATGCTTCAACACGACACATTCTATCATCAGCACCACCTATTCCGAATCTCATGGTTGCTTTGCATGGTGGGTCACGCTTTTCGGGAGGGACACATTCGCCCCCTGCACAGACCTCATCATCTGCACATTGATAAACACATAATCCTGTATCATTTTCATCATCCCCTTTAGGTGGATAATATGTGTGGCAAGGTGGACAAGGTTCAATCCCCTCAAACTTGGTAAGTGTCGCACCTATGATACCTAAACTGCGTAATTCTTGAGGTAATTCGTTGGCCGCTTCTTGTATTGCTTTCAAAAAATCAACAGGCAAAACCGTAATCACCTTTGCAGGAACGGTTTTCTTATCACCATATGGATTTGCTTGCGTAGGTGAAGGACTCGGATTTGCAGGAGCAGGGTTGGCAGGAATAGTGGCAGGGGGTGAATTAGGTGTGAGTGGGATTTTCTTCAAATGAGCAGGGTCGGAATATGAAGGGGTGGTTGGCGTACCAAAACCCGCACCACCGAATCCCGAACCTCCGAAACCTCCTTCTTCGTCGGCATTATACATTACATTTTCATGCTCTCTTTGCATTTCTTTTTGCCAATCATCAATCTCAAGACTATCATATAGGGAAATCAATTCTTCTTCACTCATACCCTCTAAGGCTTCTTTGTCAAACATTGACATAGACGCAATACTTTCAATCAAATCCTCTCGTTCCATATTATTCACCCTTGACCAAGTGGCTCAATTGTCCCGCATAGGTTTCATTTTCCGCAGAAAACTCAACAATACGATTTTGAAGTTGCTCCACACTAAGCATCATTGTACCATATTCGGTGCTACTATATTTGCTTGATGGATAATGGGTGGAATCTAAAATCGTGAAAACAACAGAACCATCCTCACCCAATATGGCTGAATAGGGGTGTCCAAGAAAGTGATTATCCAAATATGACACGGCTTCTGTGCCACTTTCAGCCACATGGATTCCTATGTTGTTCTCTATGACATATGATTCGTAGCCTCCGTCATTAAGCGTAGCCGTAGCGCGTTCAGCCATAGACAATTTAGGTGCATCATCATTTTGGAACGATACCACCTTGTTATATCTCCAAAGTTTCAATCGTGATGCAAACTCGGAATACACATACTCAAACGGAACATTCTCTCTATATTGAGGCCATTCATCATCATCACTATGTATGTATGCGGTGAGGGTGTTTATTATGTCGTGAATAGAATCGGCCAACCTTTCGGGGGCTTCGGCTAAACTCTTTTCAGCAAATGCTATCAAAGAGTTGGCTTGCAGAATCGTATTGTCGTCAAGCGGATTAAGAGGCATACCTGCACCTAATCGGCTACACTATATGAATTGAACCATATATGTTCACCAACCGAGTTCTTCATATACTTGTTGTCCCACAGGGATATTGTCGCAAAGACACATGGAGATGTAAAGAATGCCAAACGAGATTGAAATTGAAAATACGCCAACACCTTTGACCGACGAAGCAGATGCTTTCGTCAACCGACTTGAGGCTCAAGTCGCAGATACACCACGACGCTATGTGGTTACAGACCGCTTTGTTGCTGAACAAGGTACACTTTATCAAGGGTATGCGATTGTTCGCACACCAAAGTACGATATTCCTTCTCAAAAGGGGTATGGCCCATCCACCGCCGTTGAAATCGCCCGTCTTGATGATGGTCGCCGCTTTACTTGGTGGGTTTCCAACACATTTGAGCAAGAACAATTGAAGAGAACCATTGATTCTTCTGCTGAAAATGGTCTTGATTTCCCCCTTGAGGTTGCTTTCGTGCGCCATCAAAAAATGTCCAAGAATGGTAATCAATACAACAAACTCACCATTGAAGTTATCAACAACGGTGAATCTGTTGATGTTCCAACTGTTCCCGACGACCAATGGGGAGAACCCCAAGCAGACAATTGAATTGTCAAACGCTTTTGAGCATCCAAATATCCTAATCATAAAACCTCCCTTTGGGGGTGGTATGGCTTTGGCATATCTGTTGCGTTCTGCATAGGTTTGTCCGTGAACATTCTCGCCTTTGTTCATAGCCTTGCCACTCCCTCTCGGTGGGTGTCATTAAGGATAAGAAGGTTGCGCGTCAAGAATCGGTTTAACCAAACGGTTGTCCTTTGACTTGCGTAGCATTTTCTTTTTTGTCCTATATCACCTTGTAAGGTTCTTCTAAAGGGTTCTAATGAGTTGATACCATGTCATTATCTCATACTTCGGAATGCACATATAGTGGTTGTCTTATGAGGTGGTTATATGGAGGTACAGATTCCCAAACGCTTGACGGATTGGGTGTCTAAACAAGTTGATTCTTTTGAGGACTCCATTACAAGTCTTGAAGAGGCATTCCTCTCAACCATCAGTGCCGATGAATGCGAAGGTTCGGGTTTTGTTATCAAAGTCAACATAAGTCCAATGTCCATAAAGAAGGAAACGAAGGGTAAAGGAAAAACCAACCCTCAAGAAGAAACAACAGGTGATGCAGTAATCATTGAGTTCCTTCTTTCCGATGGGAAACATACGATTCCCTGTGCGATACACAACGCTCCCGAAAACACTTTAGAAGGTGGGCAAAGCGACAAGGATTCTATCAAAACGGCACTTATGGCAATCACGACAAGTCAACGAGAAGGGAACAGGATTTTGATTACGGGTCAATTCCGTAATTACAAGTCTAAGCGTCTATTTATCGTTGAATCGCTTGAATTAGATGCAAACAATAAACAGTCAAAATTGAATGAGCGACAGATTTCCACATTTTTGAACAAATGTCAAAAAGCCAATTTCAATCCTCTTGAATTGATGTGTAGCACATTATGGAAAAAGTTCTTTGCTCCCAATTACATAAAAAAGGCAATCATGTTATTCTCACTTAATCCGATGTATAAGCACGAAATGATTCACATTGGCATAATCACCTCTCACGGTGAAGGGAAAGACACACTTGTTGAGAAGGTCATTCAACCGCTTGTACCCTGCGGAGTAGCCTCTTCGGGTCAAATGACAACGATACCCGGAATGTTTGGGGCTATGTCATCGGATGATTTGTCAAGTGTTGATGTTGGTTTGTTGCCTAAAATGAATCACGAAAGGATTGCTATATCCGAGTTTCAATTATGGAAAGACACCGTTTTTGGTGAATTGTTGGGTGCTATGGCAAATGGATATGTAAAATTGACAAAAGGTAAATTGGATATTAGCAAACCCACCTGCTTGAACATTTTGATGCTTGGAAACCCCCCCCATCACTTTGAGGATGGAGATTCTAAAACAGAAATGATGGAGGCTTTTGGCCGATATACTCCCCAAATCGTTTCACGACTCACGCTCATATTCACTCAATTAAAATTGAACCCCGATGATAAAACATCAGCAGTTGAAGAAATTATTGTACGCAACATGGAAGAGGGTAATAAGAACAAAAAAGCCAATGATGAATTGATTATGTGGCAACGCTTCTTCAAAGAATACCTTCGCCATATGAGCCATCAGCAAATACCTCTAATGGATTCTTATGGCTTGATTAAATCGGTTTATGACTCATTGAAGGCTAAATCGGAGTTTCAAGAGATATTCCATGCTCGCGGTATGCCCGATAACAGAAAGTGGGCGGAGTTTGTCAATTTATGCAGGGCTTTTTCAAGAATAAATGGTCATAGCGAGGTTCTAAATGAGGATATTCACGAAGCATACAACCTTATGTTGGAGTCTTTGAGAACGCTTACTCAACACTTTGATATTCACGATTTGGGTCTTGACCTTTCGCCAATGCTACAAACGGTATATCGTGAAATTAAGGTTCTTGGTGCGGCTGATGTTCAAACCTTGTCAAAGGTTGTAAAAGTAAAAATATCCACTCTTGAAAATTGCTTACTCACGCTTCGGGACAAAAAGTTTGTTCAGCAAATAGGTGATGCTTGGGTTGTCTGCAAAGACGAAGCCCCCACAGAAGCACATTATGTTGCGAAAAGGGATAACAAGGATATAGGAACAGTTAAATTGAATGAAGAACCGCCAAAGGTTAAGCCAACAATTGAGGTTTCGGATGAGATTTCGGATGAATTACTTGAAGAATTAGAACGCCATTTTGGTAATACGGAGGATTTAGATTGACACTACAAAATAAGGATGATGTTGAGTTCACATACAGTCGGAATTGGGATGAAATAGAGAGTATGCTTGATAAGGCTGAACGAAAATTGAATCAACATAAAATCGCCATAACCTCATCTGTTCCAAAAAGTAAGCAATGGGTATATCATGCCCGCAATTTCAAAGCATTGGAGGGTGTAATCAAAACCCTGCGTTGGACACTTGGAGATAAAAACATAGAACACCCGTTGGAATAATCATGCAATCCCTATCTATGCTCATATGTGCGGAGGTTTTAGACGCACTCAAAAAAATAGGTGATGAGTCTGTTGACTGTGCAATAACATCCCCTCCATACAATATAGGGTATAAGCAGGGTGAAATGGGAACAGACTTGAAAGGACACCTATATGGAGATGAAAATTATGACTTCATGGATGAAAATGAATATCAGTCGTGGATAGTTCAAGTGCTTGATGAATTGCATCGGATTGTTAAACCCACAGGCTCGCTTTTCTTCAATCATAAGGACAGGACAAAAATAACTGTTAAGAACAAAAAAGGTAAATTGGTCAAAAAGACTCATGTTTTTGTTTCGCCAACCGATTTCATAAACCAAACTAATTGGAATGTTAAGCAACGACTCATATGGAATCGCAAAACCTCACATCAACAAAATGTCCATATGTTCACTCCGATACATGAGGACATTTATTGGCTCGTCAAAAACCCAAAAAAGGTCTTGAAAAACAAAATCACTTTACCAACCATTCTTGATTTCAAAAGAGAATTAAGAAAAAAACATCCTGCACCATTCCCCATTGAATTACCTATGGCATTGATTCAAGCCGTCGCCCCACCTAATGCGGTAATTCTTGACCCGTTTGTAGGTTCGGGAACAACTGTTTTAGCGGCGGATAAATTGGGTCATTATTCTATTGGAATAGATAATGTAAAGCGGTATATTCAAATGTGTGAACACAGAATCAAAGAACAAGGCGGTAATGTTGTTGTTTTCGGAGTGTGAATAAAATGGTGCGATTACAACCTGCCGATGTTGTAGCGAGAGTTGAACAAGCCCTCATGCTCATGGAAAAAATGGGTTGGGGTGTTGACAAGGCCGCAAAGTTCGTAAAAACGGATAGGAGGTCTGTTTATCGTTATTTGGCTTTGCGAGGCATCAAGTGGAAAAAGAAGGGAAACCTCAATCAAGTCGTCATTTTGAAGCCCCCCACGGCAAAGAAAATACCTTTTTTGCATGAAATGTCAAAAGGAGTTTCGGCAACAAGAGCCGCTAAAAATCTCAACACGACTGTTCGCTCAATGAGAAAAGTGACTCACGATGGAAAACCAATCATTTCAAAGGTTGGGCGTAAATGGGTTGCCAATTTTATACCTGTTTATCGCCATAGGCTCGTTGTTTATGGAACAATGTCGGGCTTTACGGGGAAAACACTTGGCCGAAATAAAACTGCACCGCATGAGGTTGACAGCGACCAAGACGAAAAATTAGACAAGGATTACGCCGACATATGGTGGCAGATTGATTTTGACAATTTCCGTTCAACACTTGACACTCTTCAAGTGGGTGAATGCCACGCTCAACAGATATTTGAATTGTTGAAGGAAAAATTGGAAACGCCCAAATTAAACAATCAAGCCCTTGTAACATCATTTCAAACAGACCCCCGAATTAACCTTGATTTGGTGGCTACGGGGAGAGGTTCAAATGCCGCCGATGTTGAAATATCGGAATTGGAAAATCTCTTTGGCCGTTATGACTTGACTTTTGATGAGGATTACCAATGGGGTGTTGATGATAGCATGGGCTTAGAACCCATATCGCTAATGCCGACAAGCAAGGTGAATCCGAAAAAGTATTTCCAACCTAAAGGCAAGTTCCAAGTCATTGTTTTGAAGAAAGGGCGGGTTGACTATTATCCGCAAACTCCGTTGCCAATCTATTACAGATTTACGGTGGCTGATGAGGATGAATGCAGGAATCTATCGGATTATCGCCCACTTTGAGGGTTCAAGAATTGAGAGGGTATTATATGAGCGTTTGTCCAACCTGCGGTTTGCCATCCGAAATATGTGTGTGTGAAGAAATAGCCGTTTCGGAAACGACTTTGAAAATAAACACCGAAAGACGCTCTTTTGGAAAATATGTTACTATTGTTCACGGTGTTAAGGATGCTAAAATTGATGTTAAAAAATTAGCCAAAATGCTAAAATCAAAATGTGCGACAGGAGGGACAGTAAAGGGAAACAACATTGAATTGCAGGGCAATCAAATCAAAAAAGTCCAAAAAATCCTACAACAAAAAGGATATAGTGTCAATAATCAAAGCAAGGATTAAATGTGGCGAGCATACACCCCCTATTATGGATGAAAACGCTATGTCTGCTGAACAAGCGGATTATTTCACTCAACTTCAAAAACAAGTAGATGAAGCATACAAAGTGGCAACATTTTGCAGAAGCAAATCCTTAGATTCAAGAGATATTGTTGAAATCCCTCAAGCGGCTGATATGGCTTCAAGAGTTCATCAATTGCTTGAGTTTTTGCATGAGCGCGATACGGCAAATCAAATCCGCCATTTGACTAAGAAAAATGAAGGCGATAGAGAGCAAGTTGCGATTGATATTTCACGGATTGTGTGTATGGAGTCAATCGTTCAAAATTATTCCTTAGATGTTGCAGACTTAGAGCGCAGATTCACAACAAAGAAAAAAGAACGCACTCCTGCGGAAATAGCCGTTGCCATATATCATGGAATCTGTGCAGGATTAGCAGTTATCACCGAAGGCATCCTTGTCGCACCCCTTGAAGGGGTCGTATCATGCGAAATAATGGAAAACAAAGACGGCTCAAAATGTTTGTCGGTTAATTATGCAGGGCCGATTCGTTCCGCAGGTGGTACAGGGCAAGCAATATCAGTCCTATTGGCCGATTATTTGAGAAGGGATTTTGGTTTAGAAAAACCTCAAATTGAGGCAAATGAGGTTGAACGCTACATTGAAGAAGTAATGCTATATCATAATCTGCAATATAAGCCAAGTGCAAATGAAATGAGGTCTATATGTCAAACTGTTCCAATCTATATCACAGGCGAAGGCGTTGGCAAAGAAGTATCGGGTGGCAGGGATTTAAGGAGAGTCCCAAGCAACAAAGTGAGGGAGGGTATGCTTCTCGTTCTTTGCGAAGGTATGTTGCTAAAAGCACCTAAATTGAAAAAGCACACAGACCGTTTGAAATTAGATGGGTGGGGATTTTTAGACGCTTATTGCCAACAAACGAAAGAAGAGGATGAAATTGTTGAGTTCAAAGCAAACGAAAAATACATCAGCGACGCGGTGGCAGGGCGACCAACCATTTCTCAACCTATGGCAGTTGGAGGTTTTAGACTTCGTTATGGCCGTTCAAGAGGTGCAGGATTGGCCGCAACATCAATCCACCCTGCGTCAATGTATGCTACGGGGAACTTCATTATTCCTGCGACTCAAATGAAAATTGAAAGACCGGGTAAAGCCACAGTCGTATCTCCCTGCACCACTATTGATGGGCCATATGTTCAATTGAAAGACGGTTCAGCAAAGCGCATTATCAACAAAGAGGAAATAAGTGAGGATATTTTGAAAGGTCAAATTATGACAGAAAGTGATGAAATCAAGAAGGTGTGGGATTTAGGAGAGATATTGATTCCCGCGGGAGAGTTCCGTGAAAATAATCATCCTCTCATGCCTTCACCTTATGTCAAAGAATGGCACGAAGAAGTCCTCAAAGGACAGGGTTTCACATATCCTCAAACATTTGAAGAGGCTCTTGAGCAAGCAAAGAACGAAGAGATTCCGATAGCCCCCGAATATGTAGCACATTTCAATGATTTGACAGGAGAAGAAATTGAAACACTTTGTCAAAACATCACCGTTGACAACGAAAGCGGTGAAGCCACAGTCAACAAATCGTGTATTGAATTGATATACAGGTTGAATGTAAATGTTAAGCACGAAAATGAACGCTACACCCTTTATGGGGATGCCTCAAAAGTGTTGCTTCATATCCACCTTGAAGGGTCAAAAACAGAAGGTTCATCATATGATAATGGTCTTGATTATGTTAATTCCATTGCATCATACAGGGTTAAACCAAGAGTAACATATAGGATTGGAACTAGGATGGCAAAGCCCGAAAAGGTATCAAGGAGGGAAATGAAACCTCCTATTCATGGGATAATCCCTGTTGGACACGACATATCATCAAGACTCATAAGTGATGCAGTAAAAATTGGTAAGAAGCCTTTACAGATAGGATGGCGTTATGCTCCCGAATATGTGAAAATGGAAATCAAAGCGGAAACGATTAGGCAACAAGCGAAGGATGGTAAAAACAATCCCACATGGCTTACGACAGAAACAATCTGCCCCAACAGTCAATTGCCGACACAGTTCCTATATTCACCCACTTGGAGCGACCCTAAATCAAGTTGGCCTGTTTATGACTTCAAAACAAAATCCGAAGAAGCAGGGGCAATTGTTGGCTATCGCTCAAATAAATTGAAGGGTGTCAAAGGTTTGACCTCTCAAGAAAAGTTTCCCGAACATATGGCTAAGGCACTCTTACGCCATAAGCATGATTTGTCCGTCTTTAGAGATGGGACAATTCGCTTTGATATGGTTGACATGACTTTGACGCACTTCAAACCTGCGGAAATAGGGTTGACAATAGAGGCTTGTAAAGAATTAGGGTATGACAAGGATTGCTACGGTCAAGAATTGGTTGATGTGCAACAAATAGTTGAAATGCGAGTACAGGACTTCGTTGCACCTACAAGCCTCAAGGGAGAATTGCTCAAAACCGCACAGTTCATGGATGATTTGCTTGTTCGCCTATATGGTGATAAACCATTTTATTCGTGCAACAAAGGTGAGGACTTGGTGGGACACCTGTTTGCCACTCTCGCCCCCCACACATCGGGGGCTATTCTGTGCCGTTTGATAGGTTTCTCGGATATTAAGGGGGGCTATTTTCACCCATATTCAATCGCAGGGCGAAGAAGAAATAGTGATGGAGATATTGACTGTGTTATTCTCTTGTTGGATTGCCTTCTTAATTTTTCAAGAGCATTCTTATCAGCACATAGAGGTGGACAAATGGATGCGCCGCTTATTTTGACAACAAGGCTAAATCCATCCGAGATTGATAAAGAAGCAATGAATGTGGATGCAGGATTTTCATACGGGGTTGACTTTTATGAAGCGACTCAAAACAAAATACTCCCCAAAGAATTAGATGGTTTAGCCTCATTTGTTGAGCATCGTTTGGGAACGGTTGAGCAATATGAGGGAATCGGTTTCACTCACGACACAGACGATATAGCAGATGGCCCAAAATCCAATCCATATACATCATTACCGAATATGAGAAGCAAAGTGGATGCACAGTTTCAATTAGGCTCACTGTTGGTTGGGGTGGACAACATTGACCAATCATCCCGTCTATTGGATAGACACCTATTAAGGGATATGAGGGGGAACATTCGTGCATTCGGTCAACAGTCAATCCGTTGCGTTAAGTGCAACCATAGTTACCGAAGGCCACCCTTAACAAAGCGTTGTCGCCAAATAAAAGACACGACGATTCAAGCGACTTGTATGGGCTGTGGTGCATTAAATCCTAAGAACAAAGAGGTATGCGGAGAATGTAATCACGACTTGCTTGTTCAAGAAAAGTGCGGGGGTAAATTGCTTTTGACCGTTTATCCCAAAAGCGTTTCAAAATATAGGGATTTGATGGCTCACCTCATTGAAACATATGGGTGTTCCGACTATAACAAGCAAAAATATGAACTGTTCGTTGATTGGTTGGATGATTTGTTTTCTTCGGGGAATAAACAAACGACGCTTAGTGATTATTTCAAATGATTATAGCAAACACCATTCCTTATGAAGCATCATTGCCTCATTGGTTCATGGGTGCGGATTATAACGGGTTTTTTGATACTTGTCCACTCCACGAAGAATCAAAAAATGGTGAAGGAATAGCATATTATGTTGATTGGAGAAACAAAGGTCAAGAGTTCATTGGTAATTATTTCCCTTGTTGCGGAACAATTTGCCTTAAATCAACCACGAAAAATTATGAGTCTGTGATACGATATAGGCAAGGACTCCAACTCCGCAAACCCCCTAAAACAAACCTATGGGTAAGTGAGGCCGTTGAGGGGGATATAGACATATGGCGTGAACGAGGGGAAATAGATGCAACATATGGCTTTGGAACAACCCAAGAAGGGGTGAGGCCAAAATATCAAGTCCATGAGGCTATAACCTATTTGCACACGATTGACGAGAGCATAGGTGAAACGGTGTTGAATCAATTCTTTATGGCTGAACCTCACGCATTATTTTGGGAAATGGATGATTTGATGGCTTCGGAAACAATGGGCGACGATATAAGAAAACATTTCAATGTTGAATTATTCGGCTTGATTTATCGGCAAGGTCAAAAAGACGCTTATTTGAAACAATCAATAGAATGGTTGGAGCGTCATTCACTTATCACACCCGACCCTCTTAGGGCGACGCAAGCAATGTTTAGGCTCAAAGCACAGTTGAAACAATTACCCGAAACAATAACGCTATCATACCTCAATACCATTATTGAACATACAAACGATGCGGGTTTTGATGTTGAAGAGTATGAAATATCTGCATGGCTCAAAGAGTTAAGCGTCTATGGGGTTGACTTTGATAAATCAAAAATCCATCCCGATTTTATCCCTTAATTATGCAATGTAGGCTGAATAATTGTCGTCTATATCAGCATTTTTAGGAGATATGTTGTTTTCTTCTTTTGCGATTGTTTCTTTAGTGGCGCAATGCTCATAATCATCCATTCTTTTTTTGAGGGCTGATATTTGATTTCGTGTTGCTAATATGGCGTTATGAATTGAGTCTAAAGTGTCAACCAAATCCGCACCCAAATCAATGACGATGGTTTTCAATTCCTTGTTGGACACATTTTTTTGAGTCTGTGGTGGGTCTTGCAGTTCATCCATGATATAGGGATTTACCTTTGCTATATCAAAGCACTTATCAAAGAATGTTAAACCTGCGAAGAATCAAATTATTTGCGGGGCAACGCCCAAATCTGTCATATTCAAAGCCAACACAGGTGATTCTGTAAAAGTACCATTTGTTTTCTGTATTCTTACTTGGAGATTTACTGTGTAAGGTGCATCCACAGGCGGAGGGTCAGTAGGCGCATAGGCTTTCCATGCACCACCATAATCATCATCATCATCACCCACCACAGGGAAATTGATAGAAGCCTGTGGAATTAGAGTGTCAGTATTGATGCTATCCAATTCATCTCCAATCGTTTGTGTAAATACACTTCCCACAGGCCCCGTAACGGTGCTTGGAACGCCTGTTTCTGCATCCCAAACAATCGCTTGCGAGGGGTCTATGTTCGTTGCATCGGCATCCCATGAGAACACATATTCAACAATTAAATTAGTTGCGGGATAATCCGATAAAGTGAGTGCGGAGGTATCTAAATTGAGCAACCAAGAATGTAAAACCTGTCTTTGCGGGTTGGCAGGATAGGGGTTGCCGTCAAATCCTTGCGCCATCCCCACTCCTGTTGGTGAGTTAAACTCGGGAGTGGTAAAGGCATTTCCTGTATTAAGTGCTGAAACAAGAACCAGCGAAGGGTCAATAGGGTTGACATCAACCCCTAATTGCACACCGAATGCCGCAGTTGAAGTGGTGTATGAATTGATTCCTAATCCCGCTACAAGGTTGGTTTTAACTGCGCCCGAAGGAACGGTTATTGTTTGAGCAGGGCTTGTGACATAACTCCCATCACCCAAAAGGACTTTTATTACAAGGTCAAACGATGATGATGCACCTAAGTTTTGGGCGGCAAAAACTATTTTGTTTAATCCATCTGTGTTATTTTGTTCGGCAGGGTCGCCCCCCACCACTTCTTGAACACCATTAAGCAAATCAAAAGCCTCTTCTCCTAAAATCGGACTTAGTAGGAATACATCACTCCTATTTAATTCGGTAGTCGTAGTAATTCTTAACCCATTTACTTTTGCGGAATTAGGTAGGAATCCTCCTTGAACATTCCCCTCAAGAGGCCATGTGTTTAACTGCGAAGCGGCAGGTGCATCATTCATATTTGTTTCAAAGATAAATTGACAAGCACCATTAGCAGGTAAATCTCCTTCAACCCAATTAGTAGGAGTATAAGCAACCTCCATCTTGTGAAAAACTTGTTGAGAGGTATTTGAGTTTGAATAATACTGTGCTAATCCATCAGTAGGAACTGTAAATGAATTGCCCGCATTTAATGGCGTGACTATTCTGTCGCTTAGAGGGACTCCTGTTGGCGTTGCGGCCAAAGTTGTTCCATACGATACTGTTGTAAAGGTAACTGCTGAAATGGCTACGGAGGGTGTGGGGCTTGAATTATTCTTCTGTTGCTGACAAACACCAACCATTGAGTTCATACCCATTCTTAATCACCTCATACGCCGATAGCGAAGAATGTACTTGGGTCTAAGCCCACTATTGAAACGGCATTATACTGCGTTGAAAGTGCTACGCTTGCCCCTCCATTGATGCTTTGACCTCCACCTGCGCTTATTGTTACTGTTCCTACGCCTATAAGGGTGATGGTTACTTGAAAACCCTCAATTGTTACCCCTGCTAAGTCCAAAGTTGCCGTTCCCTCACAGAATATCAAATAACCACTTAAAGCATCGTTAAGGTTCTCCGTTCCACCATCGGTAATGCTTAATATGGGTGCGCGTGAATTGATTACACCTCCTGTGATGGTAACAGTATTTGTATCTTCAAGTGCCATCGTTCCAAGTCCAAGACTCGTTCTCACGGTTGCGCCCGACTCATAAGCAAAAGCACCTGCGCCTGTTGCTACGATAAACTCTCCATTAGCAGAAGGCGCACCAAGCGTATTCAAATCCTCAAGAACGCCTGTGGGAGTTATGGTTACGGTTCTCCCAACTTCAGCCGTTGTTATTCCGCTACTCCCTGTGATTGTAACGGTTTGACCATTAGTAACTGCGGTTGAACCCGATGCACCTGCAACAGTCCATGAGGTCATACTCCCACCACCGCCACCGCTTACGGTAACGGTAATTTTGCCATTGCTATTATCAACTAAAGTTGCCCCTCCTGCAAAAACAATGTGATTTACACCAAAAACATCTGTTGAAGCATCATCAACACGCAATCCACCAAGACCACGATTTGTTCCCGTAAGAAAGTTCGTCATTGACTATATTCATGTGAGCGACTATTTCAATACTCGCTTCATCAAATTGACTCAACATTGTTGAATCTATCATCAGCACCATAGACATATTGTTCAGTCCAACCAACAAAGGTTGCATCAATAGCGTTTCCTGCGANGGAGGTAT
>JGI24006J15134_10000366_pt1 | contig 28026 bp, 41 predicted proteins | sample LinPmetageLP53_FD_15134 | JGI IMG/M metagenome (IMG submission 15134)
CCACATATTAGCGCCTCCAAGTCCATTAAAAGCTTTATGTGGGGCATATGTAGTACTTCTACTATATCCCGCGCTTACAGTTATTCCACCATTTGTAAATGGGCCAGTGACATCATTACCTCCGTCATCTGGAGATGGACTACTACCAAAGTCTGAAGTTGGAAAAGTGGTAGAACTGTCATCGATTAAATGTATTTCTGAAAAAGCTTGTCTCGTAGCCGTTGCACTATTATCACTATTCGTGCCCAAGAATCTATAATATCTAAAAGCTCCAAGCTGATTTGGACTGCTACCAACCTCTAAAACTTTAGCGTAATCAATTTCAAAGTTTTTCAATTCATCGTTTATACTAATAACTTCGCCCACGTTTAACATTAAGCTCTCAGATCCAGCTTTAAAGCCTACTATTTCCCTTTCTAGCTTGTTTGAATATAGAATATACCTACCAAGCCTTCTAGCCTGTCCTCTGCTCGTGGTGCCCCTACCATTAACTTTTCTTACTATCTTCCCATCTCTTCTGATTCCATCTTCATCTTCTAAAGATTCTACTTTTATTCTAAAATCATCCTCTCTATCTTGGAACTGAACCTCTACTACATTAAAGTTTGAGGACTTAGATACATCTTGATAATCAAACCTTCCGTCAAAAACATTTCCATTGTTGAAAAAAGCGGACACATCAACTGGCCTATCTGAATAAAAGTCTATTGATCCATTTGACCAGAAAGGTTTTCCGTTAAATACTGTAGCTATTTGATTTATAATTTCAAATGCGTTATCTGCACTATCAATCAAAATATTACAAGAAAACCTTGGCTCTAAACCACCAAGACCATCACTTATGCCAACAAAATTTCCATCGTCATTTACTGCGTCACAATAACGTCCTATTTTATATAGATTAAATATATTTATATCTTCTAAGTCGTCTAATCTACTGCCTAAACCATATCTGTTATTAATCAAAAGGTCATATAAAATCCAAGCAGGGTTATCCGTCCAAGCTGATTTTAAAGCTCCATCCCAATCCCCATCATAAATAACCCTTGTTCCTAAATCGTTAGCGTTTTTAATAAATCTTTTGTCGACACCTTCGTTATCTAGTGGCGTGTAATTAGAAGGCACTAAGACTTTTTTTAATCTAACGTTATATGTTCTATTTGGGATGTCATTAAAAGTTCTTGCGTCTAAACCAACCTTAGCTAAAGCTGAATTTGGGTAACTAAAACTTGTGTTTAAAATTTCACTTATAGCATACATCTCTATTTCTCTATTTACTTTAGTAGAATCAGTTTCGTAATCTAATTTTCTAACTGTAACGTATCTTTTATGTTTTTCTGATAAGCTTTTTAAACTTTCATTTGGGAATATTAAATTATCTGTATCGTCTTTTGCGTTTATTAAATCACTATATTTAGGCAAATCAAAATCATCTGAATTGAACGGATAAGCTTCGAAAGCAATACCTTGTATGTTAATTCTTTTTCTAATTGGTTGGTAAATATGAGATCCAGTTACATTCTCAAAACCCATTTCAACCTCTATTGCTGCCGAAGCTCTGTCAGTTTCATTTTTTGGGTTTTTTGCATCATTATACCGTATGTTTTTTGAAAACAACGAATGAACTGTTAAAGATACTGAAATTTTATCAATTTCTCTTTTTGTTACAATGTGCGTAGTCGAAGTATCATCTCTACTTAAACTGGCTGGTGATCTCCAATCAGCAAAATCTATAATTTCTCCAGGAGCTCCAAAGTTATCAAAAGAAGAATCAAAATCGCTCGCATTGGAGTCGCTAGATATACCACTAATATTTATGTCGTGACTTGAGAAAGATGGATTATAAACTTCTCCAGTAATTGGAGCTGACCCCAAGGTTTCATTCCCTGCTAAATCGGCATACAGCTCATTACCTGTATTTGTAACGTCTAAAGTTCCCCCTTGACCACTTTTATACATACCCAATAAATCAACTCCAGTAGGCGCTTCAGCTTCTATACTGTAAGGTCCAAGCAAAAGATTTGAATAAACAAAAAATGCTCTACTCCCACTTACTATAGGTTTTTGATTCTCTTCTCCCAAAGTTGTTTGTACTTTTATGTTTGTAAAATTAAAAGTTTCTAATTGCTTTTCTTCTAATTTTATTTGTAAATTTCTGCCAGTTATTTCTCCACTGGGCTGATTAACATTTGGATTTGCCAAATGACTGTATTTAATTCTCCCATCAGAATTTGCAGAAAAAACATCATACCCATACTTTATGCCGCTATTCAGTTTCGCTTCCGCAACACCATCGTCATCATCGCTAAAAATCATGACCCTTTTCATGTTCCCGTCACTGACTCCAGACATAGCGTGATTGTTTTCCCCCAAGTATACTGGCCACATAAACGCTCCTCTAAATTTAACGAAAGGTTTTTCAACTAGCTCAACGTTGTGAGGATAAGCAACACTATTACCAGTAATTGTCCATACTTGTCTACGACGGCGCCTACTCGCGGAGTCTCCAAAAGCATTGGCTGCCGCAACATCTCCATCGATTTCTCTACAAATTGATTCTTTTATGTTTCTGCTAATTCCGCTAAAACCAGTAATTTCTGGCAAAACGTATTTCAAAGACTCTTTCGAATTACTATAAAAGGTTCCAGTATCTAAAGCTAGTTTTAATTCGTGTTGATTTTGTATCTTGTGGTCGATTTCTCCAAAGTTTTGTTTAGCATTAAACAATAAATATCCAGTGCTATTTCCCACAAATTCATTATAACTTACATCCTCTCTGGCAATAGATAAATTATGAAAATACGCCGCATCTTTATTGTCCCAACGAGCAAGGTTTTTGTTGGTAAATTCTGATCCAAAATTATCGAGTCCTACTACAAAATTTCCAGTTGCATTTTTTGCAACATTATCAGGTGTTTGGGTGTAAGATGCGTCGAAATCAACCCACTGATCCATTGTACTCCGAGCATCAAAAGCGACTGCTCCTACTAAACCATTTTGCCAAAATGTAATTCCGCTACATTTACTACCAGCTGGTATGTAATAACTCCCAGTGAATCTATACGTATGAAAACCAGTAGCTTCGCTAAACTCATAAGCGCCTGGAAAATTCTGTAAATTAAAATTGTTATCAGGAAAGTTATTTTTTTCCCTATTGTTGAAAAAACCTAAATAATTAAAATTATTTGTAGCGTCTTCGGGAGCTTTAAAACCACCAATTTTAAAAACATTTTTTTTGCCCTGGAAAGTGTCAACCTTTCCTCCAGAAACCACGTATCCACCAAATCTATTAGATAGTTTGTTTTCATGTGCTTGATTAAATAAATAGTATTTAGTTACTTTTTCGTTTGGCAATTGATCGATTAAAGATTTAATATTATTTAAATGCGGCTCTATTAAACCTTCTGCTTTTTCTGATCCAGGTAAAAATGAATGATAAATATCATATGGTCTGGTTCCAGTTACAAGAGGGCCTCTTCTTGCCAATCCCCCATTAGCTGAACCACCATTCTTAGTTCCATTTTCACCATCAGTGCTTTCGTCCCAACCAGTAACTCCCCAATAAAATCCACTAAAAAAAATTTGTGCCGCGTATCCAGTTACGAATAGACTTGTATCGGCATCGGTTTGTTTTTTAATAGAATGATAACCTTGCAAAACTGTCCAAAAAGCTCTAGTAGTAAAAGCGTTTTCTATATAACCGCCCTTTTCATTCAAACCGTTGCCGAACATATAAGATCCTTGATACTTTTTTGGCCTATCCACCGTGCATACGTTCCTGGTGGGTATTCTTATCATGTTTAGCTCCGAAATTTCATCTTGCCCATAATAATTAACTTGAGCATAGGGAGCCCTTCTATATCCCGCTCCAGAAAAAAATGACCCTCCATTTGGTACATCTTCTCCTATATCCGTTATTGAATTTCCATCGTCATCTATAGCGGAGGGTTGAGAAAATGTACACCCTATTAAAGAATCATTATGAGTTTTTGTTAATGCGGATTCGAAATCCATTTTAATTGTAATAACTTTTTTACGAGTCGGTTGTAAAAAAGCAGGATTTAATAAATCTAGTTTTCTTCCTGTTATGAGTATCCCAGTAGACAAATAATCCCTATACTCCATAAGTTGGTTTCTGACCCCAGTTGTATAATCCATAAAACAACCAGAAAGATTTTGCATACTTAAAAACTCTGTAGTTGTTTTTGTTTTAGCTCTCTCTACAACTGGTACATCATTTAAATAAATAGCTTCTAGTGCTGTACTTTTTTTGCCCTCTTGATCAAAGAAACCTTCAATTGGCCCATCAGAAATTAAATCAACGCTTTCTAATTTAGATGTCGCCAATAATAAATCCGCAGCTAAAGGAGAGGCAAGTTGATTAAAAGTCTCAGAAATTCTATTGGCATTTCCCTGAAGAAGGTTATTTCGCTCCCTAGCACGATCTTTCGCTTCATCACCTGGAGGCCAATGACCGATAACAGAATACTTCTGTGTTCTTTTTATTTTTGACTTTATATAGTCTTTCATTAATACCCTCTAATGTAATTTGATACCGAAGATCCGAAAGATTTTTGTATATTTAATAAGGCGTTTGACCTTGTTTTTTCATACCTATCATTTTGTCTGTCGTTAGACAAATCAAAATTACTAATAGTGGATCCAACAACATAAGAACCAACCCTTAATCTTCCGTATCCAATTGGCACTGGTCTCCCTTGAGATGAAACATTCTGAGGACTTTGAAAAAGAAAAGAAGAATTTTTTATAGATGTACTTATTGCATCTTCATTTGGTTCGTTTTCAGGTATTGGAGTTAGTAGATACATAATACCCGCTATAATTAAACCTACACCCAAAGTAAATAAGAAAGACCCAAATGCCGTACCAACAACAGCAGCTGTGCCTGCATATCCCACAAGTGCGCCACCAATAACAATAAGTAATGGGCCTGAACCTATTATGCAAGGAACTATTTCAATGGTATTAATTTCTTCTATTTTTTTCAAACCCTCTAGAGATCTATTTTCACTATTACTTAGTATTTCATAGTGAGAGCCTTTTTTGCTTTCGTCTGTAATATACTTTCTAAAACCAGGAAATTTTGTTTCCATAGCGGAAACTGCATCCATAGCCTTATTTATATTAGCAAATTCAAAATTTTTGCCATATATCTTCGCCATCTTACCGTATAATTTTATTTTAGTTTTCATTAGTAACCGCCTCCGCCTCCGCCTCCAGCTTCACTTACAACATTTGAACCTCCACCTGCAGAAGTAGAAGTAGAACTAGAAAAATCAGATTCTAAGCTAGATAAATCTACTGGCTCTATTACACTTTGTATAATTTTAGAGCCCACCCTTAAAGATCCATAGCCTAAAGGTACGGGCGTAAACTGTTCAGCCAAATTCTCTTTATTAGCAAAGAAAAAAGATCTTGCGCCGAGTCTACTTATAGAGCCTTTGGGTTCACTCTCTGGTATTGGCGTCATCAAATATTGAATGCCAGCAAAAACCAAACCTAATATTAATGTGCCTACAAAGACACTCAAACTAGCTGGATCATTTCCAGTAATACATGGAACGATTTCTATTCTTTGGATTTGTTTTTTTTTGATAGCTTGATTTGATTTCTGTAAAGCGTTCCCATCTACAATCATTTCGTATTGCATATTTTTAATTGAGCTGGTTGTAAAAAACTTTTTAAACCCTGGGTTATTTGCGTCCATCGCTTCTATACAATCCATAGGTTTATTTATATTAAAAAATTTATTATAATTTTTAAATTTTTTCCCCGCCAATCCATGTAGAATAACCTCTGTCATTTTAGTTCCTCCTTTAGTTTTTCTAAATGATTTTTTCCTGCGTCTGAAAATTCTGGTTCATGAATATGGAAAGTATTCTTTTCCATGGAATAAATAATGAACGGATAACAAATTAAATCTGCAGTTTTCAAATCAAAATCAGAAGGCTTGCAATCACCTTTTGGGTGTGAATGGTAAACCCCTACAATTTTATTATTGTTCTTTACATACAAAAACTCTCTTGCTGGAATGTAAAATTCATTTTCTGGATCTATTGAATGATTCTTCATTGCAATCAAATCAAATTGATCACCTTTTTCTATCACGAACCCACAAACTTCTTTTTGAGGTTGTTTTTCACATTCTATTTCTATTTTTCTTTTTATCATTAGTAAGAGAAATTTTCTGTTCCAGGGAATCCTCCGTAGGGCAAATTTTTATTATTGTTGACGCCGCCCCATTCTTCATTTGCAAATCTTAACTTACATCCGAATAATTTTTTAGAACAAGCATCTTTGATCCATAAATCTGTTCTTTTGTTTGGAGATTGCGCTTCTGTTGCAGAGTGCCCAGATTTACATACATAATACACTGGGTGTTGTTGATAATAATTTGCAGTTAATCCTTGTCCAGATAAAACTCTATTACTGTATGTAAAGACGTAATCTCCAGTTGTATAAGTTCTATCGTCTCCACCAGCTGTTTTGTTGCCACTCCAAAGACCTTTTGGAGTAAGTAAAGCGTCAACGCTAGATTCGTTTCTGGTGGTAAACCCATTGTCTGGCATAGGGAATATGTCTTTATTAAAGCCGTATGTAGTCCCTTCTCCAGTAACAAATAATTTATCATTAACAGTACCACAAGGTCTATCGTGCCCATCTTGCGAGCTATTATGACCATATCTACATCCATACCCTCTATATATAAAAGGGCAATATCGAGAGGCTATTGATCTAGCAGGTATTTCGATATTTTCAAGCTCTAAACTAGAGACTAACTCAAATTCAACGGCTAATTTATTTTCACTCATTTTTCTTGATATGAAATATTTATCGTCTGGCATTTTAGCATTTGGATTTGCGGTTCCAAATGGATTTTGTCCATTCGGGAAATTAACGTCATCCAAGAATTTAGCAAAAGTTCTTTTTCTTACGACTTTAGCTCCATTTAAGTTGTTATACTTTCTTAGCAAAGAAGAGACATACAGACCAGCATTGGACACTTTAATTTTTGGTCTAGGTAGCCTTTGATCTCCTAAAATCTCAAAACCTTCAGATTCAACTGGAATTGGCAAATATTCTTGACCGTCAAATACAATTTTACCAGCAATTCCGTTGGTTCCACCATGAAAGTTAATTTGTGCTTGACTATCGTTTTGATAATCGTAGTATAAAGTATAAAGCTCTAATAAAGCTGAAGGCTCTACATCGAATATAGCTTTAGCAAAATCTTGATTTATCCCTTTTCCCATGTAGTATATTACACCGAAAAATGAAAAAATATAATAATTTAAAAAATGCTTCGTACAGAGTATATAAAAAAGAAGATTTCTCCGCAATACTTAAAATTTTTATAGAATTTCAGAAAGAATCTAAAATTGGTAGCTTTTATAACATAACCAAAGGACATAGCGACAACTTCATAACTATGTATTTATTTGAAGAATTGAAAAAACTAACAAAAAATTGCAAACACAATTATGTCGGAATAGACAACGATACTGGTGAAATCTTTGGTTTTGCCTGCTTGACGGAAGATGTTTTCGCAAAAAATTCTTTAGAGCTACAATTAGCGTTTAAACACCCTAAATACATTTTTAACAGACAAATGAAATATTTAATGCTTTTGCTTTTTAAAAAAATAAAAAAAGACAGAAAAGTATTCGCGGTTTTGGGGCAGAGAGAAAAATTTGAAAAATATTTTAAGTTTATTAAGCGTATTTTTAAGGTAAAAGTCTACAACAAAGACAGTTTAGGCAAAATTTATATAGAATTTTTATAGTATGAAAGATGTTTACAAAAAATTAGATTCAGTTTTAGATTCCTTCGAGCATGATTTAATCGAAAGATGCGAATATGTTCCTCATAAATATGATATTGAAGATAAATTGTCGGCAGATAATTTGTTTAAAATACAGAAAAATGGCAATCTAGACAAAGCCAATTCCATAGACGACAACGACAATAGATTAATTTTAGACCTTTCATACCTATATGGTATAGATTTTAAAGGTTTAGTTGAGAAAGAAACAGGTATTAAAAGAAAATACTCTGGTTTTTTCTGGTATCCTTGCGACGCTTTTTGTGGTTGGCACACAAACAACAATGCAGAGGGAGAAAGAATGTATTTTACTTGGGCTGCCGAAAGCAATAAAAGTTTTTTTAGGTATCAAGACCCAGACACAAAAGAAATTATAACAGATTGGGACAAAAAAGGCTGGCAATATAGAAAATTTAATGTTTCTAGGTCTAAATCGTATTGGCATTGTGTCGGATCTAAAACAAATAGAATAAGCATAGGTTTGAGACTTGACAAATAAGCATGTTAGTGTTAAAAAATAAGTAATGAGTAAATGGACAGAAAAACAAACTGGAGCTTTGTGGAAAAAAAACACTGGCAAGACTAAATATTTATCTGGATATGTCGAAATTGAGGGTATTCAACACAAAGTAGTTATCTTCCCCAACAAATTCAAACAAGAAAATAAACACCCAGAATTTATTATATACCATCCGTTCGAAAAATAGTGTAAATATGCCTATATGGCAGAAAATCCTCATTTAATAGAAAAGGAAATCAAAGGAACTTTTGATACTGGGTATTTAGCTACAGGTTTTGATGCGAGAATAGGCGCAATATTGGATGATTTTCCAATTACGCAAGACTCATTTACGTCGACTTTAAATAGTCAACATTTCCTAACTTTTCAAAAAGTCATAAGGGAACTTAATATGAAATTAGATTCCTATGGCTTGACTCAATTTATCAAAGACCCTCTTGGAGAGGGCTTCATACCTAAAACACTTACTGGGTTCTTTAGTGAGGCGCCTACAATAGGTAGTGATGATTTCTTGCAATTACAAGATGGATCTTTCTTGGTACAACAAAATTCCTCAAAACTAGTCATAGTACCAGACAATTAAGTGTAACTAAATACAATGGCCGACAAAAAAATATCAGAATTAACTAAATTAAGTAGTAACGACTTGGATCACAGAAATGATGTAATACCAATTGTCGACATAAGTTCGAACACAACTAAAAAAATAGCACCATCTGGCATGCCAATTAGTGGTTTTGCTGGAGCAGGTACAGCCGCAACTAAAAATGTGGGCATAGGCAATACAAACGTATTACAAGCTAATGCCGCTGTTAGCGACGACGATTTTCTTAAAGTAGACGGCACAAGTGTTGAAGGTAGAAGTGTTGCTGAAGTAAAAAGTGACTTGAGTTTGGGCAATGTCCATTCCTTAAATACAGGAATAGGAAACAATAATGTGCTAGTATCTAGAGGCAACCTAGTAAATTTAGATTTTATTAGAGTTACTGGATCTCATCTAACGGGTAGAAGTTTTTCTGAAGTAAGAACTGACTTAGGTTTAGGTAATGGATTTGCATTAAACACAGGTATTTCAAATACAAATATTCTCGTTGCTAATAATGCAGTTGCGAATGATGACTTTCTTAAAGTTGATGGAGTAAATGTTGAAGGCAGAAGTGTTGCTGAAGTAAGAACTGATTTAGGTTTAGGCAATGGATTTGCATTAAATACTGGCATCACTAATACAAGTATTCTCGTTGCTAATGATGCAGTTGCGAATGATGATTTTCTTAAGGTTGATGGAGTTAATATTGAGGGTAGAAGTGTTTCTGAGGTTAGAACTGATTTAGGTTTAGGTAATGGATACGCTTTAAATACAGGTATTGCTAATACAAATATTCTTGTGGCTAACAATGCGGTTGCGAATGATGACTTTCTTAAAGTAGATGGAGTAAATGTTGAAGGCAGAAGTGTTTCTGAGGTTAGAACTGATTTGGGTTTAGGTAATGGATACGCGTTAAATACAGGTATCGCTAATACAAATATTCTCGTTGCTAACAATGCGGTCGCAGATAACGACTTTCTTAAAGTAGATGGAGTAAATGTTGAAGGCAGAACTGCTGCTGAGGTTAGATCAGACTTAGGTTTAACAGACGCAAACATTACAGGAATAGTAGGGATTGCGACAGCAACTGGCGATGTAGCTTCTAGAACCGTTGGTATAGGTAACACAAATATACTTTCCTCAAATGCAAATGTTTCTGATAACGATTTTCTTAAAATAGATGGAACAAGTGTGGAAGGCAGAACTGCCGCTCAAGTTAGAGCAGACTTATCGTTAAATAATGATGTGGTTACAGGATCTAAAGACACACTTAAAGAAAGATTAAATTTAAAACAATCAGCCTACAATGTTGTCGTAACAGGTAGTAATTTTTATGCTGGTGATCTAGGTAGGACAAGATTTGGCAATGGCTTTGATCCAGTAGTTAATCAAATATCTATTGAAACTAATCATGCAATGACTGGAGTTATAAGTGGCTCTGGTATTGTAAATATCGGATCTAATGAAGTGCGTGCATTTAATGCGGTCGTAACAACTCCCACAAATCGTTATGGTCTTCAAGACGGCCATAGATTATTTAGAAAAGGTCGTGTGACCACACTTCAAATAAGTAATGTCTATAATATCCTTGACACCGCTGGTCACGGAGCTTATAATTCAACCACTACTGGTAGCATGATTATAGGAAAAAGAATTACAATATCTGGATATCCAATAGCCTCTTTTAACAGAACAGATTATCAAGTTGTAGCCCAAACTGGAGGGAACGGCACGCTCACATTAACTGGTATTTCATCAGACTATGCTGCTTTAGCTGATGCCACAGGTGTTAATAAATCAAATGGTGCTGGAGTTACCTCTGCTAATTCAAATGATTTTGCAGTTTTCACTCATTTCGACGCTCCACCAGTAAGTATTGGCCACAAAAATGTAATAGGTGGTGAGTGTAGCACGGTCATTGGTCAAAAAAATGAAATAAGAAATGCCACTACTAATGGACAAGCGATACAGCCTAAGAGTGTTTGTGTTGGAAGTGAAAATAAAATTAACGTGTCCCACGCAACACTAAGCGCATATTATGGCCCTAACGCCCCCGCTAATCTTACTGTAATTGGACATGGAAATGGCGGCAATGTAGGGCCCTACGGTAAAAAGAGCGCTTTGACTGCATTAGGAAGTAATAATTTCATGGGTGGGGGTACAGATACACTGAGAACTGCTGTCGGCTCTTTTAATACATTTGGTAATTACAATGGTCAAGCAACCAGTTACCCTGGAGGTATGTTAATTGGTCATGGTAACAGAGCTGATTACGCTTGTTCTGATCCTGTATTGGTTGGCAAAAACAATTTCGCTAATTCTTATCGCTCAATGATTTTTGGCCACTCTAATAAATCTTTTGGTGGTCAAGATAACATACTTATAGGAAAATTAAACAATTCTACCAGCGGGCCTAACACATTAATCGGACATTCAAACACCTTTGGAGCTAATGTTACAAATTCAATTGCTTTAGGAAGAAATGTTAAACTAGGTGGCGAAAGCACTCTACAAGGTAGTGCTGTTGTTGGTGGACGCAATATTGCGGAAGTTGGATGGTGGAACACTGTAGACGATCCTAGATCAAGAGTTAGACTTGATGGTAGTGCCAAAATGGTCAGTATGACTATTAGAGACAGCTCTTCAGCTCCAGTAACTGGAGGTGCACATCACGGATCAGAACCAAGTGGGGCATTAGGAGCAAACATGTTTACAATTCAAAGAAATGCTGATGCAGTAACTTTATTCTGTAATTTAGGAACTGGGATCAAAAAAATAGCATTAGGTAATCTGAATGCATAAAAATTAAAACAATTAAATAATGAGCATATTAAAACAAAATCTAAATCCAGAAGATACTCGTGCAGAAAGAGCAATCAACACGGCAATTATTTTAAGCCAGAACGCTTACTTAGACATACTAAGAAGTTATGAATCTATGGCGAGTCATATTTGGAATCACCAAACTTTAACTGCGGCGGAAGTTCTTTCTGCATTGGGAACAAGTGCTGGTGAGTACATGTCTATCGTTGAAAAGCTAAAGACGGCTGGCAATGGCATAAAAGCCAATTCGCTTTCCGTTTCTAAAGAGAAGGCTTATACAACGGCATCTGATGGCACTGTAACTATCGATTAAAATAATTGATAAAGTTAAACTTTGATTTATCATATTCAATATGGATAAATTAATTTTTAATGCCTCTATGCCTAGAAGCGGATCTGAACTTCTACAGGTAATTCTTCATCAGAATCCTAAAATTTATGGTTCTGCGACTTCGCCTTTATGCGATCATCTTTTGTCTACCCGATCTGGTTTTGAAGGGCCAGCTACCCAATCCCAAAATCAAGACATAATGCGCAAAGCATACTTTTCAATGTGCGAAGCTATGTCCAAATATTTCTATAAAGGCGTGACAGATAGACCCATTGTTGTAGACAAGGGCAGAAGTTGGTTAGGTTATACTGAATTTATCGAACAGTGGAATCCAAATCCAAAAGTAATTATGATGGTGCGTGATTTGCGTTCTATAATATCTTCGTTTGAAAAAAGATTTAGAGACAATAGGCACAGAATCCAAGGCCCCGATATGCCAATGGAATTAAAAAACCTAACAACTGACGAAAGAGCAAATCATTGGTTAACCAACACCCCAGTCGGAACTCAATTGAAATTCTTGAGGGATGTATATGAAAAAAATATACAAGAAAAAATATTATTCGTTAGGTACGAAGATTTTTGTTCGGATCCAAATCAACAGTTAAGAAGAATATACGAATACTTAGAGGAGCCGTTTTTTAAACATAACTTTGATAAAATTAAAAAAGAAGTTGAGGAAGACGATAGATTTTGGGGTATGTACGGTAATCACACAGTCAAAGAAAAGCTAGAAAAACCAAACCTATATGGTTGGAAAGAAGTTTTACCACAAACTACTGCGGACGGCATTAGGAAAGAGTTTGATTGGTACTTTGAGAGTTTTGAATACTAAGTGTAAATCAATGTATGCCAGAGAGCCCACACTTAATTGAAAAAGAGATAAAAAGCACATTAAGCACTGGATATTTATCCACTGGTTTTGATGCGAGAATAGGCGCTCTTTTAGACGATTTCCCAATTAGCGACAGTCAAAATTTTATAAGATTTCAAAAAGTTCTTAGAGAATTAAATCGTAGATTAGACCACCACGGTCTATCTGTTTTTATAAGAGGCCCAGTTGATGCTGGTTTTTCCCCATTAGAGGTTAGTGGCTTCTTTAGTGATGTCTCTACAATAGGCACAGATGATTTCTTACTTTTATCTTCTGGAGGCCCATTCTTATTGTTAAATGGTTCATCGAAACTAATAGTAACTCCAGACAATTAAGTGTAAATTCTTATAGTAAACTTAATATACTTTATATGGCAGATAAAACAATAGCGCAATTACCTCTTTTAAGTAATTCTGATCTCGATGTTAGGAATGACAATTTATTGATTTTAGATTCCAGCACAGATATTACAAAAAAGATAGCCCCTTCTGGCATACCAGTTACTGGATTTCAAGGAGCTGGCACAGCCGTCACAAGGGATGTAGGAATAAGCAATACCAATTTACTGCAAGCTAAATCTGGGGTAAGCGATAACGATTTTCTTAGAATAGATGGCACTTCCGTAGAAGGCAGAAGCGCATCGGAAGTTATAAGCGATTTAGGTTTAAGCACAGCTGCTTCTTTAGCAACTGGAATTAGTAACACGAACGTTCTTGTCGCAAATGCAAATGTATCCGATAACGATTTTTTAAAAATAGATGGAGTTAATGTTGAGGGTAGAAGCGCTAGTGAAGTCAAAAGTGATTTAAATTTAGGTACTGTTGTTGATTTAAATACTGGTATAAGTAATACAAACATTCTTGTTTCTAATGGCGGTATGGAGGATGGAGATTTTCTTAAAGTTATGGGCGTTAATGTATCGGGAGTATCGTCCGCAGAAATGCTTAGTGGTTTTGGTTTGGGTAATATAGCTACTTTAGCGACAGGTGTTTCTGCAAATAATTTATTACCAGTTGCTACAGGTGGTCTTCTTGCTTCAGATGGCTTAAACCATTTTCTTACGGTTTCCGATGGCGCTATGGAGAGTTTCACTATTGCACAAACTAGAAAAGAATTAGGTTTGCAAAGTGAAGTAGGTAATACGGGCTTTTTTGTAAGCGGTAGCGCAACTAGCATAGGTAATTTAGACAAAATACTTTTACAGGCTGATAATTCAATCGACATTCAAATAGCACACACTGGTTCAAACAGTTTTGCAAAGGGAGAGGGAGACCTTATGTTGGGCGCTTCTAATATTTCAGAAGATATTGCAATATCTGGTCAGGCGTTTCCTGGTATTGGTGTGACAAGAACAGATAATGTTGTATCAGTAATTACGCAAAAAAGTCATGGTTTTGACACTGGAGATGTGATTACAGTAGAGAATTTTGATGATTCTAGTTTTAATGNTTCTAATGTCNCAGTTACAAAAGTAAATTCAACTANGTATACATACGCTNCTAACGGATCTAATGGATCCGCAAGCGGCAGTGTTGGTAGAGNAATACTCATTAATAAAGGTGCGGTTTGTATAGGTAGAGAAAATTCAGCTAANTCTAGAAGTCATATTGCTATTGGTTTTAAGAATAGCTGTATTGGAGGAAAGGGTATTTTAACTATTGGAAGTAACAACGTTGTTATTTCTACAATAGGCAGCGATTCGATTGAAGCAAAAATGACGGTTATTGGTTCAAGTAATACAGTAACAGCATCTAACAGTTACGGTGGAAAAGGTTTGGTCTTAGGTAATGATAATGTTGCTAACGTTATTACCCAAGATAATCCTTCTCTTTGCGTGGGTAATGATAATACTTACTTAGGTGGAACAATGGTCGGCATTAATAATAATGGTGGTGCAGGGGTGGATAAGCCAATTATAATGGGCGCAGATAATACAAGTAGCAGTTCGTATGGATTGGTTATATTTGGCAAAAACAATACAAATACTGGCAGTTACAACCCCATGATGTTTGGCACAGCCAACACTAATAGTGGCAGTTATAATTGTATGACGTTAGGCTCATCGTGTGTCGTATCCGCTAATTATTCACAAGCTATCGGAATAAAATCCAAAACCTCGGTTGCAAATACAATGGAAATAGGTCTCTGGAGATCTGTAAATAGTAGAACATCTGGCAATAATGGCGCTACAATTAGATTAAACAAATCAATTGCTAGAGTATCAATGACAATGACAAACAGTTCATCCGCTCCCGCAGATCAATCAACATCAGGTGCAGAAACTGACGCTCAATTGGGCAGAGAAATGTACACCATTCAAAGAAACTCTAATGCGGTCACTTTGTTCGTAAACGTAGGTGGCACAATTAAATCTTTATCACTAGGAAATTTATCATAATTATGGAAATACTAACAAGACAAATAACAGAATCAATACCGTTAGAAAAAGTTGTTTCTAATACATTATTAAAAGCGCAAGGTTCTTTTGAATCAATTAAAGCCATACACCACGGATTAAGTAACCAAATTTGGGATCACCCAATTTATTCTGCAGGTCAAATAATAACTGGTCTTGGTACTGATGCTTCTGGCGTATTTTGTGTATTGAATACATTTGAAACAGCTTTAAATAATTGCATATCTGGTTCGGCCATGTGTGAGAAAGAAGGCACTTATACAATAAATAGCAACGGTTCTGCGAACTTAACCTAAAAAGAGCTTGACAAATTAAATCTTTAATTTACCATATTCAATATGGATAAGTTAATTTTCAATTCTTCTATGCCCAGAAGTGGTTCCGAACTGCTTCAGGTTATTCTGCATCAAAATCCTAAAATTTATGCATCTCCAACCTCTCCTTTAATTGAGTATCAATTTGCTTGCAGAAACATTTTTGATCTTCCAGAGGTCAAAAGCCAAGATCCAAATATAATGGAGAACGCTCTCGTTTCTGTTTACAAAAACATAGCTCACGGATACTATGATGCAATTACAACCAGACCAATAGTTATAGACAAGAGTCGTGGTTGGTCTATGCTTTACGAAATGGTTGAGAGTTGGAACGAAGCACCCAAAATGATATGCATGGTTCGTGATCTTCGTTCTGTTTTAGCTTCTTTCGAAAAAATATACAGAACAAATAGACATAAAAATACGGGCCCAGATAACTTTGAAACTTTAGAAAATATGACCGTAGATGAAAGAGTTGATTATTGGTTAACTAAAGTCCCAATTGGTCAATCGCTTAAAAGGCTACAAGACTTATTTCAAAAAGATATTTATCACAATATTCTATTTATAAAGTACGAAGACTTTTGCCATGACCCACAAAAACAATTAGACAAAATATACGACTACATTGGAGAAGAAAGATTCCAACATAGATTTAATACAATCCAAAAAGAAGTTGTTGAAGACGATTCCCATTTTGGCATATTCGGCAAACACGAGGTTAAACCTAAGATAGAAAGACCAGATCCATCCGATTGGTCTGAAGTCTTACCCATTGAAGTTTCAAATTTAGTTAAAGAAAACTATTCTTGGTATTTCGATTCATTTGGATATTAAAATATGAGCACTTGGAAAAATACAAAAAGTTGGGATCGCGGTCAACGTGTAGAAAAAAGCTTTAAAAGCCTTTTGAAAGAACGCGACCCGAATTACCGAAAAGCAAATAGAGAGGATCAATTTCGTCACATTGATTATCACACCTATTTCGGAACTATTGACGTTAAAGCTAAAAAAAGAATTAGTCGATCGGACTCCGAAGAGCAAAATGAATTAATTTGGGTAGAGTTTTTAAATGTCCAAGGTCGTAAAGGTTGGCTGACATCATCTGTAGACGTGATAGCGTTTGAAAGAGATGATGATTTTTTGCTTGTAAAACGAAATTACCTGTTAGGTTTGGCTAAATCTCTTTGTGATTTAGATACAAGGGTTACAAATAGTAGAGATGCCCTATATAAAGGCTATCAAAGACAAGGAAGAAAAGATTTGATTTCAATAATCAAGATGAGTGATATAGAAAATTTACCACATAAAATATGGAAAAAGTAATAAAACCAAAATGGGGCTGGTATCAAGTCCTCAGCAAAAAACGCAAAAAGAATCATAAGGTAAAATATTTATACATTGAGCCAAATAAAGAGTTATCAAACCAAAAACACTTTAAACGATCAGAACATTGGTTCGTCTTAGAGGGCGAATTGTATATAGATTTAATTATTAATGGCGTAGCTATGAGTGCGACACTAGAAAAAGGTGATTCAATTGATATTCCAGTTGGGTCTTGGCATCACCCCAAAAATCTTACAGATGACCCGTGTTTAATTTTAGAAATCCAACATGGTGAAGAATGTGTAGAGGAAGATATTGAAAGAAAAGTGTAATATAAGTTATGAAGGGTAACATTAAAATTGTTGGCGTAAATCAAGGAACAGAGAGATTAAAAGATGCCGATGGTCAAGGTGAACTTATACATCAATATCACAAAAACTACTCCTTAAAATTTAAAAACGAAGAATTTTTTGTAGAATTATTGGATTTTATCGTATTAGATGAAATTATTGAATATTCAGCTTGGTTAGGCGACAAAGACCATAAGTTTGGTCGTATCGCTTTCCAGTTTAAGCCAGAAAATTGAAAAATCTGCAAATAAAGTTATTATAGTGTAAATGAAGTTATGTTTGGACTTATCACGATGCTATTATCTACATTGGGGGCGACTGGCATGGGCAGTATGCTTAAGATTGTTGGTGGCGCTTTCCAAGGCATGTCAGAAGCTAAAGCTTCAAAAGAGCGTAGAGAGCTTATTAGAGATATGCAAATTAAAGGTATGGATCAAGAGTTTCAAAGAATGCTCCTTGGTGAAACTGATAAAGATACAGGTATGTTTACTAGGGCTACTCGTCGTCTCATCGCTTTTATGGGGATGCTCAACTTTGCAATCATCTCGATACTCTGCACCCTCTACCCTGGAGTCACTCTCATCACCTTCACCCCCCCAGAAAACAAAGAAGCCACCAGTATCCTCTGGGGACTCATTACTTTCCCGAGTGGAGCAGATATTACCACCAGTATTACGACGGGACACATCTCTCTTGTTGCAATCACCACTTTGGGAGCAATCATCGGATTCTATTTCACTCCAGGCGGTCGAAAAGGGTAAATAATGTGTAAATTATAGTGAGCAAAAACGCTCGCTAATTTAAAAATTTGCAAATAAACACATTATGATAGGAGATATCTTAAACTTTATCGAACAAATCGGTATACCAATCTCAAGTGCATTAGCGGTAGGTTGGTTTTTGTTCATTATTCTTAAATTCTTGTTAGCACAAGTAACAGATAGGATTGATGGCATATCAAAATCTTTACTCTCTCTTGAAAACAAGGTAGATGTAATGAACAACGACATTGTAAAAATTGATACTCAATTTTCCTGTGCCTTTGGGGTCGAGCCAAACCTAAATAGAATCGTTGCTAGTGAAGGCAAGGAAGATTGCCGAGATGATTAAGAAAAATAGAGATTTGGTGGTGTTAATTCTTGTGGTGGGTTTACTTTTTTTGCTTACAACCATAACTATAGGAGACTTTTATGTTTGTTTGAAGGAAAATAAACCTATTGATGAAAGCATTGTTACGCTATTAAAGATGTCTATATCTGGAATAGTGGGCATTGTCGCAGGATATGTCTCAAATAATAGTAGATGTTGTTGCAATAAAGACGACTAACTTGACAAAATGACTTTATGACTTATTATAAACCAAATAAACAATTATGAGTGGATATGAATTTCAACATTGGGCTGACCTAGTCAGCAAGTTCGGTTTTTCGTTAATAGCGTTAATCGGATTAGGATTCTTTGTGTGGCACATTTGGAAGTGGGTCACAACAAAAGTAAATCCTGCTTTGAATGGTGTAGGCTCTTCTTTGGGAAAGCTAAAGAAGCAAATACAATCATTAGACAATGATATGATTAGATTGAATATGAAACTAAAGATTCTTATTCAAGAGCGTCACATTACAGATAAGCACAAGGGAGATTAAATCGAAAAAAACGCTCACAAATAAAATAAATCGCAAATAAGTATATATATATGGAACTATTAACAAACCCAATCACCTATCTTGTAGGTGTTATCGTTGTCTTAGCTGTTTTAGAGCTTAAAAAAGGCAAGAAATGCTCACCGAACTCTAAAGAGGCAAATAAGTGTGTTGCTCCGAAGTCAGCTCCGACTTTTAAAACGAAGCCGACTTATGCAAGTAGCACGCCAAAGAAAAAAACTGCTTCTGCACCAAAGAAAACTACCAAGAAAAAGGTAGCGAAGAAAAAAGTAACGAAGAAAACGACTCCTAAAAAGAGTGCAAAAGAAACTTAAAAAAATTTAAAAAAAAATGGATATTATTAGTATTTTAATTCTACTTGGAGTTGGATATTTTATCGGCAAAAAGTGTTGTCTCAAAGAGATGGCAAAGTCTTTGTTTGGTAAGGTTAAGAGCTTACTTGGTTGGGAAAAGTAAAAAAAAATGAAAATTTTTAATCGTTGAAAACCAACGACTTACGAAGCACCACACACTTGTGGTGCTTTTTTGCGTTTGACATACTTATATAAATCTATTTTATGTGAGGAATGATTATTAAATCCAAAAACCAAAACATTACCAAATCAGCAGACTTTAAAGAAAAGTCTTGTTCGATTGACCAAGAGGATATGAGATACATCGCTTCTCTTTTACGGAACAATTATTCTAATCCGTTGTTGGCTACCATTCGTGAGATTATCGCAAATGCTTTAGATGTTACCAAAAGCAAAAAGGTAGACATTCAATTACCAACTAGAATCGAACCTAACTTTATAGTAAGAGATTTTGGGTGTGGTTTGAGTGAGGAAGATATGCTAGGTCTTTATACTAAGTATGGCAAGTCAACCAAGCGTGAGTCCAACGAATCAATCGGTGGATTTGGCATTGGGCGATTCGCACCTTTATCATACACAGATTCTTTTATTGTAAGGTCTGTTCATAAAGGTCACAAACATTCTTATATTATAAGAGTGGACGAACAAGATGACACTATTGTTTCACAGATTGAAAGTCAGCCAACTAAAGAAGCTGATGGAATCTATATTCAAGTTGGAATCAAAAAAGATGACATTGAAGAATTTTTTAAAATTTTTAAAAAAACTTGGTGGTATCGTAAAGATGATATTGAGCTACTCAACGAGGGTTGGGGCGATTTAAAATTAGGTAAGCCACAAGAATCCAACGATGTCTTTGATTTATACGAAGAGAATAGTTATTGGGAAGATGTCGCTCACTATGGAGATGAGCCTTATGTTCTTATGGGTGGTATTCCATACAAGGTAAACCAAGATGAAAATTGGTATATGTTCAAGAAAGGTGTGGTTTACAAAGCAGAGATTGGCGAGTTCAAGTTGCACCATAGCCGTGAGACATTGGAGTATAGTCCGTTGGTCAAACAAGCTCTCAAGAAAGCATCAGATAAGATATTCGACAAGCTCAATCAAACATTGGGTAGTCAAATGGACAAAGCTAATACTTTCTACGAAGCTAGTGAGATTATGTATAAAGCTATGGAAACTTACAGACAGAGATTTGGCACAAAGCTATCTATTTCTTCCGACAAGTTCAAAGATGTGAATGGTTGTTTGTTTCCTAAAGAATGGATTGCTAAAGAAACTCACATTACGACTAGAGAAAATGGAAACTTGAGCTTTTCTCATTCAAGATATACTTACAACAACAACGAACCAAGAGAAGATATAATCTATATTCTTGACGATAACCCAAGTCCTCGCTCTCCAAAGTCAAGATGTTTGTTCCTGCACGCTTGGGAAAAAAAGAATCTTACAGATGGTAAAAAAGCTAAGATTATCCTTATCAATTCAGAGGGTATGAAAGCCGACCACATTGATGGGACAACCGACACCGAAGCATTGTGTGTTCAGCGAGTCAAAGATTGCAACCACCCAAATGTAAAATTACTATCTGAGTGCGAGCGAATCATTGCACCACAGAAAGCTAGAAAGAAAGGTGTTGTGCAATCTCTATCAGCTATGGATATTCTAAAGTTCGACAGTAGTGTTCAACACGAGTGGGCAAATCTTGATTCCTATTGGGGAATAGACAATGATATGGATTTTGATGACGATAGTAAGACATATTATTATATTAATTACTATGCGAACAAAATTACTTTCGAGCCTTACAGAAAACACATTGGTGCAAGTGGCGAAGTTGAAATTGACCCATTTAGATTCATTAAAAATTACTTGAAGAACATTCCTACTTTTGAAGAAACCATTTGGGGTGTTCGTAAAAACTTAAAGAGTCGAATTGAGAAAAGAGATAATTGGATTTGCTTAGATGATGTCTATGAAGATTTAGTCAAAGAAGATAAAGATGTTCAAGCGTATGTTAAGTATCACGAAGAGCGAGAGTTTTTCAAAGAATATGACGGAGCTTTGATGACAGACATTGATAAGTTCCCAAAAGATAACCTAAATGAAATTTTAAAAAATTTATTAAAAAATTATGATGGTTGGAGATTGAAACAATCAAAAGTTTACAATCAAAATTACAATCACGACTATGTGATGGAAGCACTCAAGCCACAGAAGTTAAGTGGCGAATCATTAGCGAGGAAGCGAGCGTTCGACAAAGCGTTTCCTATGGCAAAGTATTGCCTTGAGGGTTGCACGGGAGACAGAGCAACGAATATTTCAGATGTATTAGCGTATATCGGAGAGTAGTAATCATAGTCGGCTAGGGGTGTGGTAGTTCCTAGCCGACTTAACTTTTAAACATTATTTATTATGCAATTAGATTTTTTATCCTATACGGAAACAAAACCCAACGAACAATTATCATTTTTAGATGAAAAGAATAGAATCCATATTAAGAAACATAACAAGGAAGATGTCGAAAAATTCTTCGCTTCAATTACAGAAGATGAGATTATTGACCATAGTGTTGTATGGGAGCGACTCAAACCCACAAATGATGTTGATGTATTTCAAAGGTGGTTGTTTGCCTTTTGTTCAGTCCATACCTCCTACGAATCCAATATGCGAGGTTATCTTGCGATTAAGAACTTTACAGAATGGTTCAACAAAGATGATGCCCTATTTGACAAACTTAAAGGTAGTGGTGTTGGATTATACAACAACCGAACCAAGTTCATTAGTGAGTTCGCCCAAAAATATTGGCAGAACCCAAATTTATTTAAATTTAAAAAAAATCAGAAGTGGGCAGAATTCAGAGATGGTCTTGTCAAAGACATTTTAGGATTAGGTTTGGCAAAAGTATCTTTCGCTTTAGAGATGATATACACTTTTGATTGTGGAGTATTTTGTTGCGACACACATTTATTCCAAGCGTATGGTTATGACCAACAACTGCACCTTAACAAGTATCGTGAGTTGGAAAACCATTGGATAGAATTTTCTTCAATGTATAATGTTCCTAGTGCAATCGCTAGAGCAATATATTGGAACAGAAAAAAAGGCGAGAATGATTGTTCTTATTGGGCTGATGTCCTTGACAATAACAAGAATTCTTTTAGTATAGAAGTATAAATTATTAACGATTAACATTAGAAAAAAAATGGCAAATTATCCATATATAGTATCGGAGTCAACTGCGACTCTTTTGTATGAGGGAAAACCTTACACACTCGAATCCTCACACCCAAACTTTACACCTTTCAAAAAGGCATTAATGAGTGGGGATTTTGAAACTGCGATAGATTATCTAGACATCAAAAAACAAGTCGAAGCATTTGCTGACGGAGATTTGATAGTCGATAAAGGTGCAGTTTATTATCACGGACAGAGGTTACACGGAAAAGTTATCGACAAGTTATTAGACTTGCTTGGTAGTGGATTAAATGTTGGCTCTGCTTTCGTTAAGTTCGTAAAGAACCTACTCGACAACCCAAGTCGCAATTCTGTCGAAGAGTTGTATGACTTTTTATCTTACAAACAATTACCGATTGATGATGACGGATATGTTGTCGGATATAAAGGAGTTTGCTCTGATGGTTGGTCACAAAGTGGCAACACTCAAACTATCGTTTTGCAAGGTCAAACCAATGAGCGTGGTCAAATCAAAAATGTTGTTGGGTCAACTATTGAGGTAGCTAGAAATTGTGTTGATGACAATCGTGAAAATGGTTGTTCCCACGGATTGCACATTGGCTCGTTTGATTATGCGAATAATTGGGCAAGTGGTGGCAAGTTATTACTTGTCCGTTTCAATCCAAGAGATGCAGTAAGCGTTCCTAGTGATTCCTCTTGTCAGAAGTTGAGAGTCTCCAAGTATGAGGTTCTTGAGGAAATCGCAAGAGACGAATCAGAAATTAAAGCACCTTATTATAGTGTTTATACAGATGGCGAGCATCGAGATGATGACGAAAATGATTATGACTACCACGATAATGATGAAGAAGATTATGAAGAAGAAGAGTAATTGGAAGCCATATTGTATTTTTTCATATTCTTTATTTGGTTGGTGAGTATAAAATGAGCGAACTTAGTTATAAAGTCAAAGATGAGTATGGCGAGACCATATTCAAAGGACAAAAAACCTTTCAAAAAAACAACGAGGTGGACGAGCGTAAATGCTTAGACACTTTTGAGGACATACATTCAGTAGTGTTCGGAACAGATTTCACAGATAAGAGTATTGAGATAGATGAAGCTATCCACTTATCAGATTAGTTTTACATTTGGTGGCTTGACGATTCGAGCCACCAAAAAACTAACTCCTAACAAATTTAAAAAAATTTTAAAAAAAATGAGTAAACAGAATATAGAACCACCAAAATCTTGGTATGTGGTCAAAGAAATTAATTCACACAAACAAACCAACTTTTATGACACCAAATTAAATGGCTCAAAACATTGGGCATTGGAATGCAAGAGAACAATGAAATCTTTAAGTGGCAAAGACCACGAAGTTGTCGTTAAGATTCAAGATGTCGAGGATTATACAAAACTCGAAGATTATGAAAAATCTAACAAGCGTTAAAATGGATTGGATTCAAGAACAAATTGATGATATAAATTATTGGCTTCACATCTATGAGAAGCAAGCGACACTACCCACAATGGATATTGAAGATGAGTTGCACAAACAAGAGGTAAGGAACAAGAAAAACACCTTGGCTCTTTTAGAAAGATTTAAACACCACCCCATAAACAACCCAACACCCAAAACCGATTATCCAAAAACTTTATGATTAATGTTGACGAATCAAAAACAATCGAGTCTACTAGTAAACAACAAGGAGACTTTTTAGATTGGCTCGAAGCCAAACTGAAGAAAGAAACTGAAAAAGATTCATACAAAAACTATTACAAAAATGAAAAGCAAAATTAACGAAAATGGTTATTTAGAAGATACCGATGGCAACGAAGCACCTATGGAGTTTATGCAACACCTAGCTGAAGATGCCTTGAAATTAGACGGACTCAATGATGCAATCATTGGGATAACACCCCAAGGATATATAATCTATGGTTATGAAAAAATCTTAGATGTATTCTGCAAAGACCACAAAATGGAACGAATGGAAGCAGTTGAGTTTACTGATTTTAATGTTCTAGGTCTTGAGGGGAATGGTAATTGGATTATAATGTATGAAAGAGAGAGGTTTGTATAATGAAAAAAATGGAAAGAATATTTCAAATTGCTTTGCTTGTCGCATTTATTTTTATGTGCGTTAAGGCTTGCACGACAAGTATGTTTGCCAAGTCAATCTATGAATTGACAGATGGCAACCCACCATCATTGGAAGAGTTTCAAATGCTCGAAAAAACTATCGAAGCTATATCAATGGTAGAATCACAAAATCAATGTGGTGCATATAATCAAGCAGAAAATGCTTTGGGTTGTATGCAAATCAGACCGATTATGTTAGCCGACTACAATCGGATTAGTGGAGAGAACAGATTTATGTATGAGGTAAGAGATAGGCGAGTTGCTTATATGATTGCCAAAGTTATATTTCTGCACTACACAAAAGACATTAAAAACCCTACACCACAACATTATTCGTTCGTTTGGAATGGTGGAGGAGATGCTTGGAAGAGAGTAAAGCGACCAAAAAACGATTTAAAACAAAAAAATCTTGACTCATATTGGGAAAAGGTCAAACTATACCTATGAATATATTTTGTATAGACGAAGACCCAATCCAATCAGCTAAGTGGTTGTGCGACCAACATTGTAACAAGATGGTGCTAGAATCAGCACAGATGGTTGCCAACTGCTTCTCACTAAAGACACTTGAGTCAGCACCCAAAACACAAAAGGGGACTGCTCGTAAGCATTCTTACTACAAGCACCCCTGCTCAATTTGGGCTAGGCAGACTTTCGGCAATCTGTCTTGGCTTCTCAACCATTCTCTCGCTATGGAAGTCGAGAGGTTGGACAGAGGCTTCAAGCCACATTTCTCAGCAGAGTTCTTGCATTGGGCATACGACAAATTTCTTCGTGCCGACAACATAGAAGAAGATAGTTTAGAGCAAACAACCTTTGCAATCGCTATCAGCGACCATATGACTTGCAGACAAGAGCCAACATTTGATTCCGTTGACGAAGTGGGCAAGTATCGCTTATATTACAAACACGACAAACCATTTGCCACTTGGAAAAAAAACAAACCATTGTGGATTTAAAAAAATTTTAAAAAAATTATGATTTACCTTATATACATACTCGTTGGCTTCGCCATCTTTGGGGCTTTGATAGCTTGCATATTTTACTTTAGTGACGATTCATCATCAGCTAAAATGAATAGAATGATTGAAGAAAGAGAAAAACAGAGAAGAAAAGAAGTAGAGAGAGCAATAAGGAGAGCAAAAGAAAGAGATAAGAATATCCAAAGAAGAAAGGGATTAAAAGTATGATTTGGGGTATTATTATTTTTGGGGTTTTGTGGTTATTAGCTATTGCTTTTATTAAATGGATTGATTCTATGGAAGAAGAATACAACGACCAATGAATATACCCAACTCACTACATTTACATCTAGAAAAATCACTTGCCAAACGAATGGCTAACATAAACAAAAACGATTCAAGAACATTAAAAAACCTAAACATATATGAAAATACCACCATCAAAGCCAAAAAGTGAAATGACAATCGGAGAAATTCGTGCAATCGAGCGTAAAGAAGAAGCCGAAAGAAAAGAATGGGATAAGAAAGAAGCCAAAAGACGAATGGCTATNACACGAATGACTGAGATTCAGAATAGTTTAGTTGCTGAAGCCGAACGAGATATTAGAATCGTTAAGAGTAAGATTGATGATAAGAAAGAAAATTATCGTGATTTTGACAGAACATACGANTTTGCAAANGACTTAGAGAAATTGTATGGAGAGTTGGCAACTGCCGAACATAAATTACAAATGATTAAAGTATATCCGTTCAATGCACCGATAACTACCGATACCTCAAATCGTAACCATGATTGGTATAGTGAGATGTATCACAAGGCTACGAGTCAGTATGAGAACTTATCCGACCTAGAAACCTATAAGGAAATTACGACTACGGATAATTATAAAGACTTGAGCGAGGATAAGACCTATGGCAACAATCAAACAGATGGTTGGTAGTTTACAAACAACATTATAAACAATTACAAATTACAAAAAGATGAATTATAAAAAATTAAAAAAAATTATTAAAAATTTATTAAAATTAGTGCTTCAAAGAAGCCTCTCAATAGCGACCTTTATGGTAGATAAACTTGCTATGTTAGAATACATACTAGGGAAGTGGAATTACAAACTATCCACAAAAACCCCTAAATCCCCTATTTCAAGGGGTTCAGAAACGAATCCTACCTACAAGGAACAACAATACATAGGAGATTCATATATAGGAGAACATATAAGAGAAAACACTAAAACAAAAGTCAATGTGGGTTGAAATGGGGACGAATGGGAATTGCCCCACTTTGCTATATAAAATATATGATTCGGTAAAATATTATGAATAAAGATTTTCACTATTGGTTAGGTTGGATTACTTGTATTGTTGTTGGGGTATTGATTACTCCATTGTATGGTGCATTAATATCGGTAATACGATTAGGTATTGTATTAATTGATATTGTTTGGGATATTATTACCTTTATGCCCAAGGCAGTATATGAGTATGAGAGAGCGTCATTAAGGAGTTATTGGGAGAAAGAGAAAGAAAGACTATTTAAAGATATTAAAAAGGATTAGCCGAAATTTAAAAAAATTTAAAAAAATTTGGGGGCATCAGAAAACCACTTGCCAAACCATATAAAGTCCAAATATCGCTTGACAATGCACACGAAGCCAAATATCCTACTCTTATGTTAACTATAATCTTTATCATCGTAGGAATAATATGGGGACTAACTTGCTAAATTTAAAAAAATTTAAAAAAATTTGGGTCGCCAAATCTAATGGTCGCCAAATATTGTCGCTTACAAATATGGCAGTCGGTTGTCTTGTCGCATCAATTATCTTGTTTGTCTGTGGTCTCGTATCGCACGGAATATTTGTTGCGATTGTGTCGAACTCCTTAATGAACTTTGCCAAACTAAAAAAACAGTAAGCCCCAAAATTTAAAAAAATTTAAAAAAATTTGCGACTCATATATCTTGTTTCATAAGCCACTAGCCAAAATTTAAAAAAACTTTTAAAAATTTAAAAAAACTTGTTGACATATGAGAATGGTAGTCTATATTACCTATTATGAAAGCAACAGTAAACAAAGATGGCACACCTCGTAAGGTAGGTAGTGGCAGAAAGAAAGGGGCAAACTCATTTGCTCATCTAACACTAGCAGACCTAGAACAATTTTGTGGGTCAGCTACTCTTATCCCTATTAGTCGTGTATGGCTAGAGAAGATGGGAGCATCAATCACGGAAGCTAACCAAACAAAAGTTTCCGTTTCACAAGAGCCAAAAGAGGTTGAAGAAAAAATCTCATTTAAAGTCCACAATTTTGTTGACACACAATCCTAACCTGTCATTAT
>JGI24006J15134_10000369_pt1 | contig 27945 bp, 14 predicted proteins | sample LinPmetageLP53_FD_15134 | JGI IMG/M metagenome (IMG submission 15134)
GGGTCATGATGTCGCTACGTTAACCCCCAAAAAGATAGATATAACTCTTAACCTAGTTGAATCTCGAACTGGAAACTTTGGAAATTTTCAATCTGGTGAAGTTGAGTTTGGGGATAACATCACTGGTTGGGAGTCGGTTATAGAGGAAAATAACATGGACCCTTGTAATGGGGTTATCGGTCAGCCCAACCAATTTGGATCTCTAGATCCAAGATACACAGGTCTATAATGAACTACACTAATCATTTAAAGCTAGGCTATAATGAAATAACCCACAAAGGTAAGACAGTAGTAACTTCTTTAAATTCATCTGCATTTAAAGGGGCTATGAATCAATTAATGTCTTTATCCTTTAGGGTAGGAACAATACCTCCTGGATTTGAACACCGTGCTGACAAGATATCAAATTTATTTTATGATACTCCCGATCTTGATTGGTTGATATGTTGGACAAATAACATATCAGACCCTTTTCAGCAATTGAATGTCGGTGATAGAATAAGAATAGTAAATATCTAACATGTCTAAGTCCTACCCTTACAATGCTATACTGACTAGAGACTCTTCCGTTGTAGATAAATTATTTTTTAACGAATTAACAGGGGTGAAGAGCTTCAACTCTAGATTAAAATCATTAACCTCCGAGCAGGTTAAGAATAGTCTTATTATTTCACCTCATTCTAATAAAGATTTTATTAGTCTTGACGTTTCTATATCTGAAGGAAGAGGAACTAGATATGTAGTTTTAAAGGTAATTGAAAGCAATGAGATGCTGGAGTTCTTTGGCGTAACTAAAAATGGATACGAAGAGTCTCTTCTGAATAAAGTGAAGATAAACAGTGCCGTCACTTCGGGAGGAAAAAACAATCCTTTGCAGTTTTTGCAAGATGCAGTTAGACCTAGATTTTTCTTATCTTTTGGAATAGGCGACAGGGTTAAAGAGTGGTCAGGTCCTTACAGTTTAGAATTAATAGATGTGAATGTTACTATAACTTCTGACGGTGTAAGGGAAGCAGAGTTTATGTTTACTCCTGCAATTGAATCTTTATCTATATTTACTAATAAAGCATACGATGATAGTACTTATTCCCAATCTCATTCAATATTTGATGCTAAGAATTTGGAGAAAGAAAAGTTTCTAGCTCAAAGCTATCATTTTATAAAAGATGAGTACACGCCTGAAGAGGGGTGGAATTATTGCATAAGATATATTTTAACTGAATTTATTAGCAAAAAATTTACTTCGATTCCTCGCGGTAATTGCATGGTTCTTCTTCCTGATGATTTTACCAAAATTCAAAATCATCCGCTGCCCAACAAGAATGGATCACCTCCAACCTTCCAGACTGCTAACGTAGGTTGGTTAAAGGATATAGGAATAGAGCTTATTAATCTAAATAACAGAGGTGTCAACCAAGCTGCGTCAAGCAAGGACCCACCTTTTACGTCGGACTATAAAAAGCAAAGAATTATAAAAGCTATGTCCGCTGGTTCTATAAGGCTGAAAAAGATTAAAGAAGAATTATTTTTGGACAAAGAGGAAAATACTTTTAGTATTAACGAATTAACAAGATTTAAAGTTCAGCCAGTAGATAAACTTAAAGATTTGATTGACGAACAGAAAGTAATTAATAAAAGGATAGATGACATTAACATTGAATTAAATGCCCTTGATAACGGTATAGAAATCAAAAGACCTGTGGAATTTACTGGTAATGCGGGAGAATTGGAGCGTTACGCTCGCGACGAGCGGATACCGTTTGAACCCGACGAATCGTTTAAAACCGCTCGCCAAGTATACGAGGAGGAATTTCAAGTTAGACTAAAGAAAGTGATACCTCTTAGAAATCCTGATAAGACTAGGGAGTCTTCCAAACAAATCGGTAAGTCTAAGCCTCTGTTTAGACTGGACATGGGGGAAGACTACAAGTCCGAGGATGCGGATAAAAAGAAGTCTGAAAACATTTTGCTATCCTTAAAGCCTTTATATGACTTTGTAAATGGTATGGAATATAAATCTGAAAGCTCTAAGTATCCTCATGATTTTACTATCGTAGAAGAGCATAATGTACTTGTTTTAAACAGATTGTTCCGAGAACGTCTCATTGAGGATGGTAAGAAACCCGCAGTAATTTTTGGAAGAAAAAGCTACATAAATAATTTACTATACCCTAGCACCAAAGAGTCGCTTGATACACCAGATAATCCAGACAGTATGTTTTTTGAAGGAGATCTAGAAGACGATCCAATAGTATTTGACGATAACGATCCAAGACGAAAAATTAGAAAGTCCTTACAGACAGGTACTCGTGGGTTGAACCCCGAGGATAGTATTATCGATAATTTAGATAGAGCAATACGCGATAAAGGATTTATGAGAGCCATTGCTAGAGCAGAATTGTGGGGATCCTATAAGAGAAGTTACTTAGACTACTGGAGTGATGAACAACTAAAAGGGTATAAAACTTCTTCTTTTAATGAGGTACTTGATGATTCTGTTTTAAACTTTTTAGGTAATTCTATAGCTTTTGTTGATCGTGTTCCTTTAGTTTTTACATACAATACTAGAAAGGCTAACGTATTAAAACTTTCTTTTGATAGTAGCCCTTACAAGGCATCCTTTTTAGATTACTCTTCTGAATCAACTTATAACTTATTGGATCAGGCGTTTGATATCGAAGAGGTCATATCAGATGATTCTATCTATACGGATTCTTTAGGAAAGTTAATAACTTTCCTTGCCGATGAGTTAAACAAGGCTAGGGGTGAACATAACTATAATAATGATGTTATAGATTCTTTAAAAACTGCGTTAGAATCCGAGGGTGCTCTAATGTATCTTGGATCTCTAGATTATATCACAGAACCTGAAACGACTAAAACAAAGCCTACTGATACCGCAACTTTCTTACAAGCTGTTCTAATTAGAGCCGCTTTTAAGTCGGATAAACTTAAAGTAAATGCACCTGGAAAAAACTTTTTGAATGAATTAAACATTTTAAGAAAAATAAATAAGTATGTTATTGACGTTAACCTTAAAACTCTTCCATTTTTCAATCTTCAATCGTCCTTGGGTCGCCCATGCATCTTACACGGCAACTCTAATTATGTCGTAGGTTCCAAGATATCAGAAAGAATGCGGAGTGATGGTGGTTATAGCGTAGGATCAGAGTCTTTTTTTAATGGAAATTACATGATGGTGGAAGTTAAGCACCACATGGATCCTACTAATTCATACTCAGAATTTAAGTTAGCAAACAGCGACTACGGAACTAACACCAGTCTTACTAACTCGGTTTGGACTGAATTATTTTCTGAGACATTAAAGGCAGCTAGAGAGGCAATAGAAAAAGCTAAAAAACTAGCGGAGGTAGCTAAAAGACTCGAAGAAAGTAAAGCCGCAAAGAGAGCAGCCGCAGAAGCGAAAAGAAAGGAATCGGAAACAGGCAACGGAGGAGGCAAATGAATGTACTAGTGGGAATTGTAGAAAGTTTTAACGATGCTACCGAAACTGGAAAGATGATTGTATCCTTCCCTTCGTTAGACAACAGAGTAGAGACGGTTACCTATACTTCTCCTTACTATCGCATGAATTCTGGAGGTATGGTGGCAATACCTGAGATAGGAACAGAGATTTTAGCTCTGCATAATACTAATCCAAACGATGGAGAGAGTTTATTCTACTTTTTATCATGTGTGATATCGGAAAAGTACAGAGGAGGTTCAGATGAATTTTTGCAAAACCCTTCTCCAGGAAAGCAATCTCGCGCTAGGATAAATCCAAACTTCACTCCGTTTAATAATAACGACACTAAAGCTAAGATATACGCTAAAGACGGAACTCCAGTAACTCAAGCATTTACTAACACTGCGGGAGCAGGATTATACATTCACAGGGATTTCGAAAAAGTACCAATAGCTAACGATGTCACTTTAAAGTCGGAAGGAGGAAACGAAGTAAACGTAGGTAGTTTAGGAGTTCAGATATCAAATGAGGAAGGGGACTCCGTAGTTCTAACAGGTGCTACAAAGAATGACATGTATGCAAAGAGGGGACTATACATTGAGACTACTGGTCCTCAAGAATACAAATGTGTTAACTCAGATATTAACATGAGAATTCTTGAGGGTGGTGACATAAATATTGAAAACAATTCTGCTGGTCTTCGATCTCTGGGCAAATGGTTTGGAAATATTAGATTAAAGAGTAGGTTTCGTAATATAGATTTAGTAGGAGGTTCTCCCACTAGTAATGTAAATATAATTACACCTGGAGCTAACATACAGGTTGACGGACTAGGTAATATAAAAATACTATCTACAGGTGGATTAAATTTTAATACTATTGGATCTATGAATTTTACATCTAACACAGGGGATATAAACTTAACATCATTGGCGGGATCCGTAAATTCTTACGCCGGTATGGCTATATCTACGCAGGCTACAGATTACTTTAAGAACAACTTACCAGATAATTTCGCTGGTGCTACTGCAACTACGAATGCGAGGACCCCTCCTTTCCCAGTTCCACCTCCTCTTGCAAGCGAACCACCTGATATTACAGCTAATGATTACGGAGATCCTTTAGGAGCAATTTAATGGCTTTTGACGCAAAAACATTTTTAGAATCAGATCCTAGTAATAGTTTAGGAGGTTTAGGGGCTAGCTTTGGATTGCCTAGCTGTATGCTAGGTTTAGCAGCCGATGTACTAGGTCTTATACCTGCTCCTATCCTCTTGGCGATGAGGCAAGCTATTGAGTTTGCTCAAGCATTAGCAGACGCTGTTATTAAAAGAATTAATTCATTCATTAGGGATTTATTAGGTATTTCATTATTCCCTGACAGAGATGGGTTTAAAGGATACTTCTCTGAGTTCTCCAGATTTAAGATGGATGTTCTTTCTGGGATCGTAGGTGTCATAGCTGGATTTGCTGCTTTCGCGCAGGCAATACAACAAGCCTCTGAAGAATTAATGGGGAGATATGATCAAGCTGTTACTTGCCTCGCTGCCTTTAAAAAGTCTTTAGATTTTCAGAATGGAAATGCAGGAGAGAGAAGAGCGGAGTTAGCTGCCCTTGAACCTGCTGGATACGATAATATGATAAACTCCCAGTTTGGAGTTTACTTTCAGCAATCTCAGCAAGCTCAACAATTTAGCGATGAATGTCAGGATCAACTAGATGTTATTGATGGAATCTTATTAGAAAGAACTTTAAACCCTTCTTTAGAGCCTGGAGATTTGCCTGATGAAGTTGTAGAGTCAGTATTCCGTTTGGAAGCTGGGCCTCCTAAGTCTACCCTTGGTAAGTTTGTTCTCTCTGTTGATGGTCTGTATTATGACTCCAAGACAGATGGGATTACTCCGGCGTTGCTTGAGTTAGATAATAGAAAGAAGGATCTAGATCTTCTTGATGAGGGAGGGTTTGATAATCCTGATCTTTGGAAACTAGAATACGATCCTAGCTTGGGTGGTAGGGGTGCTCCGACAACTTCAGATGAGCTACAGTATTACTTCAATAGTATCTTAGATCCTAAGTTATTAGATAATTCTCAAGCATTATTAAATTTCTATAATGCGGATGAGCTTTTATTGTCTTTGGAAGGGCAGAAGGATAGAAAGGTATTTGATGTTTCATCCGAGATTCAAGAGCTAATAGAGGACGGGGAGTCACAGGCGGTGATATCTAATCTTCGTCAAGTTATGATGTCTGAGACCTCTCATTTCCAGGATAAGATAAATAAACGTAAGAAGCAAATTGAGCTTGCTGTAAAGGTTCCTAACTTCTTGGGTAACGGACCTCAATTCACTCCTGGCAATATTCCTGTAAATGATTTCTCTTACTTAGCTGGATCTAACTTTTTACTAGATATTGAAAATCAAAGAAGCATAACTATAGATCAAGCAGATGTTACAGGCGTTGTCTTGCCTTTAGAGATTAAGTATACTGACAAGATTGAGACTAATGATCCTGTAGTGTTGGATCATATTCTATTGAGTAATGTGGCTAAGGGAGAAATAATTAGCAATCCTTCTAGTCCTGCTGCTCCTACTCTCCATATTAATGATCGTATATCGGAAGATGGATTAATTGCATTATACAATTACCTAACTGTGCAATCAAGTTTACCTTCGGGAACTGACTTTGGAGTTCATAACAGTAGTAGATTAGGAGGGGGTTACGCTTCTCAAATTGTCGGGTCGGTATCTAGCGTCTTTGATAAGGGTCTAGGTATACCTTTCTTAAGCGGGGTAGCGTTACCTAGTAAGGATGATAATTCAGTGATTGGAAGTATGGGATCTTATGTTAAGATCCCTTCTAAAAATGAATTTAAAGACTTCTTGTATAATAGTCGAGGAGCAAGTTTTGAAACATGGGTATATGTTCCTAATTTAGATAGTGTTGTTGCTGGATGGAATATAAACGATAACAGTACATCGGGATTATATCGTCTCATATTGTCTAATGAGAATGTAGGCATAGCGGAAGGTAAGGACCCCCAGCCAGACATAGATAATTTAAATTTAGATTCTGGAACGGATGTTGTAAGAGGTTTAGTATACGGATTCACAAGGGATAGAAGATTTACACAAGGGTTAGAGCCTAGTAATAATGATTCGGACAACAGCGTTGAAAACAGCGTTTTAGTTTTGGCCCCTACACAATCCTATGACTCGTCTAGCGCAGGGTTTATAGCTAATAGAACAGAAAACTGCAATAAGGATTCCTACTATGGAATGAAAATTCCTGTATGGCAAATAATTAATAACAAGTCCTTGTCGAGTTGTGGTGATTCTTTTTGTCAACTGTCAGTATCTTTAGATCCCGTTGAGGATAAAATAAGCGTTTATCTTGACGGTTCCTTACTGTCCACATCCAGTTATCAAGGAGTTTTTGGAACTAGTAAACCAGGGTCCACTTTTAAGGCACCTTCCGTATACCAACCTAACTCCTTTCAGTATTCGGCGGGACCTTATCTAGATCCTTACTTTACTCCTTGGATTATAGGCGGCGGTTATACGGATGGATTCTCAGCAGGAAACTTCATGGGAGGAGAGTATGGAGGAAAGGTTAGTGGTCTAAAAGGCTACGTAGGTTGTAATAGATTTTATTCAAAACCTCTTAGTGGCGATGAAGTTCTAAATAATTATAAAGCAACTAAAAACTTCTTTAAGAATATATCCTTTAGAAGTGATTGGGAGCCTGTTACAAGTGAGTAAGCATGGTAAATAAGTATTTTGTAAACTGTAGGGGTGCCACCTTTAATAAAGTTCACGCTGATGAATGGGCTAAGTCGGGAGGCTTACCTAGAATGAGTACTCCCTTTCAGCCGGTCACTACTGAGTATGATAAAGACTTGATGATTTTCGCAGGGTCTACCAAGACTTCCAACTGGCTTCATTGGGATTCCGATGAGGCTAACATCCAGTTAGATCACTTAAATAAAATTGGAGTAAACTTAATACGGGTATATGGCGACATGTTCACCTGGGATGCTTTAGGAAGTAAGTATCTGGAGTCGGTAGAGTCTTTGTCGAAGCTATGTAATTCCAAAAAAATCTATATTCAATGGGTACTATTTGATGGGTATACTCAGGATGACACTCCGTTTAATGGACACTCGTTAGGATACTTTGATCCCTCTACTATCCCTGAGGCTATGTCTTGGGGAATGCGTAGATGGCAAAGATGCCCTACCATCAACGCAAACAGCCTTAGCGGAACCAGAGATTTCTATAAGTTGGTTGAGGATATTCCTACTCGATCAGTATCTTCTCTTACACCTAAAGTAGAATCCTACATATCCGATATGCTGTCTACCGCAGGAAAGTATAGATCTGCATTAGCGTGGGAAGTAATGCACGATGTGAACATTCTTGACACTGAAAATAACGGCTATTCTTTTTTAACTGCTGCCATAAACAAGGTAAATTCGTTAAAGACTGCAAATCAAAAAACTACAATTTCGTCAAAATACTTAAATGTGTATAGTACTAAGGGGTCTAATGGTGTACCCGATGTATACGATAGCACTTTAATAGATCAAGTAGTTCCTTTACTAGATTACGTTTGCGAGCTAACAACTAATTTTACAATTTTAGGGTTTATAAACTCTTACAGAAGATTACTTGATTTCTCATCTAAGACTAATAAGCCTTTTATATTAGTAGATTCATTTAATGAATCCTTATTGACTCCTTCTGAATTTTTTAATTTTGGAAAGGATTTTAACGTAGGAGTTATCTGTGAGGGACTCGTTGATCGGGCTATGAGTAGAAAGCCTAATAATGATACGAAAGGAATTTTATATGATGATGGGTCTTGCAGAAGAGTTGTTGATGTTAGTGCCATAAACTCTAAAGCGGCTAGTGACGGTATAGGGTTTACTAAGTATTCTATAGCCACACAGAAGACTGAGTTTAGCAACCTATACGGTACTGTAGCCTCTAGCTTTGAAAGGTTTAACGCTCACGGTGACTTTGGGCATTGGACGTTCTCTTCAATGTTAGAAGCTCATGCTGGTTACCCCGAGTTCTCAGGGATACCTATAGGTTACTTACCTATGGCATCCTCGGTGTCATCTACTAAGAATGGGTGGGGAGTCGTAGGAGAAGGGTTAGGATACGGTTATGAGAATAATTATTTATTTTCAAGTCTTAAACTTTGGAGTCAATACGGAAACAAGAACTTCGCAAGTTGGAAGTTATTTCAATACGTATCCGATCCTGTAGATAAGGACAAGGAAGGGTCTAAAATGTTGGCAAAGCTGATAAGGCTCACCCAAGACTTAGACATGACATTCGGACATAATTTTCATAATGCGGAAGGGTATTCCATACCAAGTTTGGTGTCTCTTACTACTCAAACTAATGTACAGACTTATGCCTCAGGTTATTTGCCCACGTCTCTTACTAAATCTAGTGGGTATAATAAAAGCCCTTTAGTTGGAAGTCCTAGGTTTTTTTCGAATCTATCTCCTTCTGATGGAGGGTATAGGCAGTCGGTCACAGACTTAGATAAACCTTTCTGTTATTGGAATAGACCTTCAGGTTATGCTAGCGGGTGCTGTGATTACAGTGCGGCTATTACTGTAGGAACAATGGATGCTGAGTATACCGACATCTTAAATACAAAAATTGATTGGGCATCTTACGATACTGACTTCTTCTATTGGTCGGCATACCTGTATAATGCCTATGTCGAGGCTAATAACAATTTAAAAACTTACCTGGAATCCTTGGGAGATTCTAGGGTGTCTAACTACTTAGTTACGCAAACTCCTATTACTATTAGCTAATAGTTTAGTAAACCCTTCCGCCCTTATTAATGTGATCAGTTCTAAATACAGAATCAGGCAATTCGTCTTTTGGATTTAAAACTTCTTGGAAAGGGTGCAGGCTTAAGTAATTTTCTAATTTATTGATAACGTCATCCGCTGAGGTACCTACAATCAATAAATTTTGGTAGACAATCCATCCCTTTGGTTTAAAGGGGCATCCATTTGTAGACGCGTAGGTTATGCTATAGGGAACTCCGAATTGAAGTTTTTGTCCGAATGGGTCTTCCGTACGTTCCTCACTAGCTTCCCAAAACTCTCTACTAAATTTAGTCGATCTAGCGTCCGCATTGTCCGAAAGTAGGGGATTTCCGCTTACTGCGTAATTAGACATCTCCGATATTACGTCGGTTGGATAAGCCCAATTATCTCTAACCCTTCCTATTGAACCTTTATCAGGGGATAATACGAAATACCTACCCATAGCCACCGAGGATAGGTTACCCGGCGCATCCTCGTTCCTTTCGTGTATGACACATATCTTTCTACTTCCTAACCAATGCTCAGAAGGTGAGGCCCCGTATATAGATCCTGGGTCATGGTAGCCCTCAAACTTTGAAGTTAGCTTTATTCGGGAGTCGGTTCCACTCGATATATACTGGGAAACAGACATAAAGTTAGATTGCTCATCTGTCTCTTCGTTGTTGTCTCCTAGGTAATTGTAGATAATTTTTATGTTTGAACGAAATGCAGTCCAAGATTGTTTTGGGGGAAGAGCACTGAAATACAGGCCCTCTTCTATAGCGGAGGTGCCGGTTATTTTACCTCCACCGGAAAATTCAATCTCATGCACAGGTAATCCCGATATTTTAATCTTCTTTTTATTTTCTGGAGAATAAATATACATTTCATTCATCCTACCGTCAGAGTTACCTCCAATAATAGCATTGTATGTTTGTCCTACGGATGCATATAATTGCGCCCTCTCATGCCAATATTGTATCTTTTCAAAGACTTTTTCTTTAGCGGCTTCCGATTGCTTTTGATCATTAGACTTTAAATACATGTCTGAATTTCTGTAATTATTAGTATCAAAAGCTTTAGACATATAGGTACCGTATAATTCTCTATGTACTCCATCTACGCCTTTGTGGTTTATTTGCTTTTCAAGATAAAGACGATAACCTGTATTAAATGTATTGTTTAGACGAACCGCTCCTCGCTCTGTGGAGTTTATCGGTGTATCGGTAAATCCTGTCCCAGGACCATTTGAATCCCAATACATAGCTACCGAGCTAGTGTTTTCAACAATCCCTGATGCATTCCAGTAAGGTACAGGTGTATACGCATTTGCCGACGTTGCCGTGCCTCCTTTGTATTCTCCTGCAAATTCTACGGGATACATTCCGCACTTTATATTCCCTGAGTTTCCGCTGGTCTCCACTTTAGAGTAGAAACCCATACCTCCTGTCTGTTGGTACTGATCTTGTAAATGTTCAGGGTAGTAATTTGCTGCGGCTGGTGTTCCGCCAGTCTGACTGTATACTTTAGCATTAACACTAGGAAGAGGGTTCATGTATGTCATAGGGAACGGAGGATCGAAATAAAATGAACTTAAGTAATAAACACCTTCATTCTCTACAGGATCAGTTTTTACTCGATCTCCGGTATCCGGCAAGATAACTCTAGAAAGGAAATCCCAGAAACTGTTTAAAGTCTCTACTATTTGGTAATCCCCGTAGCTTTGTGCTCCATAATTCATAGACAGGTCAGGCATACAGCAAACTACTCCGTCAGCATTAGAATACTCATCTGTTGGTTTAGCTATCCACACATCTACCATTCTTCCTGAATTTTCATCTACCTTAAATATATTATTCCCTATTGTAATTTCATTTTCCCCTGGATACTTTGATTGACTTGCATCTTTATTATCTCTAAGCCAATCAAAGTAGGTGTCTATCATGTAGCCCGTTCTCCAATCCCAACTGTTCTCATCGCCTTCCACACCGTAGCCATGGAGAGTCGCTGGTCCCATTATTAATTTTTCAGAGTCGGATGGCTTTAGCAGCCCTGAAACTTCGTCTGAAGCTAAAGTACCTGATCCAAAATACTTCACATCATCCCATCCAGAAGGCTGGAATCTCCCCGTCACAAAGTGATATTCATCTTCAAAAAATGCTCTTCTGTTAGCGTTGGTATGTAAACTTGAAGCATCTACTTTAGGTCGTGTTTGAAGGTTAGTAATCGACTTATTGTTTTTCCTGGTAAGCTGAGGCCCGTAGTAAGCCGAGGCATTAATGGACTCTCCACTAGCTGAGATCTCTTCTGTATTAAGAAATCCGTAATTAGGTGTTCCAGGAATAAAGTTGCTGTGATGGTAATCTCCTATTCTAGCCATGGTATATTGTGGTAATTTGTATAGTGTCCCTAAATATCTATACAGATACAACTATCTGACTACTTTAACATGGCAATTTCAAGCAACACAACAACTTTTGGAAATTTAGTCCCTGGTCCTATGCAAAGACCTGTAACAGGTCAAGATCCTAGATTAGTAGGTTTAGCATATCCTGTACCTGTTGATCCTAAAAACGGGTACTTCAGCAAAATGTCAGGACTATCATTAGTTAAGTCTAATTTAAGGTCTATCTTAAAGACGGAAAGAGGTGAGCGTTTCATGAGACCTGATTACGGGTGCAATTTGCGTAAGTTTTTAATGGAGCCTTTAGATGCCGTAACCTTTTCACTGATAAAAGAGGAGATTGTTATTGCCATACGTAGATACCTTAGCACAGTTTCTTTAGGAAAGGTTCAAGTGTTTGAAACTGTAGATTCTAACTTAAAAGTAAATCTCTTTTGCAACTATAGAAATTTAACTTCGACTTCATTTAATGTCGGTGTAAGGATATAATGGTAGTATTTTCAGGAACGGTTCAATCAGATTTTTTAAAGAAACTTCCTTCTGAACTGGACAATAAGCAGGGACTCATAAATTTCGCTTCGTCGGACTTTAATTCTTTACGATCTAATCTGTTATCGTATGTAAAAGCTAATTTTCCTTTAGATTACAATAACTTTGAAAGCTCTGACTTTGGAATGTTATTACTTGAGATGATGGCGGCGGTAGGGCACATTCAATCGAATAAGTCTGATTACCTTGCTAACGAAAATTACATTGGCACGGCACGTAGTAGAGATAGTGTAAAGAGATTAATGGAGCTTATAGGGGTTCGGATGAAGGGTCCTATTGCTGCTGCTGCTAACGCATCCGTTACATACACTACGAACGTTGTCGGTGCTCCTTCTTCAATGACCGTAGAGGCTGTTGATAGAGTTAAATCAATTACGTCTCCTGAGGACGGAGCTACGTTAAGTTATACGTTATACAAAGTAAACTCAAATGGAACTGTAGATTTAACCACTCCTTCAGTTGATTTAGAATTTGGAGTTTCTTCTTCAGGCGGCACAGTCTTGGTTACGGATGCGGTATTGTTAGAAGGAGCTTTGGTAAGAGAGACGGGAACTTTTGCGTCTCCTGAATCTATCCAATCAATTAATCTAGGTCAATCTCCTTACATTGAAAAAAGTGCTCAAGTATACCTTCAAGGAAATCCTCTGACCGAGGGAATTTACAAAGAAGAAGAAAATATCTATTTCGCTTCGGGTGGCACAGACAAGGTTTTCCAGGTAACGACTGATGAAACTTTTAGGGCCTCTCTTTTGTTTGGGGATAACAGTACTGGTCAAAGCCCCTCGATAGGGGATCAGTATACTGTCACTTATCGAGTAGGAGGGGGCACCAGAGGCAATATTGCAAATGGATCTTTAAACATTCCTATATCTATCACCTCGACTCTAGGAGCAGCTACGGAGAAAATTCAAGGAACTCTGGAAAATACTAGTGTAGGAACTGGAGGAAGAGGTGCCGAGTCTATAGCTCAAGCTAAAAGATATGCGCCACTAGTGTTTAGAAGTCAGGACCGGCTTGTAACTCTTTCTGATTATAAGGGGTTTGCTAATTTGTTTGCCTCTAACTACGGAAGCACTGGAAAGGTCACAGCCACCGTTAGACGAGCTTATTCTTCCGCTAATATGATAGACTTGTTTGTATTAGAACGAGCCTCAGACAGGCAACTGAGGCGTGCTACGAAGGAGTATAAGAGACAGCTTCTGGCTGAGATACAAGACAAGAAGATGCTTACGGATGAGGTTGTCATCGTTGACGGTTTAATCAGAACTTTAGATTTGATAGTAACTTTAACTGTAGATTCTAAATTCAGAAGAAATGAAGCTCCTTTAATTCAGAGTGCAAGAGCGTCTATTGAAAACTACATGAACATTGATAACACCGACTTTGCGGAGCCTTTCGTTCCACAGGATCTTATTAGAACTGTTCTAGAGGATGAAACTAATATTAGATACGCAACGGTTGACAATGTGGAATCTGCAATTAGAGTAGGCTTTAATGAAATCATACAGCTTAATAACTTAACTGTCAAGGTAAATTACATCTAATGTCGGGTAAGACTTATTTAAGAAATCAAACATACTTTAAGCCAAATTACTTTAAAGCATTAAAGTACATTCTTCCTGAGTATCTCTATGAAGATGATATCGAGGGAACCGCTAAGGACGTTGATGTAGTTGACACTTTAATCAACTCNCATTTAGATATTGCTAATAATATATCTTCCGTCTTACATGTTAGTGCTTTTTCGCAGGGCTTATATAGTTCAATAGATTCCTTTGAGGGCATAGCTCCATTTTTTGTAAAGCAAAATCAACTAACCAACATTACTACTCAGGAGTTTGAAGATGATGTTCTTACTTATTTTGACAGGACGTTTGCTAGTTTTGAGACCTTAAATGAGTTTGACCAGTTCCTAGAGGATACTTTACTTCCAGCTATAAACTTAAACAACCCTAACTCTACTTACTTTGGGAGCATAGGATCCACTTCCGCTATACACAATTATTTAATAAATAAACTATCTTGGATGTATTTTTTAAATACTTCAGGAGCTTCCTTTGACCCCTCTTCTTATGTTAAGGGTTTAATAACAAGTAGTTTATTTATAGGCAAGTCGGTGAACCTTAGTGACGGTATTAAGGGACTGACGGAGTTTGTATGGAGAAACGAAATGGGGGATTACTATCCTTCAAGTTTGTTTGCCCCTGGATCATCTGCTTCTTTGAGTGGGACACAGCAATTAGATAAGTTAAAGACCTGGGTTGATGTAGTTTATTCTCCTCTTTATGCTGACAAATCCGACTTTACTGTTAGAGATAGATTTCAAACCTTTTTTGAAAACAGTATAAAGTATACTGATAAGGTTGAAAGTGGCCCGTTTGCCAGATTGATAAGGTCGTTATCTTTCCTTGCTTTTGACATCAACAATCAAACCGAAGAGATTGCTTCGCTATATGATATAGATGATTGTCCTGATGATTACCTTCCTCTTGTAGCTCAATTAATTGGTTGGGATTTGTATGGGGATGATGCGAATAAATGGAGGCTACAACTAAGAAACGCTGTTTCAATTTACAAAACTATCGGAACTAAAAAAGCAATTCAAAGTACTGTAAATACTGTTTTCCCTAAAGATAAATTTCCCATTGAAAGTAGGATTACTGAGATGTGGGAGTCTTATGTTCCTTATCTAATTTACTACGCTTTAGCTACGGAGTCTGATAAGTTTAAAGACTTCCAGACATGGAATCGTGACGAAGCTGAGAACATGGATGTTGAAGGTTACTCAACCAACAGCATGGATGAAAACATTAGGATGGCTGTCGATAGGATTCTCCTAGAAACAGTCCAGCAGTTTCCTGATAGTTTTTCCCTAACTTATTGGATCGAACAATCAAGTTTATCGTTTAACTACAGAGGAAGAGTATATCCTATTCCTCCGTTTGAAGAGTATCCATACTATGTTAACGTAGAGCTAAACCAAGATATGATCAGCTTTATAGCTGATAGATTAGCTTGCTTTGGAGTTAGACAGGAGTTTGCTTTGGATGTTAGCTCCTACATATCTTCTAATGCATTGAACGTCGATGATGAGCCTCGTGCAGGGTCATGGTTACTATTTACGTCAGGCTATAATTCTCCTCCAAATCTTGATAACCTTATATTGAACCTTAACGATAACAGGTTTGATTATGCTAGCTTGTGGTCAGGTAAATCTTCTCACTTTAAACTTGTTTTAGATGCTTCCGAATTTGATTTCACTAAGAAGGGCTTGACTGACGTTGACTCCGGGGATGCTATAGGACTTCTATCTCAGTCTGTGCTTAGGAGTGCTCCTGCTCACTCCATACCTTTAATATCCCTAGAAGTTTCAGGAGAACCTGATTTAGTATCCTTGGAGGGTAGTTCCCTTCCTTTGATATACTACGACAAGACTGAAATAAATGTAGGTGCTGGAGGTAATTACTTCACTAAGGGATTTTCTTTCAACAGTTATAAGAGAGGAATTAATCCTGGGGGAAACGATATTCAAAGATCTTCTATTCAAAGCTTGGTATCTCCTGAGTTTTTAGCGCAGATAGATCATCTACAGGACACTAAGACGATAGTAAGTGCAGTACCTAGAAATACTTCTAGAAGAAGATCCTATGAGAAAGTAATGCCATTTAATGGGTATTACGATAGGACGGGATTTAATATGCCTGTTGGATTTAGCATGGCATCAGGTTTAAGCGGTATTCCTTTAGGGTTAGTCCCTAGTTCTTTGGGATACACTCCTGTTACTAGCCATGTTAATCTTCCTGCTATCTGGGCGCAATGCGAAGGATTGAATTCTACCAATTCTTATTACGAGTATGATGTTAGTAACACTCAAAACGTAAGAGGCATAGCGTCCACGTTCCAAAGTAATTCAGACTATACTACTGATCGAGGGCAGCTTCCAGGAATATATGCTTCAATGCATAGGATAAGTGAGAATGAAAAGTATCTAAGATCTTATCTTGTTAGCGGTCCTATTGCACTTAAAAATCAAATAGCTATTACCACTGATGAAACTGAGTTAAATACCTTACGAGATTTGCTAACAAATCAAACTAGGGGTATACTTCAGTCGTATGCTAACGGGTTTAGCAACTCTTCTGTAGTAGGATACGCATTCCCTGAGTCCACTAGTGATTATTATAACTTTGAATTTGGAAGAGATTTACACAGGCTTTACCATCAATACAAAGACAACTTCAAGTGGCACAGGTTAAGTCCTGAGGTACAAGAGTTAGATGGTGCAAATTTATTCTCTCATGTTTTTGGGCCTTTAGTATACAATCATAATTTTGAAAAATTAGGAAACGTAACGGAATTAGTATCAACCTCTTTTGCTTCTCCTGCTAAGATAAGTGTTACTAGCACTCCCTTTACAGGAGCAGGATCCTTCGCTGCTTCGTCGCCAGAGAGTATGTATTTGGATACTCCTGAAAGAGTATCTTCTGGCATAATAGATGGAGTTGAGCTTGTACTAACTTCAGGTACAAGCGAGAATAATTCTTTTTCTATAATTAAAGTTCCTGGTAGTTCGAAGAAATCGTATGAGGAGACTTTCCTCTTTGATAAGACTTTGCTATTAATGAGGTCAGGATTTGGTGCTCTTACAAGGATTAGATTTGATATTTCTAAGTATGAAGAACCTTCCAATCATCCTATCTCTAAGAACTTCTTAACTCCTGATCACGACTTTAAAATTGATTTAAACAGTATTATTAGCAATGATGCGGGAACCTTCTTGGGAGGGCGAAGAGTAGGGGTTTGGATCCACACTAAGCCTGAGTCGGGNAANATGTGGACTTACGATAAGTATGGTAAGTGGATCCATCATGATCAACGGGTTAGCAGATNACAATTAATGTCCAGATACGGTCATATCAAGTCTTTAGCTTATAAGCCAAATGATCCTGAATCTACTAATACTCCTGGTCTAGAGTGTATCGATAATACGGGGACCTCTAGGACTTCTCCAGTGATTGGATTAGGTGAAGATGATTTTGAGAACTTTGAGATTCACTTTGATACTAGGAACAGAGAGTTAATAGTTCCGAAAGATTACCAAAGCTCTTATGGACAGATTCACAGGTTAACTCAAGAGTATGTAGTTGAAGTATTTATGGCTCCAGGATCCCAACCCGATGAATTTATGTTGATTGACAAGGTTAGTATTCAAGACTTAACATTAAAAACTTTGTCAGAAGTATTTGCAGCAGGAACTCTATCTGATCCTCTATGCAGCTTAAGTGAATTTAAATACGGTTGTGAGGAGTATAGGGTGGAGCTTTCTAAGAAAGATTTGTTTGATGTTTTAAAGCATTTTAATAACTTGTCAGGAAAGAATGCTGCGGTCCCTTATGCTAGCAGAGACAAAGATAAGACTGAGACTATAATGGGACCTCAGGGAGGTTCAAGGATTAACTACGTATTCACAGATGATTTCATTGGAGGTACGCACCTTCTTAATCCTATACTTCATTTAGAGACTGTATTTTATTCATAATGATTACTCAAGGATTTGGAGAAGTATTAACTGATGCCCTTACGGTAAACCCTGCGCTAGCTGACCTCCCTTCGGCAAGCGCGATATTAGACACTTCTAACTATACTTTCCAAGCTATAACTTATGGAAAAGATGCAGACGGGTTTAAAGGGTTTCATTCACATGCAGTTTTAAACGATGATGCAACAGGGTGGGTTAATGGTGCTATTCCAAACGGAGCGTCTTCTTACGACGCTCAAATTTTTGGTGTTATAAACTACGCTTTTCCTGTATCGGGGCTTTCTGGTACTGTAAGTTCTTATGTTACTTCAGCTACTTATGTTGAATTTTCCTCGACGTATAACTCAGTGCCTAATTATCCAANCATATCAGATACTCGCTTAGAAAGAGGCTCTACCTTAAGTACTGCTGTATCTTCATTCTATATCCCTAGCGCATTACCCGACTTAGGCCACTATCCCAATGCTGCTATAGATCCTCAACTAAGTAGTATTTGGAATAAAGTAGGAGGATATCCCGTCTCTGGANATACTCTTTATCTATTTTATTACGGCGGTGGAGGGTCTTTAACTCCGGTATTTAGTGGTACTGTCAGTAGCTATTACAATGCTAATTCTCTGTTAGATAAAGACGGGTACTTAACCATGAATCCCTCAGGAGTAGGTCCTTCCGGGCCTGCTTCTAGGTATGATAACGGACCCATTTTAGTTAGCGCAGCGGCCTCGGTAAGTAACGATCTGATTCCAGAACCTATGCATCCTTCGGGAGGATTTATAAAGTTGTGTTCCGTCATTAGGAATGGNGACGCAGTGAGCCTAGCTTCTTTCGGAGGAGTTAAACACGTAGGGGTTTATTGCATGGATGTTAAGAAGATGCTATCAGAAGGATTATTACCGCCTTATAAATGGGATGCCCTAAATAACATTAGAAAATATAAGCTTGTAGCAAAGGTAACTACTATACATGATCCTTTGATGCATAGNGACTTTGTTGAAGACCCGTATGAGTTATCAGGTCTACAAGATTTACTTAATTTAGGAAAAATTAGCCTCGGTTCGCTATACGGTCAGCAAGCAGGGCCTATCGTTTCTATAATATTTGATTTTAAATAATATGAACATATCACTATCAAGTCAATTGGGTATTAAAGGTCATCTTACTATCCACAAGGTAAAGGATGATCAGGAAGAGCTACTTTATGACGAAGATAATGTCATTGTATCGGGGTTCGGATGGGCGTTAGCTCATCTTTACGGTAGAGTGGGGTCAGACACTATTACTGATTACCAAATCGATAGGTTCAAGTTAGGTGTTAGCGGATCTCAGGCACTTCAAGTAAGCTCTACCTCCGACCTTTCTGGATCCCTGTCATCTGCTGCGGAATACACATCGACTGGCGACAGCAATCTAGCTGCCGTATCAGGATATCAATGGCAAAACAATGACGCTCCGGCTACCGCAAGATGGTATGCTAAGATACCTTACAGCAAGGTTACAAAGGTAGATGACAGGACTGTAAGGTACACTATATTCATTGACGAGGATTCTTGTAATAACCTTTCTAGACCAGGAGTCTCTGAGGCTAGTTTAAATGAAATTGGGTTGTTTGTAAAGAATCCAAAAGCAAGTTCACCTGAGACTTCTATTTTAGCAGCTTACAGGTACTTTAGCAATATTAGAAAAACATCAGATTTCGGTCTAGTGTTTAGATGGACAATATCATTCGGATAAAATGTTAAACCCAAGTGACGTGTATGTTGAAGGTGGCTCAGATAAGCTATTAGTCTGTTGGACTGATAAGGTTACGAAATATGACGCTAGCTCCTTTTATAACTGGGAGCAAGATAACCTGCCTTTATATGATTTAGATGAGCGTACTCATTTAGCTTGGGAGAAGTTTGGTCACCCTACCTCAGCATTGACAGGGATGTCATTTATTGTATCCGCAGACGCTACAGACTCTTGCAACCCCTTGTACTTCACTACTCTTAGTGCTTGTGTGGCTGCGTTACCAGAGGTTATTAATTATCCTATTCTTGTAGAAGTTGCAAGCTTTGGCAACCTAGGAGGTTTAGAGTTATCTAATAAGTCTTTTGGTCCTAGAGGTTCTATTGAAATTATAAATAGAAACAGTTCTTTTGGGTCGCCTACTACCGCTAGTGGTGCGGGTAGCAATAAGATGTCTTATGCTACTTTTGATTCGGATTACACAGATTACTCTTTAGTTTCTTCAATTAGCAATGGCAATACCGCCTCTATAGCTGCTGCTCTGACAGCGGGATCTGCATGCCCTCTGCTAGCTAACGATGCTCAGAATGCTAGACTTCTTACGAAGGGTAGTAATGGAGAAAACATATTTATTTCTTCGGGTGTTTCACCTAGTTCGTATGCAGATGCTAGATTTGTAAATCCTTATGTATTCTGTAAGAAAACCGATTTCAATGCCCCTTCTTTAGGTAGATTAACGGCTTCTCTTTCAAGCACTGAAGCCCCTTGGGATGTTGCGGCTACGAGTATTACTGTTGCTTCTAAATTTAAGTTTACTCCTTTTGATAAGGGTAGAACTGCTGAGAAAGATACTTATGACGTGAGCACCGTAAACCACTTATCTGGCGATGAGATAAAATGGGGTGGCTTAAGTAACAACAGTCCTATGACTGCTTTTGCTTACTTTAATAGCCTAGATTATATTAAGGTTAACAATTGCAATGGTCCTGTCTACATTAGAAATTTCAATGTGGATAGTCAACATGCGAAGGACAGGGGAATTGAAGTAAAAAACTCCAAGGTTAATTTAGAAAGATGTTCAGTCTCTAGAGCTAACAAGGCAGGATTACATGTAGATAGCTCTGAGGTTAATTTATTAAGAGGGTTTGTTTCATTTAGAAACTACGAATTAATTAACCTAGTGAGGACAGGTGTACCTTTTGCAGACAAGAGAGAAAGCTACGCTAGTCAGGACTCTTACGGTGCAGGAATTTACGCAATTAATTCTACTGTAAATATACAGTCTACTTATTCTAGAGATATTGAAAAGTCTTCTCAAGCCTCGGCTGCTCCTTACTATGCTAATTGGGCAGCGGCAGCAGGAACATCAGGTATTCCTCTTCCTTCCTTAGAAGCTATTTACTGCTTGTCTAGAAATGACATAGGCATCCATGCTGTCAACTCTACCATAGCAGGCGGAAGAACTGAGCTAAACGGAATTTCTACCATAGCCTGGAATGACGCTATTGCATTAACTTCTGAACTTAATACTGAAGCCGGTATACGATTAGAAAATAGTGTTGTAGATTATAGTGGTAGATTACTACTGGATGGAAATTATTTTGGTCTTGATTCTGCTAACTCAAAGGTTTTCGTCGATTCAGTAGCAGCTAGGTATAATCAAGCAACAGGATATAAGTTTGTAAACTCTGAGTTCGTATACAATAAAGATTTGTATGCCGGATATCTTAGGGGAGTATCCCAGGAAGTAGGGATTGAGACACATTTACTTTCGCAAGTTTTAGGTGCTTCAAATAACAAGGATATAGAATGCTATAACTCAACCATAACCCCCTTGTATGCGAGTTCTATGCCTAGCCTTTATCAAGCGGTTTACACTGCTTCCTCTTTTGGCAAGTCTGATAAGACAGTAGGCAGCGATGGCACTGTCTTGCTTCCTTCTATTGAAGCTACTAATAACTCTAAATTAGATTTGATCGGTGCTCATATTGATAGGTCCGAAATAGAAGATGATTTAACAGGCAATTCAGAAGCTTGCTACGGAGCAATGATTAAGGCAACCGACAATTCAACAGTTGTTTGTAGGGGAACTAATCGATATGCTAACGTCATGTTGGGTCCTGATAGTAGGGCGAAGTCACATCCTTTAGCCGCCGTGTATGCTGGGAACAATTCTAAGGTGGCACTTCAAGGCCCTACTGTCATAGCTATGGTGGGTGTTGATGCTTTGGCTGAGGGGAACTCAATTATTGATTTCGGACCTCACAGAAATAGTGAAAATGAATTACTAGTATCCTCTTTTGATTTATCCTCTGACTCGTCAAACCATAGTAGAGTTGAACTGCACTCTGTAAGAGCATGTCTAGTAGCTAATCAACAATCTAAAATCAGTATGACTGATTTAGGTAGTTATACTACTTTATATGAAAATAGTCCTAGCGTGAGTGCCCGAGATGATACTTACACTTATCCACTTAGCGATCAAAAAGAACTTTGCGTTAGTGGTGGATGGATGCAGTTATATCCTAATGCAAATATAGTTAGAGCGGCAGATAAGGTTCCTTACAAGCCAGCAAACCTTCCCGCTAAAAATGGGAGTGCAAGATATGCTTTTGCATCGGAAGCGAGTATTCTAGGGTATAGGTATCTAAACGCTTACGCCAGTCTTGACGCTACTCCTTCTGCTGTTACAACAGGTGGAATGTCTGTAAGGGCGGTTGGAGATAGTTTAGTAGAGGCTACTAATGTTCACTTCCCTTGTGGATGGCCTAACTGCTCTGGTGTAGTCTATGATTTCGATGGTACGGTTCCTCTTCCGGGTCCTGTATGTAGCAGGTTGCACATTTGGAATATTGCCGATACTTCTTTACTGAAGGCTTCCTACTTATCTATATCGGGAGTTCATCCAGTTGATGCTGCTTATCACGGTCCTTCAGGAACTTGGAATAATCATTACGGTGCTCCTAGTACAACTCCTGATACTAGCGGGTTATCTATTTTAGATTACTATGGAGTGAATACGGCTGATCCTTTCTTAGGCAGACCCTCTGTTCAAAATCTTGGAGCTTTCCGATTGTACTTCTCTGTTGACCCAGTTGCTAAATTCCTTGATGCTGCTGGAGGATCTTTGTCAGGAGTTATTCCTCAGGTATTCTCACAAGGCTATAGTTTTTCCGGTGCTGTATCAGCCACTGACAATACTTTCTACGGAGCTAGCGCAAACTACACCTCTCTACTTAGAAAGAAACTTGTCAATGGTATTGAAACTAATACTTGGGTGGCTTCTGGATTTTACTATCCTTCTGAAATGGTATCAAATCCAGATACAACCTTGGTAATCGTAGATGATTCTGGGGCTAACGCATTTGCAAACGCGAAACATAATTCAGTTGACAAATCCTTAATAGGAAAGCGTGTTAATATCTTCTACCCTACTAAGGGATTTGGAGGCGACTCTGATACTGTTTCACAATACGGACAAGGACTATTATCAGTAATAACTTCGATCTTAAGAAGGATGACTAATGGCTACTAAATACTACGACACTAATTACACTTTTATCAACCCTGTTAGATACTTTAAGGCTAACGATCCTTACTACTTTGAAGTTGACAATATTCCAATTAAGCAATTAGAAGAGAGTAACAATTTTTTAAAGGATCAAGTAGATGGTCTTCTAGATGAAGTTAATAAGACTGAAGAAACCGCTGAGATTGATAGAAGTGGATTTAGCGAACTTAAACCTTACGTTGTAGGTAATGACAGGGTAGTAAGGGTAAAGCCTGGACGTTACACTTCTCGTATAAATAACGCTTACTCCTTAACACCCTTGCAAGTTGTCGATCAAGTGTTCGGGTTAGGTAATGCTGTAAGTGGAGAATCTAACACTTGGCAAACTGAGACCAATAGAGGTTCCTATGTATCAGGAATACTAAACGAGTTTACCAGAGGAAGAGAAGCTATTGCTTTAAATATGAATGGTCTTTTTGAAAGATCTTTTGTATGGCCTATTGACACTGAGGATGGAGAAAGCCTCACAACTCCTAATCTACTTAACGTAACCAATAATTTAGATTACGGGGGCAATTTAGCAGGGGATGATAAGCCTTTATACCCTAACGTCATTGGAGCGTTAATAAAGAGTATGACTGAGGATTTAACTAGAAATCTAACTCTTGTTAAGAATTTATATGCTCCTACTACCCCTCGTTTTGGAGGGCAACAAGGTAGAACTGAGTCTGAGTTTATAAAGAGATGGAGAGGAGCTATTAGAACTTCTGTTGTAGATGTTCCTGATGAGCTTCAAATAGAGATTCCTCCGTTTGTTGGTGATGACTTCTTTTACACTAATGAGGCAGGAGATAAAACTAATGTAGATTCTAATGTAAGAATTGATTTAGTATTTATATATTCAAAAGCTGTCGATGAAGTGGATACTACCATCGCAAAGTTCGACTCTCTTGGAAATGTAGAGCCTCCTAAGACCACGCCGGTTCTGGGAGTTCTTAAAGGTGCTGGCCTAGGAGTATCTAAGAAAACTTCAACTAACAATCTGGGTACCGAAGACACAGTTGATTTAAATAGTTTAGATGGTATGCCTTTAATGCTGGCTAACCCTGGTGATCAAACTGGAGATCACATAGGGTTTACAACTTCTGCCATGGGAGTTATCAGAGGTTCATTCCCTTCTCCTGATGACTTACTTAACCTAGCTCCTGTTCTTTCTGAAAATTTAGAAACAGATTCCTATGCTTTGATAGGACAAACTATCCTGCCCGTAGCTTATATTTTAGTTGAAAAGGGTGATGAGATAGTGTCAAATGAATTTATTACCAAAGACCATGTTCTAGACATCAGACCCTTCTTTAGAACAACAGAGCTTGCATATAACGAAAGAGCAGGACTTGCAGCGGCAACTCCTCAAATTTCTATAGCTAACCCTGTCGTGACGGAAGCTCATTTGGAGATGGCTAAATCAGAAATTTACAATGATTTAAGGAGAGAGGTTGTAAATAATAACAACGGTGGTAACGGTGATCCTGACCCAGATATTGAAACAGGTATCATAGCTGCGGGAGTAATTACTGGCGGGTTTGATTATGGTCCCGAGGGGGCTTTAATGCGTCAAAGAGCATTGCAAAATACTAATCTTGAAGACATGAAAACTAGTGTCATAGAAGAGTTCGGCTATTATCCTAACTCAGTAGAAGACATGCCCATGTGGGATCATGCAAGGTGGTATTTAGACAACCAGGGATCTTTTGGAACGCCAGCAGCGGCGGACTTTATTAATGTAGGAGATACTACATTTGTACGCCACGGGAACCCAGTCGCTGAACAGATGCCTCCCTGGAATGGTACAAAGAAGAATGGCTTCACGTCTAATCCTAATTTTAACGGTAATCTAGGTAACATGGGATGGGGTAAAGCGTTTAGATACCATAATCATAGGAGCAGTAATAAAGACCTTAATTCAGCATTCAAACATAATGAAATATTCTTTGTTTCAAAAAGAATTAATATGCCTGCTAATCCTGCATCTAACTACCATGTCAATGTTAATTTATTAAACTGTGTACCTTTAACGGATTTAGGTTCAAGAATGAATGATGCTCAAACTCATCAACAACCAGCAGGAATATGGGTTGTGAAGCATCCTAAGTACTTTATAATAAATGTTGCTTGGCCTAATGATGGGCTGTTTTCTAAGAAAAATAACGGTGACGAGTATGACGCTCTTGACGCAGGCAAGCCCTGGAAGAGTCGAAATTCTGCTAGGCAGTTTAGCGGGTTTATGCTTCCTTCTTTTGATTCGTCTCTCAATAACCTAGACGATGCTTACGACTATTATCTTTCTGTACTTCAGGATGATGTAATAAATAACAAGTCAGTAAATTATGAGGGGATGTTTAAACAGTCTAATATCGACACTAGCGACATTGAAAAGTACAACGCCATAACTCCTATTCTATACCCATCGGTTACTTGGGAAGTTATAGCATTGTCTAATAGCATGTACGCAAAAGGAATGGGGCCATCCGAAGAAGTTTCTACTTTAAGTATCAGAGACGGAAACTCTTACATTAATTTCTAAGCAGGATTAAGTGACGGGATTTAATTATTTAATATATAATGGATGTCGAACGGCAATCCTTCCCGGCTTTCAAAATCCTGTAGGGCCTTCTCAGCCGGGATCTAGCCCAGTCATTCTGGTGCCTTCAGAACCTAAACCTGCGTTCCCTGTTTTTATTCCCAACGGAGATCCTCCCGGCCCTGGAACTGGAGGACCAACCACTCCAAATCCCCAGTTCCCAGGCCCTGGAGGACCGTCAACAGGAGGTCCAACAACAGGAGGTCCCGCAGGTCCAACCACCACAGGTCCAACAACAGGAGGTCCCGCAGGTCCAACCACCACAGGTCCAACAGGTCCGTCAACAGGAGGCCCTGCGAAAATGTATCGATGCCAAGAGCTTAGGTTTATTTGCCCTGAAGATTTAGAAAAGCCGTTGGCTCAACAAAGGATAAGATCAATTCTTCGTAATTGCGTCGAGGAGTATCCGGGGCTAGGTCCAGGAGTTATTGCATCAGGGATGCAAGGAAACGAAGGATATGTTGTTGTTCTTGGAGGTCTTAAAACTCAACAACAATGCGCTCAATCTTGTGTCCCCGCTCAATCGGTGTTTTCTGTAACTTGTGGACCCTTGGGAGGTGGCGGAGGAGGTCCAGGTTCCGAACCTCCTCAGAATTATGTTAGACAAACTTTATCCGAGATAGAGATTAATCAACAAAATCAAAACACTAGCAATGGAAACGAAATAAGTGTTGACAAATCTCTACTTCCTAGGTTTCAAGCAAACTTGTATAGTAATGTTTATACTCCTACTCTTTATGATCCTCAGAAAAATTTCTTTAAGGTAGCTGTTACCACTGAAATACAAAGCTCAGTCAATAACTCTTATAGGAATGTGTTTAGACAGTCTGTGGCTAAGGAAGTTAATAGCTTGCTTCGTTATCAAAGCACTATTAATAGAGAGTGGGAAGAGACCGCTATTCAAAATCTAACTGATGAAAAACTAATATTTAGCTTAAACTCTAACCTAGTAGAAGCTTTCAACAATCTTAGAGACATAACAGGTAAAGTTATTGGGTTATCTTCTTTCTTAGAGGTTGTAAGAAAACATATTGTAACAGGCACTCTGAATGAGTTTAATCCTCAATATTACCTAAGAAGTTATCAGCTACAGAAGTCTAATAAATTTGTTAGCTTTGCTAAGTCTGAAAGTAAGAGTTCTAATGAATTATTCTCTCTACTATACTTAAAAGATTCAGAGTTCAATTTATCAAACACTCCTAGACAAGGACAAAAGTTAATTGAAATGGGAAGGTTTAGATTTTTAAACGAAGATCTAAATGTTTCTCTAGGGATAACAAAAGAAGATGGTTCCACAGTTGACTTGGCTGTCCCAAACGAGGGTATACCCATAAACTTCCTGGCTAGTAAAAGTTCTTCAACTCCTCCTAGCGTAGGGTCCCCAGAGTTACTAAACATAGGAGACGGAGGCGGTTACTATTTTGCGTCAAGAGTTCTTGATGATAATCAAATCCCGGTAGCTACCTCAAACTCTTCTAAAACATCCTACTACGCTCCTGCTTCAGTGAGATCGGCCCTACTAGAGGTTGTTGATTCTAGCTTTGAATACACGATAAAAGCAAAGTCTTTAGTTAGTAAGAATGAATTTGTTAGCGGCGACACAGGAACAAGCGTTTTGGAGCCTTTGTACTTTGGAGCAAACTTAGCTTCTGTCTCTAGCTTTTCGTTTAACAACGGAACAGTAGAGTCTTATTCCTCCACCTATTCTAGAATTACGGAACCGTCTAGTATTCAGCAGCATATAAATAACAACGCTCTTAGCATTCCTGAGGTATATTTAGACTACAGAGATCCTCTATATAGATACATTCTAGATGCTTCTTCTTTTGACATGGAGTCTAAAGATTTAAGTAATAAAGGATTTGAGTCTAACCCTGTTGTTTTAGGGGAAGACAACTTTGTAAAGAATATTCCATTTGCTTTTATAATTATTCCTAGTAAGGGTTCTAACTTCAATCCTTTTAATGGTAGGTCCACAGTGACTGAGATGTCGGATACTGTAACTAGGGAGATTACTCTTAGACCCCCTATCAATACTTCAATTTCTAAGGAAAAAAGCAACAACTTTGAATTCTATAATCTTTATAATGATGACGGGTCTAAAAGAATAGGCTTCAATGAAGAAGAAGATTTCCATAACTTTGGGTATCGATATGTCCCTAGCAACTATTATAATTCATTTTATTCTGATGGATCGGTATCAACCAGTTCTTCCCCTGTATCTTCTTATGGCTCCTCATATCTGGTGAAGGACGTATTGGATTTTATCAAA
>JGI24006J15134_10000370_pt1 | contig 27903 bp, 11 predicted proteins | sample LinPmetageLP53_FD_15134 | JGI IMG/M metagenome (IMG submission 15134)
ATGGCAAATAATAAATATTACATACACACAGATATAGGTAAAGTGTACTATGGTGAGATACCAAAAGATGTACATAAGACTACAGAAGATGTAGGAGAGTACACTGGTACACCGATAGGAGCTTGCTGGGTTAGATATGACGGGAAGCTTTGTAAATTATATAATACAGATAATAATCTTCAAGTAATTAAAGTAGGATGAGTAAAGATAAAATAATAAGACCTAAATTATTTGAAATAAAACATGATTCTGGCAGCCGCTATGTAGTAGCTTATGATATGATTCATGCATTGCAGTCAATGCCAGGCCATTCTTCTGAAAAAAGTTTAGAAATTAAGCAATTGACAGGAGACAATATATCTTTTATGAATACACTGCATATAGCTGAAGAATGTTTACCCCAAGGACTTGTAAATAAAACTGTAGATGATAACGAAAGTAAAACGTAAAAGTATGGTCATTAGACCATCAGGACGTTCTACTGACTATATCTCTCCTTCTTTTGGTCACGGATGCCTCTATGATTGTAGTTACTGTTATATGAAACGTAGTAAACCTACGGGTCTTACAGTAGCTACAAACACAGAGGAAATACTAACAGCTATAAACAGTCATGCACATTTTGCAGATGTTCAAAAGCCAAATCAAACCCATCCTGACTATATTACTTATGATATATCGTGTAACGAGGATTTTGCGTTACATGCAAAACATCATGAGTGGAAGAAGATATTTCAGTTTTTCAAAGACCATCCTGTAGCTATGGGTTCATTTGCTACTAAGTATGTGAATCCAAATCTTGTAACTTTCGATCCAGGCAAGAAAATACGTATTAGATTTAGTCTAATGCCACAACGCATGTCTGATATACACGAACCAAAAACCAGTAAAATTATAGATAGAATAAAAGCCATTGATGCTTTTATAGATAGTGGTTACGATGTTCATGTAAATTTTAGTCCTGTGATACTTTATCAAAACTGGAAAGAAGACTACAAAGAACTATTTCAAATGCTTGATGACTATGTGGATTACAAAGATCAAGTATTAGCGGAAGTAATATTTCTTACGCATAATGAGGCTAAGCATTTCAAAAACCTAGAAAGTAATCCTGATGCAGAAAAATATCTGTGGGTGCCTCGGATACAAGAAAATAAAATTTCTCAATATGGGGGAGTTAATATCAGATATATGTCTACTTTAAAGGCTAGATATATAGAAGAGTTTAAAACTTTACACGACTCCTTAATTCCCTGGAACACAATTAGATACATATTTTAAAATGAAAAGCAATTGGAGACTTATGATAGGCATAAAGCCTATGCTGCTGTTTGGATATCGATCTTATGAAATGGAAGAAGCTACTTATCATGCTTTTTACTTTGCTTTTGTAGATATATGCCTCATAGTAGATAATGAATAATAAACCTTATAAAGTAATATACGAAGTGTTAATACTTATACTATTAACTCTTTGTGTATTGCTAGGGGATAAATTAGATAACTTAAAAAAAACTAATCAAATGGAATCAATAAGAAAATTTTACAAGCCTTTAGATGATAGGCTTACAATAAAATCATCTGGTATAGACGGTCTTGGACTGTTTGCAGAAGAAGAAATTGCTGTAGGAGAAAATTTAGGGATTAGTCATGTATATGATGAAAGATTTAAAAATCAGTTTATTAGAACACCTCTTGGTGGATTTATAAATCATTCTGATACTCCTAATTTAAAAGCACATTTAACTGCAGATTTTAGATATATTACAACTCTTCGCCATATTAAAGCAGGTGAAGAATTAACTCTTGAATATAATTTATACAATGTTAAGTAAAAAAGTATTTACAAAAATTAAAATCCTTTTACAAAGAGACCCTAGATTACGGGAATCTGACTGCGCTTTAATGGCTAGAGTATGGTGGAATGATTTAGTATATAGAGGCATAGATCCCTCTGAAATATCTGCTACAGAATTTTTTGTATTAATGACAGATAAAAAAGTATCTTCTTATGAAAGCATAACTCGCGGTAGAAGAAAAGTAATGGAAAAATTTCCCGCACTTAGAGGTAAATCGTACTCTGCTAGAAAAAGAAAAGCAGACCGAGTAAAAAACGAAGTAAAAGATTGGAATCAACATGTGATTTAAGTATCTTTACTTTTCTACACTAATTTTTAAAAACCAATTAAAATGGATAAAAGCAATAAGATCCTAAGCGACATTGTTGTCTTTAATAAATACGCAAAATATGTTCCAAGAGAAACAAGAAGAGAAACTTGGGACGAGATAGTTGATCGCTATCTTACGATGATGGTAAAAAAATACCCTCATATTACAGATCACATTAATAAACAAGGTAAATTTTTAAGAGAAAAGAAAGTTCTTATGTCAATGAGAGCTGCACAGTTTTCTGGAGCTGCTATAGAAAAGTCAGAATCTAGAGTATACAACTGTGCTTATTTACCTATTGATGACTATCGGGCATTTAGTGAGACTATGTTTTTACTACTTGGAGGTACTGGTGTTGGGTATTCTGTTCAACGTGACCATGTAAATGCATTGCCTGAAATTGTAAAGCCTCGTAAAAAACAAAAATATTTAGTAAGTGACTCTATAGAAGGGTGGGCTGATTCAGTTCGTCATCTTATGTCGTCTTATTTTGGATTTAGAAAAACTAAACCTGTATTTGACTTTAGTGATATTAGACCTAAAGGGTCTCGTTTAGTAACTGCAGGTGGCAAAGCTCCAGGTCCTGAGCCGTTGAAAAAGTGCTTGTTTAATCTCGAACTTATGCTTGAGCGTAAAAAAGATGGTGAAAAGCTATATCCTATTGAAGTTCATGACATGGTTTGTCATATAGCTGATGCTGTACTTGCTGGTGGAATTAGACGAGCTGCACTTATATCTTTATTCTCTGCAGATGATGAAGAAATGATATCATGTAAAAGTGGTGCGTGGTGGGAAGATAACCCTCAACGAGGTCGGGCAAATAATTCTGCAGTATTACTACGCCATAGAATTACTAAAGAGTTCTTTGGGGGTCTTTGGAAAAAGATTCAAGCAAGTGGTGCAGGAGAGCCTGGAGTGTATTTTTCTAACGATAAAGATTGGGGAACTAATCCGTGTTGTGAGATTGCATTAAGACCATTTCAATTTTGTAATCTTACAGAAGTAAATGCAGGTATTGTAGAAGATCAATTAGATTTAAACGAAGCTGCATATGCTGCTTCTTTCTTTGGCACACTACAAGCGGGTTTTAGTAATTTTCACTATTTACGCCCTATTTGGCAGGAAACTACAGAAAAAGATGCTCTTGTAGGTGTTGGTATGACAGGAATATGCAATGGAAATGTACTTCTCATGAATCTAAGAGAAGCTGCAGGAGTGGCAATTGATGCTAACTATAAAACAGCTATGAGTATAGGAATCAATCCCGCAGCAAGAATCACAACTGTGAAGCCTTCAGGCACAACAAGTTGTGTTCTTGGTACCAGTTCAGGTATTCACGCATGGCATGCTCCTTACTATATTCGTAGAATGCAATGCACTAAAGACGAAGAACTATACAAGTATTTAATTATTAATCACCCTGATCTTGTAGAAGATATGACTCTTATTCCTAACTCTGCAGTTATTGAAATTCCACAGAAAGCCCCAGAAGGAGCTATTACACGGAATGACGAAACTGCTATGTCAATGCTTGAAAGAGTAAACATTTGGAATACTGAATGGGTAAGAGAAGGTCATATACATGGTAGCAATACACACAATGTATCTGCTACTGTTTCTATTAAAGAAGATGAATGGAGTTCTGTAGGAGAATGGATGTGGAAAAACAGAGACACATTTAACGGACTATCTGTATTGCCTTATGATGGTGGCACATACCAACAGGCTCCATTTGAAGAAATCACAGAAGAGCAATTTAACGAGATGTACACTAAGCTTACAGAAATTGACTTAACAAAAGTTATAGAAGCTGATGACAATACAGATCTTAAAGGAGAACTAGCTTGTGCAGGCGGTTCTTGTGAAGTAAATATTTAGTATATTTGTGTTATGGATTACAGTCGTAAAAGGAAAGAAGACGAATCTTACGAAGAGTATAGAGAACGTCAAAGATTCATAAAGAGTCGAGTAAAGAATCGTGGAATAAATGTTTGGCCTGGAGATAAAGGCCCTTACGTTAAAAGTAAGCACGGCACTTTAAAAGAAAGCAGTAATGAGATTAGATCTTTAATTCAATCCCAGTTAGATGAGTATGATGACTGGAAAGCTATGAATAAGCAAGACGTAGATGATCTTATGTCTAATACTGAAGAAATTGACTCCGAAGACGTAACAGATAACACAGATAGTGACATTGAAGAAAATGAGACCGATAGGTCTTAGAATTGCATAGTTTTCTTGTGATTGGTTTTACTATGTAATTTAGAACGAGATCCCCTTAATTGGCGGGTCTCGTTCTTTTTTTTACTTAATCACGATAGTAGTAGTTTATAATATCAGACATGACTTTATGACGAGTTGCATGCTTATAAAAAGGTACAAGATCATAAAAGTTTTTCATGACTTTGTATTCACCTTTTCTACTTCCTGATTTATACTCTTCTAATTCTAATCCCCAAACATCACTTGTAAGTTGACTCCCAAATTTTATCAGTCTTTCTATAAAAGATATAGTAACAGTTGGATTTTGAAGAATCCTCATTGCCTCTTTAGGGTTAGTGTATAACACTAACTCACTATATAAACGATATGAAAGAAAACTATATGTATAGTAATTACTGTTTTCATCATCATCATCTTCTGCCGCAGCCTTAAGAGCGCCTGCAATTAAAGGAAGTGTAAAAATCAAAGCAAATTCTGTAACTGTCTTTTTAATAGCAGCTTTTTCAAATCTTGTTAATTCAGCCCAATTTTCACTAGCTACTTGCCACTTTAATCTTTTAAGATCTGTCATTGATTTAAAAAAGAATTTTAAAGCGCTTGCCCATGAACTGCCTCTTATAGATCCCGTCATAGGATCAAAATATCTATCTGGAGCACTTCCTTCGCCCTCTATATAACTTTCTTGCTGTAATTTACCTTGCGAATAAAGCCCTATACCAGGAAAATAATTTATAAATACAGATCCTATAGTTCCTAATCTTCTTTGTATGCCAGGAAAAAAGAACTTTTTAAGCTGAAATAGCATAGATCCAAAGATTGTCCTTTGAATAGGAGCATGATTTCTAATAGAATAAGCACCGTGTAATTCCTCATTTATCTTTTGGACTACAAGTGTTATTTTACCATTAACTACATTTTTGTCTGCTTCGTCATTATACTTTTCTGTAATGTATAATTCGCCTACTCTTCTCTCTACAAAATGTACTTTATCGTTAAGGTTTAATCTACCGTCTTTTTTAGTGTATGAATCAAAAAGCGTCATTGCATCTGATCTACTTTCTACTTTTTCACCTTTTTTATTTATATAAGACCCGTCTTTGTCTTTTACATAGATAGACTTTAAATATGCTAACAAAGAAACACTCTGTACATGGTGTTCTACAGTATTATTTAAAAAGTGTAAACTTGTGTTTTTCATAAAATTTGCAAGTTTGCTATTATGTGCATAGCTATACTTGCCCTGATAAAAATTATTTAATGGGTCAAATATTTCATTAAATAAATTTACAGTCGAGTATCTATCTTTTCTTTCTGCAAGATCTCTCATTATATTAGAAGAATCCATTAGATAACTTTTATTGGCAGAAGCCAACGCTTTTACTCCAAAAAACTCACCTCCTACGGCTTCTATAGCAGTCATTGTGTGGCCAAGATTAGCATTAGCCCAAGAAGAATGGTAGTTACCTGCTAACAGTGTAGTTGAAATATAACTTTGAAATAGCCCTACTAATTTTGTAAGTCTTATTTTTCTGCCTTTAGGGCCTATTTCCCACCCTGGATCTACTAAAGTTATACCGTACATTCTGGCCTCTATAAGATCTCTTGCTGCGTCAAATGTATGTGTAGCATCTTTTTTAAGAAGCCGTCCTACAGCGCCTTTTCCAAATAATTTTGACCCTCCTTCATTTTGAAATGTTTTATGATTTTTAGGATCTAAAAAGTAAAGCATCATTTCTATATAAGGAAGTAAATCACTCATATATCCATAAGCTTTAGATACGTATGTGTTCTTTAATAAAGAACCATGTAAATCTCTTGTAAGATCTTCTATCTCTATTTCTCCTCTATAATGTATAGGTATGTGTTGCCTTTGTTTGTGCTTACTATCTACATTTACTACTTTTTTATCGTCATCAAAAACTTCTTCTCCTCTTTCTGAAACTTCTCCTGGTACATAGTCTGTGTTTTCTTTGGCCCACGGCTTTATAATCTCATTATAGAAACTGCCTACACCTGTGCCAAAAAATTTCCACGGAACAGGATTGATATCATGAAATCTTTCTGCAAGACTTTTACGCATGCTAGGCATTTTATAAAGCAATCTAAAAGAAGACGGCAACTTTAAATCATTTAAAGCAGACGCTTGCATATATTTTTTATAATACTTCCTACGCGGATTATCCGCAGGCAATGCCATTAATTCTTCGTACTTTTTGCTTTTAAATCTTTCAAGATCTTCTGTTTTAAATGCAGCAGGATTAGGCACTTCAAACAAACTGCCCGCTTCCCTATGCCTTTGACGCATATCATCCATAAAAGCATTTAAATCTCCATAATCTTTAGTTCGATCTGCATTTTGCTTTTTTATTCCATATTCAATTGAATAATCCTTGTTATTTCCTGGAACTTTAAAAACAAATTTAATATGTCCTTCAACTTTAAACCCACTATGGTTTATTCCCTCTCTCCATTGTTTCCATTTTGTATTTTTTTCAGAGTATGTTAAAGAATTGTCTGAAAATATTGAGTTTTTAACATTTTCTATTTCTAAAAACCAATCTCCAGAATATTCTGTTACAAAATATCCCGTAGGGGTGCCATTTTCATCTGTATCCATAAGCCAATTCCAAAAGTCACCTAGCTTTCCTTTTGTATTGCCCTGTTCTTCTTCGTATTTTAGTAACTCTCTGTAGGCATCGTCAAATCCAGCTACGTCTTCCATCCACTCTCTTCGGATATTATCTTCTACAACAGATATTTCTTTTTGAATAGCCCTTAATAATGGAGAAGGCGCATTAAGAGCAGACATAAACCACCTGTGAAACCCAGAAAGATCTTTATTAGAGGAGTTTAAAAGATTCCTAAATATAGACTCAGATCTTTGTTTTATAAAATCTCTAACTTTTTCAAGTTTTTCTTCTACGTATTCCCCCATTCTTTTTTCATACTCTTCTTCTGTCTCTGCGGGAATTACTTTTCCATTTTTATCTTTTTCTTTTTTTCTTTTGGGGTATTGTTTTCTAAAATCTCGTACAAATTTTTCAGTATGCCATGCAATTATCTCTTCTTCTTTAGTATTAAATTTAGCAGAAGTAAAATCCTCTGCCATCTTTTCGTACATATTTTCAATACTAGCAGTTTCTGCTTCTATTGCTTCTAAAGCCTCAATAAGTTGTTTTCTTTCCTCTGGAGAAAGCCCTGCTGTTATTAGATTAATATTTTTAGATCTGTTTACATCATCTTTCTTGGTTTCGGGATTTACTGGAAAATCTAACTCTTCTCGTCTAACAGTAGCAAGGAGGTCCCCAGTTTCATTGTATCCATTTAAAAATTCAAATATTTTTCTAGCAGAGTCAGCTACGCTACTGTCTTTAGGATCTAATTCTTCTCCAAGTCTCGTAGAAAGATCTTGAATTTCTCTTCTAATATCTGCTACAATTTTAGAAGTATTTAATGCATATTGAAGTAACCCTTTTGCAGCCTCAAATCTAGATTCAGCATTTAATGATTTTTCAATCTCTTCTTTTTCGTTTCTTATTTTTCCTCGCCTTCTTGTTTGATCTCTGTCTCTTTTAAGTTTTTCTATAACTAATTCAAGCTTAGATGCAATATTTAAAAGCAATGCTTCTGTAGCAGAACCAACAGGTCTAAACTGCCCTGTATTAAAATCATATCGTTCTTTTAGGATTTTGTCCCAATAATCCATTACCACATCTATATGTGGTTCTCCATAAATTAATTGATCTTCTGTAAGACCTAACGTACCTGGTTTTGGGTAACTATAAAGTGCGTCTTTTTTGAAGTTTGGTTTATGTTTTGCTAAAAATCCTTCAGGATCTTTTTGCCAATTTCCATAAAGCATTTCAAAATCTATAGTTCCTCCGTGGATTAACTTTATAATTTCTTCTGCTTTACCAGGGAAATTTATAAGCTTTGCTTCAAGATCTTTAAAAAGTTTACTTTCTCTTGTTACTCCATCAGGAGTAGTAAATTCAAATGTACAAGAACTCATTTACAATTTTGTTGTAGGTTAGTATCATTATCAGAATCAAAAAGATTTAATTGCCCTCCTGTGTAGTTTGCAGGTTTTATAGAGATTCTTCTTTTAGAATAGCTATCAGTTATGATTCTTAAAACGGGATCTCCGTTAAAATATGTTTGATTTGTAATTCTTACAAATTTTCTGGCATTATTTTCATTATAAGCCATCATGCCTTTATCTTTCTTTACATAAAATACTTTGCCAAATCTTCTTAAAGGCTTGTTTTTTCCAATCCCTTGCTTAGCAATAATACTTCTAGCTTTTTCTTCTATTCTTTTGTGGTCTAAACTTGCGTAAAATGCTTCGTAGCTAGTAGTTTCTACTCCGCTTTCAATTGGGATATTTCCAAATTTAGTCAAATTTGCAGTACCATTTTCAATTTGAGAATCAAATGCTTGCTCCCAAGTGCTGTATGCAATATTATTAGGCTTAGTTTCGGACTCAAAACTAAAAGTAACTCCCACGGAGTTTTCTTTCTCAAATTTATTTAATTTATTAATACGCTCTGCTACACTACCTTTATGATTACTAAAAGTACCTACTATAGATTCTATATCTGTTGCAATTCCGCTTACTCTAAAAGTTTCTCCTATTTTAATAATTTCAACTGCTGTAAAATTAGGCACTGCTTTTTTTAGAGTAGAGTTAACCCAATTTGTAAGCTCTTTCTCATTTGTAGGTTTAAAATTACTTTCAGGTATACTAAAGTTTAAACTAGACGCCTCTGTAGTTCCCGATTTAAATATACTTCCATTATTAGATGTACTAAGACTATTTGTAAGTTTAGCTCCTAATGTATTTACAATATTACGTATTGTATCTAAAGTTTTAGTAGATTCTTGTGATTCAATATTAGGGTCTTTTGTGTACTCTCTTTGAGTTTTATTTTCAATGTATTTATTCGCCCATTTTTTATTATCAAATAATACTTGCCTAGCTATTTTATTTGCTATACCAGTTACATTTCTAGGAGTGCCTGTATTAAAAAACTCTATAATACTCTGTAGTGCTTCGTATGCAATTCTTAAAAATTTTCCTTTAGGAACACTTCGATTAGAATTTTGTATAACTATAGCTTCAGATAAAAGTTTACCTATAGCTTCTTTTTTTATTTTAGAAACATTAGGAGACCCGTCTAAATTTTGATATGCCTTTTGAGTTCTATATAAATTAAAAATAGCGTTATACTTTCCCCAGCTTTCTACGTTGTTAAATAAAGGCTTTATTATATCACTATTAGCCCCTAAAAGCTCTACAAGCATGTGGCTGTATTCTTCTGGTAAAGTTTGTAAGTTTATGTCTTCATTAGAAAATGCTATTACTCTATTTACAACATCTGTAATCGCAATGGCATCCATACCGTATCTTTCTTTTATTTCCTGTAGTGTCGAAGGTTTTATTGTAACGTCATATTCTTTTAGCCAGTTCATTAAGTACCTGTCTAGCATTTTATCAGCCGAAGTAGCCATTTTCTCCACCTCCTTGATATTTTCTGCATTTTGCTCTAAATACTCTTGAAGTCTTACAGCAGCTATAAATGCGACAGATTCGTTTCTAAATCTTTGTCTATTTGCTGCTATATATAAATTAAATTCATCTATCTCTTCTTGAGACCATCCTTTTTCTTTTAATTGTTTTTCTGCTTGAGAAGACAATGTAAATCCAGAATGTATTTCTGTAATATCTTGGGCTCCGTCTGCTAACATTGCTTGTTGAGAGGCCTCTTCTAAGGTGGTGTCTTTTAATTGAGCATATGGATCTAGGTATACTTCTCCTTCGGGAATATAACTAGGAATATCTTTTATAGGAGTAGGATTATCTTTTAAGCTTACTTCGTTTGCTTTGTTTTCTGCAAACGTGTAAAATCTAAAACCTTTGTTTGTAAACTTATATTTATCAGTTTTAAAAGGCACAAAAAACAAAAGGTCAGCTAAATCTTTAGCTCTGCCCATGTTTAGTTTTGCTTCAAATATTTGCTTCCAATCTTTCCAGTAATTATCAAATATTTCAGGATATTGTCCTTCTTTAGTTCTTAAAAAGAAATCTAAAACTATTTTTTCAGGATTTCCTTCTTCATCAAATCTTCCAGGAATAGGCATATCTCCTGTAATTGTCATAGACTCTCCTTTTTTATGATCTTTGCCTATAAATACAGTCGTTATTTCAAAATCAGGATATTTAGATTTTACATTTTTATACCAAGTTTGTTTTTCTATGAAAGGTATTACTTCTTTCATAAATGTATCTCTTTTTTGCTCTTGAGTAAGCATTAACCCTCTAGTTTGAATCCAAGTTAAAAAAGTTACAGCATTACGCTCTTTTTTAAATTGACTTAGAGGAATAACTCCGTCTATATCATGTAAATTTTCTTCTAAAGGTCTAAATAGTGTACCAAATTTGCGTACAGTTTGAGATCCTGATAATTTAAAATTAATAAAAGGATTGTCAACAAGAAATTTAATTATACTAGCTGCAAATGGTTCTTTATCGAGTGTTTCTTGATAGAATTTTTGCTCATATTTAACACCTTTTCTATCTACTATCTCACCCTCTGAGTTTTGAGCATACGCTCTAAAGAAATTATAAAAATCACCTTTATAAACGTCATCAATAATCTCCATTGCGAGATCTTTTAATTCTGTAGACGTATACACGTCAAACCTTCTTTTTTTAAAGAAAGTCTCTATTATCCAATTCCAAAGTGCTTTTATTTGCTTTTTAAGAAAACTTGGTTCGTATAGATCATTTTTAAATCCTCTACTTTCAAAGTATTGTTTATCTATGTCAACATTTTCTTGAAGGGCATCCAACTTAAAGCCATTATTATCTATTGCATGCAATAAAAGATCTGCTATAAAATGAACTATGGCTAACCTGTGCGCCATGTTATCTCTTATTTTAGCATTCTCTATGGGAGTAATAAGATATTCTTCTATATCATTACGGTTAGCATACTTTTCGTATATTTCATCATACTTTTCCCACTTATGTATATTAGCCCATATATCACCGCTAAACTTAGATTTTCTACCTAAAAATGTATATATAGCATTTGCAGTTTGTAATGCCATGTCTTTGTTAGTGACATTTTCTTTTATAGATAAATATTTTTGCAGAACATCAAAAGCAGAAGTAGCGTTAGGCTTAATAGTATTTTCAAATCCTGGGGACCCTTGAAGATCATCAAAATCTTTTTGTATGTTAATTCCCAACCCTTCAAGCATAACTTCTAATCGAGCATTAACTTTTTGATCGTGAGTTTTTTCAGCCATTGCAAGTCTTTCTAAATTTGCAAGCTTTTTCATTTTGCGATCAAACCCTTCTATCTCTTCTTTAGTAGGAAATCTATCAAGCTCTTTATTGCGAACTTCCCATAAAGCCACATTAGCTAATAGGGTGTCTTTATTCATATCTACTTTAGACGCAAGAGATTTGAACTCAGAAGAATTAGTATTTATACAACTGGCCATTATTTACAATTATTTTGTTGATCTTCAAGAGCTTTTTTCTGAAGACTATTTAGTTCGTTATTAATAATTCTTTCTTGAATGCCAGGTCTTTCTGTTATTACTTCAGGCATACCATTTGAAGCAATTTCTTCAATAACTTCTGCTAAAGCTTGTGCGTGAGAATATCCTTTTGCTATTGGTCTATTTATTAATTTTGAAGGATAAAGAAGTTTTTGACCGTCAAGTTTACCTTCTTTGATTTGATTTAAAATCCAATCTCGTTGTAGCGGTTTTACATCTTGAAATTTTATACCAAGCAACCAATCTTTATAATTATCTACGGCACGTTGTACAGTATCTGTTTTAAGTGTGCCTGCATAACCTGCCTGACTCCAAGGATTTCCAAAATGTTCGTTTGCTTTTGCTTTTTTAGTTCTTAGCGTATTAACTCCATTTTGAGTATACACTTCAAGTTCAGTTAAGTTCATTAAATCATCTACAAGCTCTAATGATGCAGAGTAGTCACTATATAATTTGTCTTGAGTTTCGCTAAAAGATTTATTTGCATCATCTAGTGTTTTAATAGTAACATCTAAATATTCAGTAATTTGCTGTAAAGCGTCTTGAGTAGTTATTAAAATACCTTTTTCATTTCTAATTATGTTTTCAGTAACTTCAGATCTTATATCTCTAAACTCCACTATTTTTTTACCTGATCTATTGTACCCTAAACTTGGTATGTATGAATACACAGGGGCTGCAAATGTTTTTTCTTTTCCGTCTTTTCCTTCATATTGAGTTTGAAAAACACCTGCTAATTTATATAGAACTGTATTGCCCTCTAAATTTTTAAGCTTTGCATATTTTTTATAACTGTATTCTCCGTCTACCAATCTTAAATTCGGATTTGAACTAAAAAATCCATATTTAGGAAGTTTTTCAGAAACTGTAGGGCTTGGTACTCCCATTGCTTTTCTACTTTTCCATTTAGTTTGAGCCTGACCTGCCATAGGTACAAGACCTGGAAAATCTATATTATTTCTTACAAAAGTTTCAATATGTTCTTCGCCAAAGTACTCTGAATTTTCAAGAGGAGCCTTAGGCATTACTGCTGCGGTTTGATATTTTATTCTATTAAACAGTTTGTTTTCAAAATCTAAAGGAATAAGTTCAGAGAATCCAAATATTGTACTTGTATTGCCTGTAGTAAGAAAAGAGTATATACTTAAATCTTCTGCAAAAGAACGTACTTCTGCATCAGGATGAATAAGTAACTCTTGCCAAGAGTCTATAAGTTCATTAAGATCTGCAGAATCTTGAACTGCAGCGCGTGTAGTGGTTATAAAAGAAGGATCTGATACCGTATTACCTGTTTTAGGAGTAAGATATGCAATAAGATTATTGTTTTCTATAGGAGATCCTTCTTTTTGGTATTTTTTAAGGCGTTCTGCTATATTGTTTTTTCCATAAAATAATCGGGCAGTAGTTTTACTATCATAAAAAGGAGTATTGTCTTCTTTTTTTCCTTTACGCAATTGATCTGCCATATATAATCCATAAAAATGTTCTGTAAGTTTTCTTAATGCAGCAGAATCTTTATATGGATTTATTCCTGTTTGTCGCGTAAGCTTATCAAACACACTTGTAAATGCGTTTGTAGTTACTGCAAATTTATTTTGAAAAAGTTGATCTACTAATTCAATAGAGTTTTCAAAATATTTACCCAGCATTGTGCCTTCAAATCTCTCTTCAAACCCAGATATTTTATCACTTTGCAAAAGACTTTCTTTATCTCTTTTTGAAACAATTACTTCATAAATACCACCTGAAGCACCTTCTGTATCTGCTTTAGAAGCTGAGACAGCTTTATTTAGCTCACTTGCAAATTTTGAAAGCTTATCATATTTAATTAAAAGAGCAAGTTGTTCTTGTGTTGAACTTTCTTTAGTACTGTCTAGATTATTTTGCAATTCTTCTATACTAACTTCATAGTTAATAAAGATTTCATTTTGCATTTCTTTAAGCTCTTCTATACTAAACCCTAAACTATATGCAACTGCTTCCATTGCATCTAATTCTCTGCCTTCTTCATCTTTTACATTTTTTCTATCGTCAGACTCGTATCTTATTTTTTCTTCTACAAATTTTTCAATTACAGGTTGAGATATAAAAAAATCTGTCCAAGTAGGATCTACTCCTAGTCTATCTAGCATAAATACCGTATTAGCTGTAATACGATTATTATTAAGATAAAATATATAAGGGTCTTTTGCAATATCTACATACGCATTCAGCCTTCCCGATAATGTATTAGAAATAAGATTTCCTGCTTCTCCTTTTGCACCTGCTAATGAAGATTCTTTCATTAGTCCCACACCGTCTTCAGTAGTTATTTCATATGAATTACCCATGCCTATATATGTTGTTAATCTATAAGGCTTGCCTTCTTTGTCTAATACCCATTGTGAAATACTGTGATCTACAAGGTGTCTTGCAGTTTGTCCTACACCAAATTTACCTCCAATAAAGCGTTGCTTAGTTTCAAATTGATAGTTTGGAGAGAAAAATTCTAAGTCTTTTGTTGCAGAAAGAACCTCATCAGCTTTACTAATAAAGTTATTTATATTTTCTGCAGATTTTTTTTCGTCAATTTTAGCTAAAAGATTTTCGATTTCCGTGTATTCAGACTCATTAAAAAGTTTTATACGTGTTTTTGCTTGTAAGTATCTTTTTTTAGTAGCGTTGTACTTGTGTGTAATAGAATCTAAAGGTGTAATTACTTGAGAAAAAGCACTTGGATGGGCTATTGTTATTCCGTATAATTCTAACTTTCTATTTTTAAGTATTTGCTTCTTTTTATAGTCGCTTACTTTAGAGCTTCCTTCTTTCCAAGTGCCATCTTTGTTTAAATATTTATTAGGATCTATATAATAATATCTATTACTCTTTTTGTCTATGCCGTATTCAGGAAGCATAATGAACATTTTGTCAATATCAAAATCAGAACCTGTTTTAGCGGTTAGTTCGTCATATGCAATAACGGTATCTGCCATAGATTCTGGCAAAAATCCTACAACTTCAAATGCATCAATAGAACTCATACCTTGATTAGGAATACGATACGCAATACCATTAAGCAGTCGATTATCTTTTACATACTTTCCAATTTCCTCCGCACTCATACTTTCATTACCAGGCACAAGATCTTTAAACCAATTCGGTAGTAATATTTGAACTCTTTTAGTTTTACCTTTTTGTTTTTTCCTAGCAGCCATAAGAGCTTTTTTATTAACTCTTTTGTCTATTTCGTTTCTTTCTGCTTCACTTAAAGAGCTGTATCTTGTAGTTCTTTGCTCTCCAAAAGGGCTCATTTGAACATAAGTTCCTCCTGATATTTTTTGCTTAACTGTTCTTTTTGTAACGAAAGAACCGATAGCACTATTTATTTGATTTTGAAATGCATTTTCATCTAAAGAAACTGCAAACCCAGTTTTACTACTGTTTAACTCTAAAGAAGCAATAAGCTTTTTAGTTGTTTTGTCTTTACTACTACCAGTCTCAAATTCTTCGATTAGCCTTCTTTGTATTTTTTCAAAATTTGCTATTGTAGGTAGCCCATTTATTATTTCAATTCCAAAATCATCAAATAACTCTTTTTTACCAAGATCTGATAGTTGTCTGTCTACATCATGCATTTGACGTATAAGCTCATGGCCTGACATATCAGGAGTATACATTTCATTTTGAAAAATATTTGCAAGTATATTTTTCTTTACTTGAGACCCTTCTAATTGTTGACCTCCTTTTTCATGAGGGCTAAGATCTTGTTGTAATTTCCAATATTCATTCTTAAGAGGCATAACATTAAAGTTAATCTTATCTGAAGAAATTAAATTACTAGTAGTAACTCCTGTAATATTAATAGGAGAAAGGGCTCCTGTTTTTACACCACTATCTACAATGACTTCATCTATTTTTTGAGCAGCCATTGCCTCTAAAAGATTATTAAGTTCTCTACCTTTAGTAAATTGAGGAATTAGTACTGCTTGAGAGTATTTTATGTAGGTAGGTACTTTTAAATTGCCTTCATCTCTAAGTTCAAAATGCATCCCTTTCATAGGCATTGCTTGTATAAACTTTACATCTTCTTTAGTTCCTTTGCCTTCTTTAAGCCTATTAAATGCTTCTACATGCTCTTTAGATTCAGAGTCAAATCTTCCTAGTTTTTCATTAATAAATCTCCACCTATCTAATGTTATCCAGCCTTGAGCATCTGTTACACTATAGTCATCATAAGGGGCAAGAATATTATCTATGTCTTCTTCTGAGTAGCCTTCTTTTCTGAGATTAAAAGCATACTCTTCCCGCATTTCTTCAGAAATCTTGTCTTCAACATCTTGCAAAACTGCTGCTCTGTAAAATATTTCATCAGGACTTGAAATAATAAGATCTTTACCTGGAGCTATAATACCTGGAACTCTTTTACTTAAATCAGGCATAGATTTGTAAAACGCAGGGTCACCTGAAAACATTTTAAGCGTTTCTATATTAGCAATAGTCCCAGAAAGCGCATACTTTGCTATCATTATTCGCACTGCTTTATCTACACTACCTCCTACTTCTCCTACAACTTTAACTCCTGTATTAACATCAATTTCTCCTAAATTAGAAATATCACCTGATTCTGTAGTTGTAATTATTTCTTCTTTTATAGCCGCCTTTACTTCTGTTTGTATTATATAATTTAATGAGTTATCAATTATTTTATTAAACTCTTCGTTTTCCATTAATTGATCTGTAGGTACAATAGTGCCGTCTTTATTTAAAATACCTATTTTTTCTAATACTTTTTTATCATTAAAGCTTGGAAAAATTTGAGATTTTAAAGCATTTCCAGTTTTTCTATTTGGAGTACCGTCTTTGTTTAATTTTTTATAATGATAATGCTGTACTAATTTTTCATCAGGTAAAGGATTCTCCCCAAACAATGCTACTTGTGTTTGAGCAATTCGCTTTAATTCTGTAATAGCATATCTAGAAAATATTTTTTTTACTTTTTCAGGTAAAATATACGTATCTGTTTCTTTATTATACTCAAATCCTTCTTTAAGGTCCCCTATGGTAATAGCTTTAAATCCTGTTATATAATTCCAAGATCCTTTATCTGCAGGAGTCATAGGGATAAAAATATCATTTATACCCATATTTATCCTTAAAGACCTTTCTTCTGCTGCAGTAAGATCTGTATAGTCTTTCCCTTCTTTTGCCCCTCGTATTTTAAAGCCACTAAATATCCTAGCTTCAACTTCTGCTTCTTCTAGCGCCAGATAATCAAGTAATAAAGAATCTTTATGGAATAAAGACTCTCGTAAATTACTTACATAATAAGAGGCATTGCTTTTAAATTGATTAAGTCTCTTTTTTAAGAAATGATTAGGAGAAAACCCCCAATAGGAAGAACCTGTAGCACCAATAATAGTATTTTGCCCATAATCTTTATTAAATCTAGAAGTTTCTTTTGCTAATTGTAGGACTATTCTTTTTTCTCCTTTTATTGGATTTAGCTCATCATAATTAAACTTTCCTTCTCCTTTCGCAATTTTTGCTGGAGAGTACTCTACATTATCCGAAGTAAATAATCTATTTATATCTACTAGAATTTTACGGTTTTCTTGTAAAGTATTTTCAGAATTAAGTAAACTAAATAGAGCTTCAGTGCTAATATCTATTCCTATAGTATTTAACGCATTAGAAAGTCTTTTTATTTTTTCTAAATCTTGCCTAATATTAAAATATGTTTTTCTAGCAACTTGTTTGTCACCTTCAGTTAATACATTAAATAAAGAAGTGTAAAAATCACTCCATGCGTTTACTATTTTTTGTGCATGAGCCTGTCTTTCTTCATTACTTATGTTTTCATCATATAGTTTAACATTTTTAAGATTTTCTAACCAGTTTTCAAATACTCTGAATTTTTTACTATTCTTAAGGGGATCAAAAAAGATATACTTTGTAGTAAAATCATCTTTTTTAGTGCCTTTTATTTTTTGAGTTTGATGAAAATTATTAGAAGATTTAGAAAAAGCTTCAAAAAATTGAATCTGCTCATTTATATTAAGTTTATTTAAAATAGCTGTAACTTGCCCAAACGTAGGATCTGATTTAGTTAATTGTTTAATTTTTTTACGCATTTGATCTGCTACAAAAACATACTCTACCCCATCTTTTCCTTGTTTAGCGTATTGTACAATATTTGCAAGTTCTTCTTCTAATGTATTCCATATAGAACTAAAATCTGCAGGCATAGGAATGCCTGTATAAGGATCTCTTTCAAAGGTAATTCCTCTCTTTTTTGTAAATTTCTTTTGAAACAAAAAGTTCAATATCATTTTAGTATTTACAGTAGCATTGTCTTTATTGCTTGATTCATAAGAATGCTTTGTAGCTGCTACAACATCTTTGTTTTGCTCGTCTTTTGCTTCAGCTTCTTTTTCTTCATTTTCAGTTTGCTCTTTCTCTTTAGTTTCTAGTTTTGTTTTTTCTTCTATTCCTATGAGCATCAACTCTTTAATCATTTCTTTTACAAGTGTTGGTCTAGCTTGTAATTGGGCACGTTTAAAGTCTTTTCTTGCTTTTTTTGTAATAGCAATTGCTTCTCTTTCGTCTTCTTCTAGTTCAGCCTGTTCTAAAGCAAGCTCATATTCTTGATTAGCCTGTTCTAATAAAGCTTTCTGCTCTGGAGTTGATTCAAGTAAAAGATCTATAATTGAATCTATATTATCTGTATAATATGCTTTATCTTTTTCAGGAATTAATTCACTATTCTTTATGTCTTTTTTTACGTCCTTTAAAGAATTTTTTAATTGCTCTTCGTTTAAGTTAAAATTTGTTACACTATTTATATTAATATACCCTCCCATACCTCCGTCTTTTACGGGAAGATTTATAATTTTTGTTATTAAAAATTTAGCTGTATTTTTTACTGTTTTTGCAGGAATAGGATTTTTAGTTTCGCTGTCTAAAGCCATTGTCATATCATTCCTTTTCCACATAGCTACTTTATCTGGTCTAGGACCTTTTTTAGCGTAGAAACCACTTGATATTCTATGAAACAATAGATCTGCAGTCATCTTATTAGTAAAGATGTAAGTAACAAGACCTTTAAGCATTTTAAACCACCTTAAAGTTTTTGTACCTAAGCTTGCATCTTTTGAGCCTAACTCGTACATTCTGTAATCTTCAGCACGTACTTCTGAGTAATAAATACGCTCTGCAGTATTTCTACTTACTCCTGGGTACTTTTTTAAAAAACTTGCAATTACATCTTCAGATGGCTTAGGATATTTTTTCCTTCCTTCTTCAAGAAGAGATTGTATTTCTTTGTCTGTTAAAAATAATTCTTCTATGGCGTGGTACGCTTCGTGGTATTCAACTCCTGCAGGAGCTTTCATAGAAAGTGTAATCATAGCAGAATGAAATTTTCCATAAGAAAATCCATCCATATTTGCCATTCTTATAAGAACAGGTGTAAATTCAATAGGAATTGACGGACCTAATGTTCTAAGTAACCATTTTTTAGCCTCTTCTTGGTTTACTCTTTCGCCTGTTTCAGCGTTTGGATCTACAGTTGTGTCCATAAAAAGAGACCCCGTTTCGTCTACTCCCTCTTCTTGCTCTTCTTCTTCTTTTTTCTCTTCTGTTGTTACTTTAGAATCTACTCCTGCATATTTTAAACCAATAGGACTGCCGTTTTCATCTAATCTTACATCAGTAGATATAACATGATTTGAAGCATCTTCTCCTGCATAGAGAATTTCATCATATTTAGAGTCTTTAGTATATTCTTGACCTAAGAATACTATTTTTTCTTTGTCTTTAATACCAAGAGCTTGAAACATATTTTTCCCTAAAGCTTTTCCCTGAATACGTCTTTTTTTATTTGCCTGTGCCCATGCTAAGAAATTTTCTTTTTGTGCCTCTATATTTTTGTTGGTAATAAATTGCCCTTCTTGGTCTCCAAATTGAACAGAATTATTACCTAAAAATAAAGAATGTGCCGTATTAGTAAGTTTTTTGGCTTTTTTTGCAGAATATGTAGGAACTAATAAGTTTATATATTCTAGCACAGTTAATCCACTGTCTTGATATTGTTGTCCTCCTTTGTTTTGAAGTCTTAAAGATAATAACTCAAATAAAGTTTCAGCTTCTTGTTTATTAAGATTCCTATGATTTAGCTTAACTGTTATACCATTGACTACCGCGTAAATCCTTCCTTTAACGCCTGCACGTAAAGCTTTAATAGGGTCACTGCCTCTTACAATAGTATTACCATCACTTATACCAAGCTGAATTTCTTGATTTCCAGTAAATAATGATTGCACACTATTTTTAAGACCTCTAACATTATTGTATCCGTATGAAGGGTTTGTAACTGATACATAAGATTCTTTTTTGTTAGCACGATTTTCTATTACCTGCGATAATATTTTTACATAATTCGCAAGTATTAAATTTCTATTACCCACATTAGTGGGAGGTATAAAATCTGCTTTTGCACCTGGGTAAGCCTCTAGATATAAAAGAGAGTCAACTTTTTTTGATATTTTATCTAAAAGAGCTTGCTGCTTTTCTGTAAGAGAATCAGAAGTAGTTAATGCCTCTGCAAGATCTTTTAGCTCTTTTGCATTTGTTTTTAACTTTTTATAGCCAGAGCTATTTAATTTTATAGCTACATTAATAGATTTATCTATAAATATATTTCTAATTTTAGATAAGATATATTTAGAAAAATCTTTTGCACCCCTAGTAGTAAGCTTTAAGCTTGGATCATTAGAAGCGCTATCTCTTTCTACAATATCATTATTAGATTCTTCATCTTCTGTAGGGTCTCCTTCTGTAGGTTCTAAGCCTTCGTTTGATTCCTCATTTACTTCTTCTTGTTTTTCTTCTACGTCTTCAAGTGTACTATCTTTTTGATCTGCAGGAGCTTCTTGCTTTTCTTTTGTTTTTTTAACTTCTGATTTAGTTTCAGACTCTACTTTCTCTTTTGTCTTTTTAGTAGACAAATCTTGAGGTCCATTAATTTGAACCACTTCAGGATGATTTAGTAAAGCAATTTCACCATCATTTAAATCTTTAAATTCTTCAGGTACAAAATAATGAAATCCGCTTATTTCTCTATATACTCCTTTTTTACCTCCATAATAGGCCTCATTTCCATTTTGCAAGTCATTTGCTCCATCTGGAGTCACTATCTTTTCTTGCTCTTCTTTTTCCTCTTTTTTCTCCTCCTCCGCATTTTCTATGACTTCTTCCATGTTATTTTTAAAGTCTTGGACTGTTGCATGATTTTCTAATGCTTTTCCACTAGGAGATCTAAGCATATCAGCAACAAAATAATTTGCTAATTTTCCGCTTTGAGAATGAGTAATAACTTGGTGATACGCGCCCTGGATATTGCTTTTTTTTCTTATTTCATTTTTAGATAATCCTGATTCTGAAATTAAAGTATTGTATTCTTTTTGTAAAGCTTTTTGTTGCTCTTTAAGTAGCGATAAATCTATACTTCTAGCCATTAAGTTTAGACGCTTATTTTTATCGTCTATAAACTCCATATTTTGTTGAGATTTTATAAGAGCATTTAATGTTCCTAATTTAGATTTAAGAACCATAGCACGTCTTGCATTATCTTTTTGCTCATCATCGTAAGCAATAAGATCTGTCTCTGTTATTTCATCTATTTCTGCTTGTAGTGCAGTACTAGCTGCACTTAATTTTGTTTTCTGCTCTCTTGAAACTTCTGTAAAACGCATAAGCTGTATAAAAGCATTTTCGGCTCCTGATTCTGTAAGATCAGAAAATTTATTTTCGCTTAATAGATCTGAAAAATGCTCCGAATCAGCAAAAGATTGTAGCATTTCTTCCTCATTTACGCCTTCAAATATTGATTCGTCAATTTGTTTAAGCGTTTGATAGGCTTTTACTAATCTTCTAACGCCTTGTTTATTTAAAAAATTACCTTTTCCTTCTTTTGTTTTATTAAATAACCATCCTAATCTAGCTACTCTTTGTGTTTCATTAATTACTTTATCTTCAACTGCTTGTGGGCCAAATTGCTCCATTATAAGTTCAGCATCTTCGCCATATCTTTTAAGATTATACTGATCTGTACTTTTTTGAATAACTTTACCTGCGGCAGCATGTCCTCCACCCATTGCTAAACCAAGAGCCATACCTGAATTTGCAGCAGCTCTAAATCCTGAGGAAGCTGTCCTAGTTCCAATTGCTCTGTAATCAAATAATCCAGTTAATGCATGTAATGCTACTCCTTTACCTGTTTCAGCATAGGTACCTATACTATTACCAACTGCTCTCCAAAACCCTTCTTCTCCATACTCACCGTCTTGGTAATTTTCTTGTATTAAGTGCTGGTAGCCCTCTTCCATTTGCTCGCCAATACCTCCTCCTACCATAAAAGTACCGCCAACACCTGCTTGTGCAGCTTTTCTTAAATATGGATTTGAAACTCCTTTACCTATTAGTCTAAGTTTATTCCACCAAGGCACAAATGCTAAACCCATTTCTATAGCATCTCCAGTAAGAAGTGCCATATTTTGTTCGTATACGTCTTGTATACCATATTCTGCAGCACTTTTTATTTGTGCTATTTCTTCTTCATTAGGTTCTCTACCATTTACTAATTTAAAGTGATTTATGTCTTCTGAAATTTTAGAATCATATGCGCCATACATTTCTGCATATGATTCTGCAGATCGCTGTCTATACTGAGAACTTGCGCCCCATAAAAATCCTCCTACAGTTAGTGCTGCTCCCGCAACAGCAGGAACACCCCACCATCCTGCAGTGCCTGTGCCCGTAGTATAAGAAGTAGCCGCAACTGCTGCATATTTTAATCCCTGTCTAAATGCGGCACCTGCTGCATATGTTTCAGCCATAGTTGAAAGCTCAGAATAGCTACCTCCTAAACTATCTGCTAATTCTGATATACTATTTAATCCAAAAAACCCTCCTCCTCTTTGTTTGTCTTCTTCTAATTGATTAAGCCAATACTCTCCAACTATTCTTTCTCTATCTTTATTTTGAGCTTCATTACTTTCTATCCCTTCTAAATTTTCTTGAATATTTGCTTCAAGTTCTGCTATTTCTTCTATTTCATCTTCAGTTAATTCTCTTTCTTGATTAACCGCTTTTTCTTGTATTCCTTTTATATTAATAGAACTTTCTAGATTTTGACCTTTAAGTTTTTCTGTACGAATAGTGTCAATAGCATGCGTTAAAACATTCCAATTTTTACGAATATCTCTTGGTAGGCCTATAGATGCAGCCAGAGACCCATCTTTATCTATTTCAGGATTCATTATATCCTGAACATTATAAACAACTTGTTGTCTTCCGTGACCTAAAAGGTTTCCTCCTGGTGTTTTACCTTCTGCTAACGCTAAGCCTTCTTTGCTACTTTCTACAGAAGCAAATGCTTGAGGATCTATTGCAGCACGTTCTGCATCTAAAGCAGCTTTGGCCTCTTCTTTAGATAACAATAATAAATCTGCAGGATCATAAGAGGTAGACTGTTCAAATAACTCAATATTATCACGATTCTTTTCAGATTGTTCTACTTCTTTATTCTCAAATTGTTCATCATATTGAGTTATAGGACGATATCTTTCAGCCATGTTTTAATATATGTAAGTATTATTTTATCTCTACGTGCAAGTGCCCATCATGATAATGTGCATGATAACCAGTTGTTCCTACAGAATTATCTAATGCCATTAAAATGATTCTTTCTTCTTGACTTCCGTTAGTTACATTAAAATCTATTGCATTTCCTTGACTATGTGCAGATGTTTTTGCTGCTTCATGGTCTTCAGAATTAAAAAGCATATTCTGAACTTCTTGTGGTCTTCCCATAGAGTTTACTCCTATTGTTAGACCATATTTAGGATCGTTTGCTAAAGTACCAATATCTTTTAATGCTTTTGCAGCTTTAGGGGTTAAATATGGAGAAGATACCTTTGAGCCGTAAATATCTCTAGCAGATTTTATATCAGAATTAAAAGAAATACCTTTTATATTATTATCTATTTTAAGTAACCCTTTAGAGTTTGCCCAACTAGCAACCCCTGATTTAAAAGTATTTATATCGTTTACTCTATATGTCCCCCCTCCTGTGTGAGATAGCCCAAAAGATTTTACATCTTCGGCAGTTGCAGAGGTAATATCTTTTCCTGTCAGTGCATTAAATTTATTTACAAAAGCATTTGAATACATTCTTTGAAGCTCTGTTTTTTCATTTTCAGAAGAAGCATTACTTAATTCAGAAGTTAGTCTTTCGTTAAAGATAACAACTTCTGTAAAAAAGTCTGACATTTGATCTACATTTGCACTACTAGTTAGTTTTCCATTCGCATCTGTATTTGCTTTTATAAATGAATTTATTTCATTTTTAGTGGCAGCAGACATATTACTATTTTGCATAAGTAGCTTTGCTTTTTTATCGTAACCTGCTGCTCCTGTTGTAGGCCAGTTATTTATTCCTTGTATTTCAAGGTGGTTAGTTACTAACTGTTTAGTGTTGTCTCTAACTGCTCCTATACTTTCCAACATATTATTATTATTTGCCGATCTAATAGCATCTCTTCTTTTGTTTTGCCTTGCTTTTCTTTGCTCTCGTGTCTCTTTTTCTCCTAGATCCATTGTGTCTTGATCTAATCCTTCCATTAAAGAATTAAAATCTTGTCCCGATATTGGAATTAGCATTGGCATTCGATAGACATTAGCATCATCAGCATTGAAAAATACAGCTTTATCTTCTACTTTTTCTAAGAGTCCTAACTCGTCTGACAATTCATTTACCCATCCAAACACCCCTAAAGGACTAGGGGTACTGCTTTCAGGGTCAAATAATTTATCTCCTGTATTTTCGTCAAAAGTATAATATCCTTGTATGTATGGTTTACCATTTTTATATACAAAGTTATTTCCGCCTGCAACATGCACCTCAATTGGACCTTTTAAATCTATATTAAATAGTTTGTTTACATAATCAGAATCTGATACTACATTTCCATCTGCATCATATTTTTTCTGACCTACAGGATAATTAGTTGTATAAGTTCCGTCAGGATTAAAAGTTAATGGAGCCACTCCAGTTCTTATTACTACTTCTTCATTTTCCTCCCTGAGTCTTTCTAACATTTTCTCTCTTTTCTCTCCTTCAGGAATCACGGTAGTAGCAAAATCATAAGCAGGCCCAGGACCAACAGCAGGACCTGGTCGGTCTAGTCTTCCTTCTAATTCTCTAAAAATAGATGTATCATAAAACTTTTGTGATGTTAAATATCCTCCAACATCTTTTCTTAATTGTTCGTCAGTTTTTCCTTCTGCATCTATATTAAATTTTTCAGCAAGTTTTCCAAGATTTACTTTATCTAAGTTTTCAATAATTGTTAGATTTTGCGCTTCTCCTGCTATTACATCTCTATTAGACATATTTACTGTCACAAGCTTTTTTCCTGTTTTTTCTCCTTTATTGTCTAGTTCGTCTGTAAAAGACCATCCTAATCTTTCAGAAAGAGTTTTTTCAAGTACAGTTCCTGCTTCTCCTTGTGATGCTTGATTTATTGCATCTACAGATGTGATAGCAGCGGAGTCATCATAAATAGGACCAGAAGTAACAGTTTGTCCTGTACTTGGGTCTATACCTAACTTATTAAGATACTTAGCTCTTGCAGCTTCTAATACTTCTTTAGCTGCTGCATGTAATTGATCTGGTTTTGTTGGGTCCCCTCCTTTGCTTTTTACATAGTTTTGTATTACACCACTGTTTTTAAAAACATCTAAAGACTCATTTAATATATTATTTAGTATACTAGGATTACGAGCAACAGCATCTTTATCTACGCCTTCAAAAAATGCATCTCCTTGCGGGTAAGGATCAACAATACCCATTACTCTTTCGCTAAGTATATTGTTTCCAAAATCAGTCTGGCCTGTCCAATCAGGAAGATTATTATAGTCAAGCATACCTGAATCAGCAAGAGTTTGCATTCTGTCTTGTTGCTCTTTATAAAAAGTAGCATTACGTTGGACATTAGCTAATCGAGGGTCATCTGCAAAATCAGAAATAGCAGTATTTAAAGCAGCTTGGTTACCACTTAAATCCATACCTGATACTTGCTCAGAAAGAGAATCGTATTCTGCTTGTTTTTGTTTTAAATATTCTTCATCACTTGAACCTGGAATATACTCTAAATTAGTAAGTTTATCTTTTGCAATACTTAGTTTATTTAAAGCAGTATCTTGTCTACCTTGCTTGTATTCTAAAGCCTTCCATAGATCAGTAAAAGGTACATCGTAGCTGTAATCAACTACAGGACTTGTGGTATGTTTGTAAAACCTCCCCATGATTTAAGTTAAAATATTTAATTAAAATTATGCGAAATATGGATTCCTACTATTTAAGTAGTTTGTTTTTTGCCTATCTCTAAGTGCTGTTCCCTGACCACCATGCATTCGGTCATTCATTCCTGGATTCATTCCCATGCCCATTCCTTGTTGTCCCATCATACCCATCATTTGTCTATGAGGCATCATATTTAAAAGGTTTCCAATTCCACCTCCTTTTTTATCTCCTCCTCCAAGTATATCTCCAAGTAGACCTCCTGGTCCTTGCTGTTCAGGTTTTTTACTCATTTTTTGCCACATGGCAAGTAGCTTATAGTAGTTTTCCCACTCTTCTGCCGTTCCATCTGCTCCAGGAGATTTAGGTCTTGGAATTGCATCTGGGTCTGGACTTGGCATAAAAGGAGGTGTTCCACCATAAGGACGATCACCTCCGTATCCTGGACCCAAAAAGATGTCTCTAACCCAATCAGGAATACCACTACCACCTCCAGTAGTAGGTGGTGTATTAAGAGGTGGCATTATAGAATCTGCTGTTACATCACCATTTTCCTTATACATAGGCCTTCCATTAGCTCTTCCTCCATTACGCATTCCAAGTATTCCGCCTGCTAATTTGCCTAAACCATTAACCGCCATTCCTGCAGGAGTAGCACCTAAAAGACCAAGCGGGTTACCGCCTCCTGGCATTTGACCTTGGAATCCTCCAGGACGCATACCTAATCCAGGATGCATACTTAAAGCATTACCAAAAGCATTTCCTGCTTGACCAAACATACCAGAGTTAGGTGTATTACCAAAAGCGTTTCCTCCTGTTAAGCTATTTAGACCATTAAATGCCATACCGCCAGGAGTATATCCTAAAACACCAAGAGAATTTCCTTTGCCGAATATTCCATTTCCGCCTCCACCCATTCCAGAGGGTTTAAAAGCACCTCCCCCTACTCCTTCGAGATTTGGGGCGCTAGGACCTCCAGCTTCGTAACGCTGAGTGTGTCCACCGTGTTGAAATAATCCTTCAAGAAGATTTCCTATAATTGGGATATTTCCTAGAATTCCGCTTTCACCTCCGTCATCTTCTTCTTTTTTATCTCCTCCCATTCCTCCTAAAAGGCTTCCTATTAAAGGTATAGCAGCTTGTGCTACTGCTCCCCATACATAAGGATCTCTATCACTAGCCATATTTGGCGAAGGGTTTGATGATCTATTATCATACATCTTTTTTACTACAGACCCTCTCTTGTATTTCCTTCTAATAAGGCCTCCGTTTTTAACTGTTTCCATTGGTTTGTTATTTTTCATTGTTAAATTGCCTTGATTATCAGTTTGGAACCCAAAGGCGTCATTTAAAGAGTTAAACTTCATAGCTTCTAACTCTAAATCTTTTGCTGTTTTTAAATTTGAAGCTTGATTTTGATACATAAAATTATTTAAAGCACCATATGCTTGTCCATATGCGGCTTTATATTCGTCTTCTAATTCTAAAGCTTTATCTGCTCCTGTTCTAGTAAGCTTTTCTCCTTTAAAATTATAGTCAGCTTTTTTACCTAGTACTTCTGCTTTCTTATTTAAAGTAGCTAAAAATTGTTTTCTATC
>JGI24006J15134_10000373_pt1 | contig 27824 bp, 24 predicted proteins | sample LinPmetageLP53_FD_15134 | JGI IMG/M metagenome (IMG submission 15134)
CCTCGCCGGGGCGGGGTTTGGTTAGTCGAGGTAGAAGCTAATACTGTCGCCTTCGCAAAAATGATGGGAACCTATCGTAATGGGCCGCCCCGGCTCATCGTAATGATGTTTTACAATCTTTACTTGAGTGTGGATGTCGCCTTCAAAATCCTCAAAGCTAAACTCTGCTTTGCATTGTTTGTTAATGTGTTTTTCCACAATATCCATTAGTTCGTGGTAATAAATTTCAATTTTCATGGTTCCGTCCTCCTTAGCTGAAAAGACGTTATCGCATAATGTCGCATACTTGTCAAGCAGGCAAAAAAAACCCCCGATCCGAAGACCGAGGGCCGTGTTTAACTAGGCAGTCGCCAGTACCCGTACACACATCGGGTTCCCTTTCGAGAGCAGTCGTAAGTGTCGTTAACGACTCCATCAATTACTGTCACTTGATGTTTGGATACGTTACATACCAAACGTCCGGAAGGTAACTCATCGGCTTTGAGGTGAACTTTACACCCGCTTCCAATATGCATAGTGGGGGTCCAGACGAATCCCAACTCAAGCATGTAATCCTTAAACCATTTCCGCGTGGTGTTAATGCCGTTGCGGGCGGATCGGATTCGCTTGCCCTTGCTTCGCTTTGACTTGCGCTGCGAGGCGTTTCCCTCTGCCAGTCGGTCATAGACTTCTTGATAGGGGAGCCGTGCTGCGATGGCTATGGATCGACAAACACAGTCGCCTGCTTTGCCTTTGTAACCGGCGGCTTCTCGGCCTCCGTCGTTGTAAACGAACATAGGGGTAGTTGTGGTTTCACTCATGGTGAACCTCCGTAGTTGATTAAAATGTTAAAGAACTTGGGGGAAATTGCCCTCCCCCATCAACCGGGTCTTCCGATTGATATACGCACTTTAGCATATTATCGCATACAAGTCAAGTTAACTTTCTAAAAAGTTATTTGGCTTCACCCCACGATGGGCCGATTTCGATGTCACATTTGGACGGTACTTCGAGCGGGACCGCATTGACCATTACGTCCGCTATCACGTTCGCTTCTTCGACACTTTTGACGGACATGGCCAATTCATCGTGGATTTGCAACATCGGCAGGATGCCCTGTTGATAAAGATCGACCATTGCTTTTTTGGTCATGTCCGCGGCAGATGCTTGGATTAATCTATTTAAGGATTTGTAGGTATAGGCACGTTTCAGTCGGGTCGTGGGCCCATATTCGTCTACCGCTTCCTTGTATGGCAGCGCCTTGTGCATGGCAAACGTGTCGGGCTCCCACATATCGAACCGACACTTACGCCCGAGCAGTGAGGTCAGTGATCCGCGAGACGATTTCTCGTTCAATCTGTTCATCACCCCGGTCATCAAACCTTTAACAAATGGCACCCGGTTGTGGTATTGCTTTGTTAGCTTTTTAGCTTCCTCCACCGACACGTCCAATTGCTCGGACATCTTGTTAACGCCCATCCCATAGATTAAACCTAAGTTAATGGTCTTGGCCTGTTTCCGCGGTATGTTAGCCATTTCTGCGACTAAGCTGTGAAAGTCTGTTGACGGATCGTCGTTGTATGCTTTAACAAACTCTGCGGCACCTTCTAAAGGAACGCCTCGCGTTTTGCCGTATACATGCGCATAATGTACCAAGATGCGCGGTTCCTGTTGCGAGAAGTCAATGGCCGCCCACTGTTCACCTTCCTCCGGAAGAAACAACGAACGAATCATCGGGCCCAGTTCTGGATCGCGGGCCGGGATTTGCTGCAAATTAGGATTGGACATGGAGATGCGGCCCGATACGGTTCCTCCATCGTCAGAACGGATTTGATTAATATGGGAGTGTATTCGACCGTCAGCGTGGCAGTGTTTCATGATGGTGTTGATGAAGGTGCCGGATGTCTTATTCAGATTCCGAGCTTGGGTTACGAGTTGCGCGAGCGGATGCTCATGTTCTTGGAGGAAGAGTTTGGTGAAGCTCGGTGCGCCCTTCTCTGTACGTGGGTAGTTGACGCCGATTTTGTCGAACGCTTTGGCGAGCGATTGTGCCGCCCAAATTTCAACATTACTACCGCTGATGCGCTTGATCTCCTTGAGGACCTCCCGTTCCCGCTTGAGGAGACTATCCCGCGTTCGCTCGACTTTCTCCGTGTTGACGCGGACGCCGCGCATGGTCATGTCAACAAGACATGGGAGGAGATCAAGTTCGAGATTGGCGATAGGCCAAAGTCCTTCTTTGCCAAGTTGAACGGAGAAGTAGTTCCAGAGTTCGAGGGTAAGTTCAGCGTCACCCTCCGCATACGGTCCGACATACATGGCGGGCATCTTCCACATTTCTGCTTTCGGATCGACTCCGAATTGCCTCGCTGCCTCCACTAGACCTTTTTCTGATTTGACCTTACCCAGTANATCGTAGGACANCGCATTCAAGCTGTAGCTAAANCTGTTTTCATCNAGNAANGANGCNATNACCATCGTGTCGATGATTCGGCCATTCACCTGAAAACCCATTTGCTTGATCCATCCGAGATCATATTGTGCGTTGTGCATGATCTTATCGGCAGGACATTCAAAGACTTTTCGCAACCATTTGTTGACCTGCTTTTCGTCCAAGTTACCCCCACCAAAATGTCGGATCGGGATGTAACCGGACCACGAGTCCACGGCGACGGCGTAACCTACCACCTCACCATCTCCTGTTGGCCAACCGGGCCCATGCTGCTTTAAGTTGGGATCGCGGGTTTCAACGTCAATCGCAATCTTTTTGGCTGACGTAAGGTCGGGTAATTCGATAGGCGGTATCCATTCACTTTTTGGCGCGAACATTGCCATCTGTAGCTTAGGCATTTGTTTTTGTTTCCTTCTGGCTAAACTCTGACCCGAGGGCCGTGTATCCTGCTTTATCCACCCAAGAGTCTTGATGGTCTATACTTTGTATTAACCTGCTTGTCTTGACCCAATCCATCATTAAAGCCACGTGGGCGGCGGTGATATATCCGTGTGAGTTCATGGCGCCTGCCACTATTTCATTCCATCCGACGGCTATTCGAGTATGGTTATCGTAGGCATCGCCGTAGTCCTTTGCGCGTTGCCCGTTAATGAGGTTTTCTGCAATTTTAAACAGTTCGTCTCTTTTCATTTTTGTTGGGTGTTGACGGCTAACAAAAGTTCTGCGCAAAACATCATCGCTTGTATCCTGTTTTTCGCAAACCCTGCTAACACTTCTCCCCGCTGTCCGTTATTTGTTGCGACGAACAGCCCTTCTTCGTTCTTGCTTACAATCATCCTAACTTCCTTAAATAGATTCAAAAAACGTGTACGCGGCCATAGCGGCAAGTAAAAAGAACAACGTGAAAATAGGCCAAAAGATATGTGCGGCAATTTTCTCGATGATTTCCATTAGCTTGTTTACCATGCGCCTGTACCTTTTTTATGCGTGGCGGACGCGCCGGACTTACCCTTACGGACAAGTTCGTCCTGCTGTTTCTTAGTTCGCCCGTATTGTAACGCGGTTGCGCCCTGCGGATACTCTCGGATAAACCCGTCGTTCGCAAAGAACTCTTCAAGCTTTGCTTCCATCTCCGATCGTTCGCGTTCCTTTTCAGCAAACGTCAACAGCTTGGGGTTGATACTTCTTTCGCTGCCTCGTGTTAACTTCTTATTCATAAATCATAGCTCCTTGATAAGTCTTCTGCGTCTACTATATATAAATTTTCTTTTGCGCGGGTCACTCCCACATAAAAAACCCGATGCGTGTCGTCCGGGTTTTGCTGAAACTGGGTATCCGCTGCCGGACTAAGGTCCGTGAACAACACAACGTTGTCCGCCTCCCCGCCTTTTGACCCGTGGATCGTGGACGCTGTAATACGGGGTACGCCATTAAACTTCTCGCCCCGACGTAGCAAAGCCGTGACATAGGCGCGGTCGGTATCGGGCAGCTTGTCCATAGCTTCGGACCAGATCATATCGTTCTTTGCTCGTAGGCCGTGGTTGGCGACTAACTGTTCAAAGGTCACGAGGTCCGTGTCATCCACCCCCGGCAGCTTTTTAAATCCTCGCGTCAGTCTTTCCCCGATCGCCATGTAGCTGTAAATTATTCGGGCAACCTTACCGGTTATTTCTTGACCCCGACGTAGTTGTTCCCACCCGTTAACGGCCTCGCTAATCTTTTCACTAATGGATCGTCTGCCGCGGTAGTTAAACAGGTAGCCGTTTGACTTCAAGTCGTGGGCCACGGGGGTTAGTTGGTAACCTGCTTGCGATAAAATTAACCAATCCCCTTGCGCCATGTCCAAAGAATTAATCGTGGTAATCCGCGTCACGTTGCCCAGTTCTGCTCGGGGCTCGTATCGTTTCGGGAATCTTCTAGCAATGCGGCGCACGACATTCTCTGCCACATCGTGGACGTTTTTGGGGATGCGGTACGACTGAGACAGCGTTTCTGATCCGCCGGGTAAGTTAATAAAATGGTCTACATCGGCACCCGCCCATCGGTAAATGGCTTGGTCATCATCACCCGCGCAGTACATCTTCTTAGACTGACTATCTAAAAGATGCGCTATGTCCCACTGTAGTGGAGACAGGTCTTGCGCTTCGTCTAAAAAGCACAGGTCAAACTCTGGGCAGAATTTAGTACCACCGTTTGCAAACTGTTCGAGCATGTCCGTGAAGTCATACAGCCCTATGCTTTCTTTGTATTCACGCAAGCACTTATCGACAAAGTTAACGGTGGTCCAGTCCTGTTCGATAGTGCTAATGTTGTACTGATCGCGCAGGTCTACTTTCCGCAAGCGGGCCAAGTTGATCAAACCAAGAATGGGATCGCTGCTTGCTACCATACTGGGCACGTCATCATCTATCGACGTGTTCTTTTGGCCGCCCAGTTCAACACCGATGGTGCGNCTGAGTTCGCGGTAGTTCTCTTCCTGCATCACCTGCTCTGGACGGATGTCCGACATGGTTAGTGCCAAGCTGTGTAGCGTCCGGAAGAATATTAAATCTTTCTTCGGGTCAAGGTTAAACCTTTCGGCGGCTCGTTCTTTGGCTTCGTTAGCGGCCTTTCGAGTAAAGGCTAGGAAGGCTATTCGTTCCGGCGGGGTGCCCTCTTCGAGCGCCTTGTCTACCATGTTGAGTAGTGTCGTGGTCTTACCTGTACCCGGAGGACCAAATATTCTAAACATCTTTCTTCTTCTCCCGACTGTATATCTGTTGCACCCGTTGTTTAGATATACCCCAAAACTTAGCTACGGCGGTCATGGTCATACGTTGTCTATCAATCATGTCCACGATATCTTCGTCGCGCTGCTGTCTCCAATACTTTGTTAAAAGTCTTGTCAAAACGGAGCCTCCCCCTGAGCGAACGAAGGTGCTTTCAAATCCACGTCCGTACTATCAAAAGCGGGTATCTTCCAGACACGCACGGCTCTACCTTTGATCTTCAATACCATGCTATCGCCGTTAATGTCTCTCAACCGCTGCGCAATGCGGTGCGACTTGTACTCAAAGAATTTGTTCTTTTTCAAATAGCTCTCAAAGTCTTTCAAGCGAAAGTAGGTAACCGCTTCCTCTTCATCTGTCCAAGGGCGGCGTAACAGTATCTCTTCCTTGTCTTGCGCCTGCTGTAAATGGCTGCAAAATTCTTCGAGGTAATCGTAGAACTGACCGCTAATACTGGCGTCTACAGAGACTTCCATGATCGCGCTTTCGTTGTCGCGCATCTCCGTCATCAATGTACTGATACGGCTTTCCCATTGTTGCTTCGCAACGGACCTTGGCATGAAGTTGAGTTGCTCCATGCAGTATTTTTGAAACAGTGGTTGGCTCATCAGAGCCTCCGTGTCTAACTCCAGAGGCTCCCCATTGACGTCCATAAACCAGACGGGTGGGGTACTATTGTATTTACGGAGATTAGCGATTGTAGCGCCTGCTACAGCGGCTCCTATGCCGAATTTACGGGTGCGGCACAATTCTTTGTTACAATGCGCGTTAATCGGCGCATCGGAACACTTGTAAGCGTATTCTTTGCGGTCTAACTGCTTCGCAACGATGTTGACCTCGGGTAGTGGCAAGGGCGGCGACAGGTACTCCATGTTGTAACGTAGAATTTCCGACTCGTAGCTGTCCGGGTATGCCTTGCGCAGGTACACGCCTATGTTGAATAGACCGTTGTTTCGGCCCCCTTCACTGATGCGCTGCTTGCAAAGTATTTGTAGACAAGGTGGACCGTCCTTCATTAAATCAGTCTCACCCGTGTCCATCACTTGCAGCTTGACGACCTCTTCCGGTGTTTGCGCGTACTGCTTGTGTAACGCAATAAACTCATTAAGTTCAGCAGACGTGCCATCGTCAAGGATTGCGTATCGTAAGCCGTTCTCGTGATCGTAGTAAGGGAGGTTGAGAAAGTTTCCTACGTCACCCCGGTCTAGGTGCAACTTAATCTGTTTGGGAAATATCTCACTTTCGCCGTAACCGAGGGCCGAGGACATGTGCTGAAGAGATTTCTGCATGTCCTTTGCAGCAACCCACTCGGTTGAGAATAGAAAGCAATGCGCACCACCCGACTTCGAGCGACACACTACTAAAGGTAACTTGAGTTTCCTTATCTTATCGACAAGCATCTTGTGGTCGAGTGGATACTGGTCCACGTCAATACAACCCCACTTGCACATGTTGTCTTCGTTGATTGGTATGATACCCAATCCGCTGCCCTTGCCGGACAAATGGTTTTCCCAAAGTTTTTTTGTTTGAGGTTCGCGCAAAACGCCNGCCTTACCCTTGGCTTTACCGTTTGCGCCGGTATTTTCTATTTTGAAATAACCGTGTGCTTCCTTTAGGCCATCGAATATGGCCATAAATTTATCTACTGACATTGATATACCCCATACGAATAAAAACGGCAGGGCTTTTTACACCCTGCCGTGTGGCTTTTAAAACGGTATATCGTCTTTCAAGTCGTCATCGTCATCCGTATGTTTCACCACCACATCGCCTGCCGCAATACTCTCTGCGAAACCTTTTGCGCGGGCATACAAAGCACCGTCCTCAATGACCCCTTCACAGGACATCTCCCATCCGTGCCACGATCCTTTGGCGTTTTCCTCAGAGATCGTTTTCAAATGATAAATGTGGCTAAATCTGGGCGGCGTGAACGGCCCGTTTTTACCCGGCATTGAACGAGACGCCATCATGCTGTTCCACTTTCTGCTTTTTTTAAGCTGCGTAGACTTCATGGCGATAAGCGCGGTCTCGTAGGAGTTTTCCCCGTCTAACAGTATTACATAATGCTGATGAGTTTCTTCAATGTAATCCCCTTCACCTCCAACAACGTATTCTTTGTTGTCTTCGGACGAACGTTCTGTCTTGGGGCGTTCTTGTCCCGGCTCGTAAATAGCCACAGGCGCGTTGCTTCCGCTGCCACGCGGAGTCCACTGAATAAACCGACGCTGATAAGCACAAGGCACGACTCGAACACCCTCTTTCCCCTTGTGCAGAATACCTGTAACGGTGTTGTATATATCCCCCTTACGTGCATCCTCGTTTTCATCCAATACCGGATCATTGCCCGACAATACTTTAAGGAAGGGAAGAGCTAAATCTTCTGCTCCCATGTTTTCCATACCGGCACCGGCATCCTGCTCCATCATAGCCGGATTAAATACCGCTATTTCTTTTGAGCCTTCTTCGGCTACGTTTTTACTAGGCATTACTTTTTACTCCGTTTAATTACTGCGCGTTGACCCACCCATGCTCCGAACAGCTCCATCGGGAATTCTTCTCCCGCTTCGCATCGTTCTTTGACGAACGCTCGTAGTGTCTGGGGGTGTACTTCTGTTTTTTGTTCAGGGATAAAACCCTGCGTTTGTGCGAAAGCAGCGAACGCTCCCGCTTGATCATCCTCTCCACGACCAAACTGACACAAGACCGTGTTTTTAATAATGTCATCGTGCCCGTGATCGCGTAACCAATCGTAAGCCTCTGGACGTTTACTGACGAGGATGGACGCACCGTATGTCTGCTTGACTTCAACAGTCGAACCGTCATCAAGTGCAAAAGAAGCCATACCTATCTCTGCGAGCATAGAAGGCATCTCTTCATCCGTGAGTTTAAGCAAAGCTTTTTTTTCTTCCTTGAGCGTCTGCTCAAGATCAGATATGTTAGCTTCTTTATCACGGATTGTTCGGGCCAACGCAGCTACCGAAGTAAGCCCCTGTTGGTCAATTTTATCGACAGATGAAGCAATCGTTTCTTCAAAGTCTTGCTCCATCAATTTTGCTAGATCGTTATCACTCAACGTGTTTCTCCTTTCGTGGTTAAAGGCACCTCTCTGGGCCTTGACAATTACAGATATTATCTTATACTAAACCAAAGTCAAGCGTTTAAAAAAAATAGGTTAAATAATGCAAGATTATGAGTACAAGACTCAACCCTACGACCACCAACGAACGAGCTTCGAAGAGTCGTGGGACGCGAAGTTCTATGCGCTATTGATGGAAATGGGCACCGGTAAATCTAAAGTAGCTATCGACACGATGGGTGCGTTGTACGAAGCGGACAAAATAAAAGCCGCGCTAATCATTGCGCCAAAGGGTGTATATGACAACTGGGTAAAGGGGGAGGTCCCGATACATTTGCCAGAGCGTATTCCACGACACATTATGCGTTGGATTCCGGCAAAGACACAGCGTTTTGAATCAGAATTAAAAGATTTTATTGTGGATCGTGAGGCTAAACTTAAAATCTTTGTTATGAACATAGAAGCGTTTTCTTCGGCACGAGGCACCGATGCGGCTACCGCATTTTTGTACCAAAATCCGGATAACATGGTCATTGTTGATGAATCGACTACTATCAAAAACAGGAAAGCTGCGCGTACAAGGAACATCATAAGTTTACAATCTCGGGCTAAGTACCGTCGTATACTTACGGGTTCTCCAATCACAAAAAGCCCCATGGATTTATTTAGCCAATGTAACTTCCTTGCGGAAAAAGCACTGGGGTTCAACAGCTATTATGCTTTCCAAGCTCGGTACGCCAACGTGCAGAAGCGCAACATGGGTCATCGCAGTTTTCAACAGATTGTGGGATACCGACGTTTAGATGAATTATCTGAAAAGTTAGATCGGTTCAGCAGCAGAGTTTTAAAAGTCGATTGTCTCGATCTGCCTGCCAAGGTGTACATTCGGAGAGACGTTTCGCTCACCCCCGAACAAGTGAAACTTTACGTGCAGATGAAGAAACTTGCGCTCGCTAAGTTAGAAAGCGGGGAGTTAGCCACGACAGCTAGTGTGTTGACGCAGATCATGAGATTACAACAAATTTGCTGCGGACATTTGCAGCCAGACGAAGGTGAAATACAGACGGTAAAAAGTAACCGTTTGAATGAATTACTGGATATTACAGAAGAGCTTCAGGGTAAGGCAATCATTTGGGCGACGTATACACACGACATCCAACAGGTAGCCGATGCTCTGCGCGACCGGTTCGGGCCCGAATCGGTCGCAACCTATTACGGTGCTACACCTCAAGATGAGCGCCAACAAATCGTGGAGGATTTTCAAGACCCCGACAATCCTCTGCGGTTCTTCGTAGGACAGCCCAAAACAGGTGGTTACGGTATTACGTTAACTGCGGCTAATACGGTCATTTATTACAGCAACAGTTATGACTTGGAAATCAGACTACAATCGGAAGACCGTGCGCACCGTATTGGTCAGACCAATAAGGTCACGTATATTGACCTAGTGTCTCCGGGTACCATTGACGAAAAAATACTGGGTGCGCTGCGTAGTAAGATAGATATTGCAGGGCAGGTGTTGGGAGAGGACGTACAGGACTGGTTGCGTTAAAAGTTGTCGTTTTTGCCTGCTTTAATAATTTCTAAAAATTTACGAGCCTCTTCCGGTTCCATGGGTTTCATTTCTTTATGTAAGAAAATATCGTATTCCCGTAATTCTGGATGAGTCGGTGCAGTGGGCCATTTTACGCCAGAAGTTTTAGCTTTTTCAGCAGCTTCAGAAACCTCTAATATTTTTCCGTCCCACACAGTAGGTATTAGGGTAGGAACACCGTCAACATCGACTTGAGCGGTATAAACTGTAGAAACAGAACCGTCTTCGTTTTTGACAGCTTTGTTTTCTGCTAAATTTTTGTAATGATGTTCCAAAATAGGGTCCATCTTCAGTCCTTCTTATTCCATAATTCAAACAAGACTTTAATTTTTTCTTTTATTTGCTCAATATCTGCATGCATTTTTGCAAGCACAACGACTAGTGTAACGAAAGCTACCGCAATGGGCCAAACTACTCCTATAGCGTCCATGAATTCCATGACCAATCACTTTTTAAATATTAATAAAATAGTAGTGAGGATAACACCAAAAGCAATAAACGCTGCTGTAAAGGCAACGCCAAGCTGTTTAGCAAAAGCAATGTTTTTGCGCCTGCGGATCAACGCTAACCTTATTTGCTTTTCATGCTCTAACCGAGACTCTTCGACCCTGTTCATAATTTCTTTGTAGTCTGCACCCAAGCCCGCCATCAACATCTGATCTTTTAAGGTTTGATTAAAATGTGAGAGTTGTCGTTTGGCTAGGGTCAGCTGCATGCTGTCTTTCACGCTCAATTTGCCGACATGCTTCGTTTCAACATCTTGAACAGCTTCGTTAGCGGTGGCGTAGCGACCCATCACCGAAGATATGTCCGTGGCGTGACCGCCTGCTTCTTTTAAGGTGCCTATTGCATCATTTAAACCCTTAACTAGAGAGACTACCGTAGCGATTTCCGCGAGCATTAGAAAGCCGAGGGTAACGAGGCTATACCGCCAACTGACGATTGGGGACGGAAGTTAGACATCATCGCACTCGAACTGTTACCGATAGAATCCGGACCAGCGTTCCTATACATCATCTCATCACCCCCGAACAAGGGTTGTGCTGAACCGTCCTGTTTGCCGTAACCAAAACTTTCTTCGGCGCCAAAATGCGCACGTTCAGCCTGATCTACAAGGTCTACAAATTCGGTCACTTTCGCCTGCATATTTTGCTGCGCCGGACCGGTATACGTTTGGTTTAAATAATTACCGTAAACCTTTAAAGGTGAAGACTGCAACTGAGTCATTTGCTGACCAAAATGTTGCTGCATATTTTGAAATATTCCGCCTATACCACTCATACCACCCATACCACCCATGGGGCTTGAGCCTTGCCTGTGTTCCGCGATTATTTCCGACATGGGTTGCCCTTGTTGTGCAGGCAAGACCGATGTACCCATTTGGGGTTTCATAGGGTTTGCGTAAGGTGATGAAATTACTCCACCGGCCTCCATTTGTTGTACGGGGTAAGAAATATGACCCCCTTCTGATCGCCTTTCCACGTCGTCTCCTTCAGAATGGCCCGGACCACCGCCACCGGGTCCACGTTCTGGACCGTCTTGGTTTCCGCCAATTGTTTCTATAGTTTCACCACTGCCAAATATTCCGGCAAGACCGCTCATTCCTGCAATACCGGATGTTCCACCACTAGTCTGACCGCTATATCCACCAAAACTAAAGGCGGGGACCGTGGACCCTGTTCCGCGGCCCACGTAACCAAACCGTATAGCATCTCTTGACGCTGCGTCAGCCGCGGCCCGCGAGTCTGATTTCTTTTGAAGTCGCGCAGCAAACGCATCGTAACTTGCTTGGTCATAATTGTACTTTTCGGGGTTTTCTAACCGGTCTTGTTCGTTGCTAGTTAAGTAACTATTCCGACCACCGTATTCCTCAAAAATACTCATTACGCTTGTCCCATCAAGCTACCGATGCCGAGAAGTTCTCGGTCTTCTGGGAATAAGGCTGCAAACTTAGTCCGATCTACAGGCCCTGAACCCTGTGATACCGATTGAACGGCGGCAGGTTGTTGTTGGACCGGACCAAGTGCAGGTCCACTGTTCGGAGTGGGAGTCTGAACAGGTGGATTGATGGCCCCTTGTGGGTTATTTGGGGGCAAATTTTGCGGAAGATTCATAGGCCGAGATTCTTGTTCCGGCAAAGTGTACTCTTCTTCAGTTACAGGGCGTACTCCTAACGGTATACGTCTTCCCGTTTGTCGGGCTAAAGGTTCAAATGCTTTTTCTATTACAGACATGGCATTGTCGCGTTGTTTCTTGTCGTTAATCTCTTTCATCATTGCTGCAAGCAACTTAGGGTTAGAGAACATCTCTGTCATTACTTTTAAACGCTGAGTCTCAGGACCGCGAAGCAAGACACGTTGTGCCAGATCAGAACCCGTTTGTTCCGCAATAAGACCTCCGCTCATTTGCGGCATATTCAAGAATTTTTTCAATTGCTGTTGTCCAAATGCACCAAACGTAGCACCCCCAATACGGAGGTACATTAATTTGGCCATGCTTGGGTTTTTAAACAACACGTTTTCAAAGTTGTTAGTAGCAAAGGCTTCTTCTACACCACGTAACGTCTTAACAGCTTTCTGAACCTCGTTCATTTCGGCTTCTGTGGCAAGTCCTTTATTAATCATAAAGTCTTTCATGGAAAACTTGGTATTAGGGTTCACGCCGTCCAGTTGCCCAAAGATAGATTTCTGGAAGGAGTCGCCATTTGGCAATCCTGCGGTATTGTTTGCTTTACGTTAAGCGTTGTTAAAAATAGCGGATTTCAAACCTTCTAAAGCTTGTTCACGTTTGTATTCACCACCTTTGTAATTGGCTTCATCGACCATTTGATAAAGCTTATTGAGGGCTATGGTGGGTCGTGGAGACGCAAGTGCTGTTGCCACTGCTTTTCCGGGGTCTTCAAACTCCAATACACTTTGGAAGGCTCGTGTAGCGTACAAACGATCAATTTGCTCTGGGCTAAAACCTCTTTCTTGAGCTTTAGTGGGGCTCATATCCAGAGACACGTCGTCTAACATGTTGTCGAAAGCTCTTTGTGCCGATTGAGCGTCGGTTAAATCGACTTCTAGATCGTTTATCAAAGCAAACAATTCTTTAGTACCGGGTTGCTTTTTAAAGGTTTCTAGCTTGTTAGCGTTTACAACAAACGTTTCAATCATTTCACCCGGTTTAGCGGGATTTGGTTTAGATTTCTTATCCATCACTTTACGTAAAGAATCACGCAATGCGGCGCTCATCAGCTCATCAGCCGTCATTATTTGTGCTTCAGCTTCACTTATCCCGCCTTCATCCACTAGGAAACGACCGGCTGCTTTTATCTGTTCAAAACGTTTAGCCGTGCTTAGATTGCCGCCACGGAAGGCCGCATCAAGCAGGTTTTGTGGGTCTAAAACCAGACCCCTGTTTCGGTCTGTTGCCGTTAGATCGCTTAAAAAACTACGTGTAAACACATTGTTTTTAGCAAAGGTATATGCGCGAGCCGCATTGTACGCATCGGAGGCTCCGTCTTTTTGTCCGGTCAAATCCCTGAGTAAAGCGTCGTTGATTTTGTCCAGTTTACCCGCAATAGGATCGCCGTTTTTTCTAAAAGTTGACGCACGAGCAAGTAACCCTGAACGCATTTCAAAAAACTTTTGTGCAGTAGCGGGATTACGTCCGGTTCCGTTTTGGAAGTAATCACGCAAGTCATCAATGTCTTTTTGGTAACCCGATAAAGCAGAGCTAAGATCGCCTTGCTGACCTTTTGATGCAAAATTAAGCCCGCCTTCTCTTGAGGGACGATCCAACAACTGCAAAACGTTAGGTTGCTGTATCTCAAGGCCATTTTTAGCGTAAAACTGCGTAAGTGGATAACTCCCCACTTCTTTCCAAAGTCTGCCCTCTCTTACCTTACTAAGGTCAATCTGGTTCTTTAACACGTCATACAGTTTTTGCGATAAATCAACGCGTTCTGACGCACCTGTCACGTCTCCGCCAACCACCTTGGATGCCGATTCCATTAACTTGGTTACGGAGGAATCTACGCCGTCCATAATGTTTTGTTCGTACAAACCTTGTTGAACACGTGCCGCATGAGCCAAAGCAAGGGGGTCACCTGTAGCCGCCAAAGCTCGAATCGCGGCAACAGCACCTGCTTGGAGTTCTTCTCTACCCCTTCCCGTAGCTGCCGCCAAGTCTGTACTGGTTTTAGCTAATTCGTTTTGAATGGTTTGTAGTGTAGGCGAAAAATCTAAACCTGAAACTTTTGCTAAATCCGCAACAGTGAGGTTTATATCGTTTCCGTCTGCGTCCTTTCTAACCACTTCGGCTTCTTTGCCAAGTGCTTCAATAAAGGCTGTTAATCTTTCATCAGCCATTACGTCTTCACCTGTTTCGGCACTTTTCTTTACAGCGTATTCTTCGGATTTTTGTATAGCTTGTAAAATTCTATCTGCGCTGTCTTTTTTCAAAGACTCGGTTAATATCCCGTCTTTTGTTTCGTCGGTCGCGTTTCCATAAAACGTTCGCAGAGTTCTAAACAAACTTCTTGCCGCGTCTGGTGCAGAATCTAAAGCAAGTTGCGCCGGAATAGGTATCACTAGTGACCCTAAAAGCTCATATCCCAAACGAGTGCTGTCGTCATACGGTGCTAAATCTTGAGCCAAATAAGCCCCCGTGCCCGCACCAACACTTGAAAGGCCCTCTGCGCCTAAAAACTTTTTAGGGTTTTCTCTAGCAAATTTCATTGAGCGGTCAATACCGCTCTCAATACCGCCTACTATTCTAGAGCCTACCGGACCTTTTCTTGGGTCAAAAGCGTAACCTGCCGGGTTGAACTTCGCAATGCCTATGTTCACCCCTAAAGCGCCACCAAACATAGGACCGCTTTCAGAGGCGGTTGCTCGGGCCTTTGAAGCGCTTTCAAATAATTTTGCCGTTGCTTTTTCGCTTAAACCGGCGTTTCTTGCGGCAAGCTGAAAAGCCTCGTCAGCTATGTCGGTAAACTTACCGTTCGACACCTGTTTGAAATTTTCTAAAAATTCAAGGGCGCCTGTTTTGGCTTTAGGTATACCGGTTGCTAGTTTCCAAGGCGATGACAACATGGACAAAGCAAACATAGCTGTTTCACCAAAATTAGCCGAAGGCTGTAATGAAGGTATTACGGGAGCTTTTTCACCAATAATGGCATCTTCCGCTTGTCCCGCGCCTATTGCACCAAGAATAGCGCCACCAACACCACCAACACCGAAAACAATGCCTTTTGCCGCTAAACCCGGCAAACCTACCGGAGGAATTGCAGCAGCAATAGGTGTTGCGGCGGCAACCCCTGCTTTAAAACCTAATCCGCCGCCAACGGTTTCTGGAACTATTCTTGCTGCTGAATGTCCGGCAGCTCTGAGCCCTGAAAACCCTTCTTTTTCTGGATCATACTTACCGTAATCATCGACGTTAGTAAAAATAGTTAGTACTTCTTCAGGCGTAATATTACGTTGTTCTGGAGCAATACCTTTGTAACGGTCTAACTTGTCTAAAATAGGGTGTGTGCCGTTACCTAAACTTTCCATGGTTAAAGGTGCGTCTAGCTCTAACTCTTCGTTAGCTATAGATAACACTCCTTGCACGGTTTGATCTAAACCTTGCGTTTGCATCAGGTTTTTAAACTGAGGAGCGGTTAACTTAACTAAGGCTTCGTCAGACATTATTCGCCCTCCTTATTTTGTTTACGCATCAGTATTATTTGATTATGAACGTTTTCGGTGCTTTGATCGTTTTCGGTTTCGGCGCTTCTAACAATGGGCTCGAACTCAAATCCTTTTTGAAAAGCTAATACGTCGTTGTAAAGTACTTTTATGCGGTTCATTTCTTGTCGCATTTGCGTAATTTGTTTTTCGGTATATTCGCCGGTGTTACCACCATATTCTGGAATAACGGCGGCACCTTGCATAAGCGACCGCTCTAACGAAGCGGCTATAGTTTCAAGTGAGGCTTGCGCGTCGGCATCCGTCTTGTTTAAAAGTCCGCCCGGACGAATATTCTTTGTTTCTTTTTCCAGTAGTTCTTGAACAAATTTAAGTATTCGACCGCCTTGGTCACCAGAGGTATTGTATTGCAGCAAATCATTTGCCAACGCCTCTAAGCTAGTCTGGGCCCTCGCGATACTTTTTGCTCTAGGGGTCGCGTCACCTCCAAACAATTCAGCAGAGCCCTCACTAATAATTTTGCCAACAGACGGCACAACTCTTGATATACCCACAACTTCTCGATAATTTGCCTTCGGATCAAACAAGGCAGAGGGAGTGCTTTGCCACACCTCCGAATCTCTGTTTACAGTGCCGTCGGGGTTCATAATCTCAGAGGCTGCATTCATCAAAGTAAGCGGTGCCTCTGGTAAGTCGCCACCGGCATCAGTAAGTTGAGTACCTGTTATTTGCGTAAACAACTCCGGGTTCCCTTGTCGGATATTTTCCAAAATAGCCGGAGCTAATTTACCGGAAGAGCCTTTAACGTATTTACCTACAGCAGGGTCCCACACATCTTTAGCGGAGGTGTAGTCCAGTATAGCTTGCTCATACAGTGCTGTTTCGTCGCCTAAGTCACCGGTAGCATACTGAGACATGCGCTCTGGGTTAGTTAGATAAGTCAATTCGTCTGTTTTAGACTTACTACCAACTTTTGTTGCGTTAGCTACAAGTCGCTCAATGCTCAACATGCCTAGCTTGTAAGCTTCGTCCAGAGCTTGCGCTCTTTCAGTAATATCGAGCTGAGTATCTTTCTGATCCGCGCCGCGTGTTGCGAGAGCCTCGTCAAACGCACGGTTTGTCTTAGAAATTGCTCTGTCAATTTCTGATTGTTCCGAAGTAAACTCTTGCATTTCTTCTTGCATAAGTTTGCGGAAAGTTTGGTCATTAAGTTGCAGTTTTTCTTTTTCGACACGTGAAAGCGCGTTTTCCGCCGCTGTAAACACGTTCTGATGATCTTGGTTTTCACGTTCAATAGCACCACGATGACTGGTAAGAGCAACGTTTTGCTCGTGACCACGGTCCATTTTGGAAATATCATTGATATGCAAGAGGCCGTCGCGCTCAAGTGTGTTCTCAAAATTGATCTGACTTTCACCAATTTTCAATTCACTACCAAGACGCATGTTTTCCTGCTCAAGCATGTTTCGAAGATTGATACCTTCTTTGGTATTGTCAAACTCAAGTGCAATAATGGCACGTTGGTTAGCAAATTGCTGCTCTCTAACAGAGTCTTGATAACCTTGCGTGTCTAAACGTTCTGCCGTTGTAAAGTCAAACCGGTCGTTTTGCATTGTGCGTTGGAAAGTGTTGTTGATCTGAGACAATTCCTGTTGCAATTGACCACGTAGTGTAATGTCAGCTTGACTTTGTGAGCCTTGCAGTCTTTGCAGTAAATCTTGTGCTTCAATCTTTCGATCAGCCAACCGCATTTGGAAGTTTTGATTAGATTCGTTTTCTTGTTGGTTAAATGCAAAAGTCTTGTCCAATTTAAGCATGTCTTGCGCTCTATCTAAGGCGCTTTCGTTAGACTTCCATTTCTGTTCTGCGGCCATAGCGGCATTATCAGCGTCTACTTTAAGTTCGAACGCTAACTGATTCTCAGCAGCGCCCAACGCAGACAGGTTCAAAGCTCTTTTCTCTTTCTTTTGACCTTGTTTAAACTTCTGCAATTCACCGGCACGGGCACTGATGTTGCCAAGTACCGGCTGAAAAGACTCCGCCAACCTTTCGGCAGGACTCATGTTGCGGTCACCCGCTGTAGCAAACCCTAAAGCACCTTGTGCTACATCAAAAAGCATTTGAGCTTTTGTCATATTTTGTTGGTCAGCAAACTCAGCGTCTTGATCTGCCATACCGAGGATGTCGCCATATACGGATTGTTTATCTTGATATATTTCTCCAAGGCGGGGGTCGCCTCCCGCTCGCATATATGCCACAGGCCCGCCTTGGTTAAAATTTACAGGAGCAGGACCTCCGGGGCCTTGCATTGGCGCTTCGGGAGCGCCCATATTAACCGTAGACATAATCCCTTCGGCCATCGCACCTTCTATCGGAGCATTCATCTCTTGAGCAGCTAATCCGCCAATACCTTGATCTACCTCTGCCATCTGCATTACAGGCTGAAGTAGCGTTAACACCGATTCAGGTGTCGCTTGTGAGTCTTCGGGACCTACCACCTGCGACAGTTCTTGATATCGTTGCTCAATAGGTGCGCTGTCGCCGCGAATACCGTTAATTACGGTTTCGTAATCTTGCGCATTTTCTAAGTTGTCCAGTTGTCCCGCATATTGGGTCAACATGCCTTCCATCATTGCAGGGTCAATACCCTGCTGCATTGCGCCTTGCGCAGCCTGATTAATATCCACCGAATTCGGATCAACCGGAGGCAAACCGGGAGCCGTTACTTGTGGTCCGGGAGCCGCGGGCATTGCTGCGCCGCCATTAGCAAACATTTGCCGACCCATTACTTCTCTATTCATTAAAATAACCCCGCTTTTGCTGCGCCTGCCGCTGCCGACAAGCCTGCTACGCCCAAGCCTAGTATAGACTGAGCGGGTGATACGCCACCACCTGATTGTTGTGAGACGGCCATCTGGCTAGATGGTGCACCCTTGTATATGTCTGATAAGAACCCTACACGCTGATAAGGCTCATACTGCTGTTCAACCTGCGTTTTACGTGTTGCTTCCAGAACTGCTTGATCTTGTGCTTGCTGCTGCTTGCCGACATCGAAAACGAAGCCCGCTTCTTTCTGACCCATATTTTGCTGTAACTCACCAAGAGCGCCTTGACGCAAGCCCAATTCACTTAGGCCTTGCCCCTGTTGTAAGGCAAGCTGACCGTAACTTGTTCCAAGACCTGCAATACCTTCGCCCATACGGCCTTGTAGCTCGGAGCCTTGTAGACCAAGAGCGCCACCGGCTTGTGAACCTTGCATGGCCATTTGGGCTTGGCCTTGACCAAGCTGACCAGACTGACCGGCTAACTGACCGGCCAATTGTTCCGCAGATATACCCATCTGCGCGGCCCGTGAGGCGATGTCCGCCTGTTGGTTTACGCCTTGCATGGCCAACGCGCCGGTTTGCTGTCCTAATTGACCAACTAACTGGGCGCTACTTAGCCCGGTGTTTGCCGCAAGCTGCTGTAGATTCATACCCGTTGTAGCCAAAGCGTTTGCATTGGCTGACGCCATCTGCTCGGCAGATAATCCCAACTGACCGGCCTGATTCAGAGCCGCTAGACCCATCTGACCGCCCTGCTGTGCGCCTTGTTGTCCCATTTGTGCCGCGGTTAACCCCATTTGAGCGCCTTGTTGCGCACCGGATTGACCTAGTTGAGCCGCCTGCATTCCAAGTTGAGCGCCCTGCTGTGCCGCAGTCATACCTGTCTGAGCCTGTTGCTGCGCCGTGGTCGCTGCTAATTGTTCCGCAGAAAGTCCTAACTGACCGGCATTTTGCGCTGTTTGAGCTAACAACTGATTAGCGGACATACCTGTTTGAGCTTGTTGGTTAATCAACTGGCCCGCTAACTGTTCGGCACTGATACCCATTTGAGCCGCCTGACCCGCTAGTTGTCCCTGCAATTGTGCCGAAGACATACCAAGCTGTCCGGCTAATTGCTCGGCAGATTGACCTAACTGACCCGATTGAGCCAAGTTTGAAGCAGCAAGCTGTTCCGCGGACAGTGCTTGTTGTCCCGCGTTTAACGCGCCTTGTTGCGCCATCTGCTCGGCAGACAAACCAAGCTGACCTGCTTGCGCCAAGTTTGATGACGCTAGTTGGTTTGCACCTTGTTCTAGCTGTCCGGCCTGCCCAAAAGCAGACACACCTAACTGACCGCCTTGTGTTAGACCCTGTTGCGCTAATTGCTCGGCACTCATGCCTGTTGTAGCGGCTAATTGCTCGGCGGATAGTCCTAACTGACCTTGTTGCTGTGCAGTACGTGCCGCAAGTTCTTCTGCGGATAGGCCTAGTGTACCTGCGGCTTGTGCCGCGGCCATGCCCGCTTGAGAACCTTGGGCGCCAAGAGAGCCTGTAAGTTGTGCCGCTTGTTGCGCTCTGGCTTGTTGCGATTCAAAAGCTTGTTGCGCTCGTTGTGACGCACTTTCAAAACCTGCCTGACGCATACCCGCCGCAGTACGTCCCTGTTGTTCTAGGACGTTTCTTTGCAATTCTTGTTCAGCTACGGCTTGACGTGATCCGCCAAAGGCACCCGCACCTACCGCTTGAGCGCCAACCTGTTGCTGTTGTATGTTACCCGCACGTTGAATATCCGCTAAAGCTTGCTGAACCGCAGCATCTTCGTACTGATTCATAAACGAACCCGCGGAGCTAGGGTCATAACTGCCCGTAGTACCCGCTAGTCCTGCAATACCCGATTGAGCCGTCTCTGTCCCTAATGCACCTGCCTGCTGTAGGGCTTGTGCGGCGTCAGAAGTGATTCCTCTAGCGCCTGAAATTGCCGTCTGGGTTTGTTGCGCTGCTTGTTGCGCCGCGGTTTGTCCACCTGCTCTAGCTTGACCTGCAACGTTTCTAGCTGCTTGCGCAACGTCATCAATTCCGCCAATAGCTCTTTCATAAGCTCCAATTCCTCCTGCCGCTGATTCTCCTGCCGCGGTCCGTGCAGCGTCACTTACGCCGCTTAAACCCTGACTAGCTTGTTGCGCCGCGAGCCGTGCTGCATCAGTAGCACCCGCAACACCTGCACCTGTTTGTTGAGCCGCGGCCCGTGCTGCGTCAGATACACCACCTAAACCTTGTGCGGTTCCCGCGGCACCTAATCTTGCACCTAATCCGGCTTCAGCCGCAGCATCCGCACCGGCTAATCCGGCTGCGCCAAGAGCTTGCTGTCCACCCGCCGCTTGGGCTCGGGCAGCTTGAATGGCCGCATTTGTTGCAGTACCGGCTTCTTGTGCTGCTTGTAAACCACCAATACCGGCCTGTGTAAGACCTGCACCCGCACCCGTAACGGCTTGACGTGCGTTCGCAATGGCAGCAGCAGAATCTGTGCCTGATTCTTGTGCCGCGGCACTTAAACCCGCTTGTCCTGTGGCAGCGGATTGTTGGCCTGCTAATGTTGCAGCATCTAGTCCGGTCTGTCCTGCGGCAGCGGCTTGTTGTGCCGCCAATGTTGCAGCATCTAGTCCTGCTTGCGCTTGGTCCGCCTGAGCAATACTGCCTTGACCAACACTTTCGGCTAACGATCTTGACGCGGCATCTGACCTAGCTAAACGACGTTTTTGCTCTGTTTCTCGACCAGAGTACCGCGCATCGGCAACAGCTTGTTGCGCAACGGTATTTGCTGCGGTGTTAGCAGCTTGAGTATCTGTAATTACGCCGGGTATGTTACCCGCCGCAGCGCCTAGAGCTGTTTGACCACCCGCCGCCGCCGTCCGTGCGCCGGTTGCGGCTGTATCTAGAGCTGTTTGCGCAGCAGTCGTTGCCGCGCCTCCCGCGTCAATAGCACCTGCAATACCTTGCTGCGCGGCTTCAACTTGTCCGGGGACGTTAGCGGCGCCGGTACGCATAAAGTCTGCCGCTTCCGTTTGAAACGGTTGTGCTGCGTCCATGACGCCGCCCATAGCGGTTTGTGCGTCGCCAAGGGTATAACCGGCTTCGTCTAAATAAGGTTGATATCCACCAATTCCGGCTTCCGCAAGTTCGGTCGCCTTAATCTGAAGGCCAGACATTTCCGCAACCATGTAGGGCGGAATAGTTTGTCCTTGGTCAGCAAGAGCTTTGGCCGATTGCAAGAGGCCTAGCTTATAAGCCTCTATCTCCGGTGCTTCACGTACTATCTGTGTGGATTGTTCAGCCATTACGCTGTCGCCCTCCCGCGGCTTTCAAGATTACGCATTACTGAATACATGTTCTTGATTCCATTATTAAGGTTTCCGTCGCCAAGGCCACGTACCGCGTCGGTAGTCATCACAAACTCACCGGGCATTAACATAGCTCGAACGCTATCTTCGCCTTTTGTACCTTCGGTGGGTGCTATACCGCCCGTGCGACGTGGGAAGATCGGTCCGCCGTCCGCGGCACCTTGGTATTCTTCCGTCACATAAGGACGGGCAAAAGGCCCGCCGGGGGTACTAGACCTCAAGTAATTTTGTTGGTCAATTGGCGTGTTAAAAGCAACAGCTTGTTGTGGTGGGGCATAACCCGTCAAATCTTCATCGTCAAGCATCGTGCTGCTACCAAAAGGTTCGTATTCGCCTGTTTCCTCGTTCAAGCGTATTGAACCCAAGTCTTTAACTAAGAATTTACCGGGATCAGCGTCGATCAAGTCTCTACCCGTGGTAACCGTACCGTCGTCGTTATAATCCAAGAAATTAGCGCGTTCCGTTTCAGGGACATCAAAGAAGCCCGCGCCACCTGCGATAGCCGTTCCGGCTAATGCTGTTGGTCCAAACCTAGCTATCAGTCCGGGTCCCGCGGCGGCTTTGGCGGCTTCAAAACCTGCCGCTGTTTGAAGATGTTTTGGGGTTTCGGCTAAATAAGCCGCACCCTCTTTTACTCCCCCGGCTGCAATTTGTTCGGGTGATTGACCACCACGAAACATTACGTCACCTGTCTTTTCCAAAAAGCTACGTTCAACAGCAGCTTCTGTGGCAGCTTCTGCGCCCGTTTTCACAGCAGTTTCTGCGCCCGTTTTCGCAGCGGTTTCTGCGCCTTGCTTAACAGCAGCTTCTGCGCCCGTTTCTACAACAGAACCGGTATACATGCTGTCTGCTAAGTTATCAATTTGTGCAGTAGCCATCGGGTCAAATTTACTAAATAAGTTGCCTTCTCCACCAAAGCCACCACCTGTGAAGGTAGAACCGGCACCCGACAGTGTTTGACCAACACGGTCTCCAAAGTTCGAAGCGGCGTCGCCAACCTTACTCATAAAGCTGCCGTTACCGGGGCCTGTGAATCCCGCGGTTACACCACCGATCGCGCCAGATATAAGCGCAGACTTTAACGCGTCTTTTATACTACCGCCGTTTAGAAGTGTTCCAATACCCGAACCCATTGCGGCGCCATAAATTGGCCCGAGAGGCGTCATCGCTAATACGATAGGCAAGACAATTGGAGCTATTTTCTTAATAACCTTAACAACGCCTTTAAGAACTTTTTTAATGCCCTTAAATAGCTTTTTCAAAAAGAATTCAGGTAAACCTGTGGTAGGGTTAAGATCGTTAGCGTCGGCGCCAACAACATAAGCTTCAGGGTTTTCAACCCCCGCTTCTGTAAGAATATCGTAAATACGTTGCTTCATTACCTCGTCTTCGAGGAATTGTGCCGGGATGACTAATTCACCCTCTGCAACGTGGGCAAGCATATTGTCTTCGTTTCGACCATACTTGGCCATGCGCTCGGCCAACGCCGGAAATTGCGCTATGCCTTCTGTACCGTAGTCTTCGGCTTTTTCGGAATAAACCTCCTCAAGCTCATCATCTTCCAAGGCAAAATCGCCAATACCGCCGGAAGGGACTTCAAGCTCCTCAAGTTCTTTGGATTCCTCGACTTCCTCGACTTCCTCGACTTCCTCGACTTCCTCGACTTCCTCGATTTCTAGCTTTTCATCTTTTAACGCTGCTTTGGCCATTATCCCGCTCCACCTGTAATGCTTTCAGGCATGGTTACTTGTATTATTGTACTTCGGTTCTCTTCTCCCGTCCATGTCGAGCCGCACTGAGGACAGTTGCCCGCGGGGTAAGAAGCTATCTCTTCTGGCGTATCAACCGCATTACCACACGTGACGCAATGTACTACGTCTCGGCTAGTTGCGGGTTTCCACCTACTGCCGTCAGGCATGGTAATAATTGTTCCGTCACTCATGATGTTGTTACCGTAACGCTACCCACGGTCCCTGCGGCTTGTGATCCCCTAAGATAAGGCTTATTGGCTACCGTTATTCGTAACTCATCGCCATACTGAAAAACACCACCCAGAGGAAGGTTATAGTTGTCGGTCTGTAGGTTAGGCAACGTCAAAGCCGAAGCTTGCCATGGACCGGGGTTATTAACTTGTTGCAAAAACACAGAAAAAGCACGAACAACTTCGGCCATGTATTCCGAATTGTAGTCAGACGGCGCATTCGGAAATAAGGGTTGTACTAAACCTCTACTCATCTACGGCCATCCGGTCTTAATTCAACACGCGGTGTACCTAGTCTCCACTCTACACCCGTATTATCTGATTCTATCTTTAACGCAAACGAACGTCCCCTCAACCGAAGTCTTACTTGATCGGTAAATTGCTCTACAGGCACTGTCGAAGTACGAATCACATTACTACTAACCGTTTGCGCGTAATCTGTGCCCGGAAAACGTCTTGTTTCAAGCGTAAAATCAACGTTTGGCGAAGGGGAGCTAGAACCCTCGAAAGTTACGTCTGGTATTAATTTGCTCAACAAGACAAAGTTATCTCCGGCACCCATGGACATTTGACTACTTTCTATATAAGAGCTAATAGCCGCAGGTGGATTAACACTGCCGTCATCTTGACCAAACTCATGGTAATAAAGGTATCCGTCTAAACTGGCGGCAATGGGGAAATCTTGAATACCGCGGTCAATCCACGCGGTGCGCGATAAATTGCCGTAATACCACACCTGTTCTTGATAGTTGTACACAACGTATTTGTCGATGTTATCTGAACCCGATGAAGGGTAGTACCACCAAACCTCCGAATAAGAAGAATTAATGGCGGCTGTTACTTTTTCGGATTGTGATTGATTGAAATCATTAAACACGTAAGCGCGTACTGAACACGGCAACTTTTGTACTTGACCCGTATACAGGTAAAACTCTTCTTCACCCATCCACATGACCATGTCATCTACGGCGACAGCCGCTAAAGGACTAGCAATTGTAATGTTTTCGGAAATCATTGAAATACCAAACGTAAAGGGCGGTCCCAAGTACTGCATGGCGTGTAACGATTTATCTGTAAATACTAATATTTGCTGCCGTGTTTCAAGAGCCGTGATTATCTCAGAGCCCGTACCGATACGGAGATCACCTGCCGTGTTAGTGGCTTGTGCTGACCAAACTAAAGGGTTTTCTTGATCCGAAAAACGAATAAGTAGCGGGTCTTGTACGCCAATGTTATCTTGCGCATCACATCCGAACACTAGCACGTGTCGGTCTCGATCTGAAATCATCACCTGTTTAGCAATAGTGGGCGTAGTGGCATCAGCACCGGCTAGGTCCGACAAGGATACTGCGGGTGCAAAAGGTGCGGAACTGGTAGATTTGTCCCAGTAATAAATACCGCCGTTACGGACGTTAATGATTAAGTCTTCACCAAAATTGTCGTGGCTCCAGATACGGAGAATGTCACCAACCGCGGTAAGGTTTGCTCCGGAACCCCATGTTCCTCGGGACCACGTGCTTGCGCCCCAACCGTTTCCCGCAACAGTGGTGTCTAGCCCGCTTTGAATTTGATACGTTCCTACGATAGACCCGCCGCCGTTTCCTGAATCAGACGCGTTAGCTACAACGGGCGTAGGCGTGTAAGTACCGTCAACGGTAATGTCGTTAACGGTAGCAACGGCCCTAGCAACGAGTTCATATGAATTAGCGTTTACAATTCTAGTTATTTGATATTCTTGGTTTAAAACAGCGGCTGTAACAACACCGCCTAGCGTTGCCGCGCCACTAAACGTAACGAAATCGTTTTCGTTAGCGCCGTGGTTTGTGTCTGAAACAGTAAGCGTAGACGATCCGTTAGTTGCGGCGAAAGTTACATCACCCGCCGAAGTGGTCGAACGAATAGGGGTAATGTCATTGTAGGCACCCCCTTCGTTGATGTAATATTTTAAATGTGTGCCAAGACCTAAATAGCTTGCGCCGTCTAGTGCAACAAAAGGCTTTATTGCTCGGCACGTGCCTAAAAAACTTTTGCCTGAGTATTTTTCCCAACCCCCGATTTTTTCGGGGGTGCCAAAACGAAACCTTACTTTGTCACAGTCAAACCAACCACCTTCGTTTGTATAAGAAGTGGTCTCTCTGTTTACTCCGGGTCTAAACTGTAACTTTTGTAAGGGCATATCATCCGTTCACTACATCAGCTTCTTCGACATTCTCCGGTTCAGTAAGAGATGCCGTAAGCATGTTTACAAAAGCCTCGCGGCCTACTTTTAGCTGATCCATGTTGAAAACTAGACTTCCTAGCTTCTTGTCTAAATCAGCAATGTGGTTAACCATCGCAATCTGCTGCTCGGTTAGGTCTTCAATGTTGTGTTCTACTTCATTGACAGTAATGGTTTTGTTTTCGTTTTTCGCCATTATAAGTCTCCTTTCTAGTGGGTTAATTAAAAATGTTAAGCAGCTTCTGCGGCTGTAATAGCAGCATTGATTGTGGACATGTCTTCGCTGCCCCAATCGTCAAGAGCTACACCTGCGGACAGATAACCAGAGCTACGCATGACACGCTCTTTCACTTCTTCGTCTGTCATGTCGCTGCAAAACTCATTGTCTGCGTCTAGAGCATTTGTGATAACGCTAACGCTACCAAGCATTGCGCTGTACATTTGTGCTTTTTCTTCTGAGGTTCGTTCTATTTCGCTCATGATGCTGTGTATCCTTTTCCGGCGCTAATCGCTGCGTCAGTAGCTGTAAAACTTTCGCTACCCCAATCTTCTTTAGCTTTCATAAGTTCTAGGTGCGCGACATTTCTGTCAACACAAGCCTGCCTGTCTGAGGCTTCTTCATCTGCCATCGCATCACCCGCGATTACGTCTGTAATAAGACTAATGCTGTGACCCATTGCTGTGAAGTCTGCCGCACATTCTTCTGTTGTTCTGTCTTCGCTCATAGTTTTTATCCTTCTAAGGTTGTGATTCTTGCGGTTAATGCGTCTACTTGTGCAGACAGTTCTTTTACAGCGTTAATTAAGTACCATTGCAATTCGCTAGATTGTACAGATTTAACACCTGTGCTTTCTTCAGCAACAGCACTTGGAAGAACTGTTTCTAGCTCCTGTGCAATAACGCCAATTTGTTGTCCTGAAATACCAAGAGCAGTGTGACCTTCAAGAATTCCATCAGCTTCCACTTCTGCCGTAGATTTATACTCAAAGTTCCTGACAACAATATCGTTTATTATTGCTAGACCATTTGTGTTAGTTGTAATGTTCTTTTTTAGTCTTCGGTCAGAAGTTGTTGACCAAGTAGTTGCATTGTTTCCCTGATAAACCCCGCCAGTGTTAGGATTTATAAAACCAGTGTTTTCCCCTTTACCCGTTGAATTCACACCAATAACAATAGTATTGTTATGTGTAGCATCAGCCGTTTCTGAGTTGTAACCAACAATAGTATTTTGAACACCAGTGGTAATTGCTTCTCCTGCTTGACTACCGATGAGCGTATTCTGAACGCCTGTGGATACTGCGACTCCTGCATCGTAACCAACGGCTACGTTGTAAGCATTAGTCGCTGAAGTAAAGTTCTGTACCTGTAATGCGTGTTGACCTATTGCGACTGACCTACTTCCTAAAGTATCAGAGGTTAATGCTTGACTACCTACTGCCACATTAAAATCAGCGTCTGTAAGAGCATCTCCTGCTAGAGCGCCGATGAGTACATTCTGGAGGCCTGTGGTTACTGAAAGACCTGCATTAGCGCCTACTGCAACATTGTAGGCGACTGTCGCAGAAGTGAAGTTTTGGGCAGATAAAGAATTTATACCAATAGCTACTGACCCAGCACCTTTTGTATCTGCACCTAATGCGCTTGTACCGATAGCTACATTTTCATAGCCTGTAGTAAGTGCATCCCCCGAAAGACCGCCAATGAGGGTGTTGTTTGTGCCCGTGGTTACTGCGGTTCCCGCTTTGTATCCCACCGCAACATTATAAACATCAGTAGCTCCGGTAAAGTTTTGAGCCGCTAAAGCAGACCTGCCTAGCGCAGTAGAATGATTGCCCTTTGTGTCAGACCCTAGCGCGTCATATCCAAATGCCGTGTT